>Ga0163144_10004043_pt1 | contig 33289 bp, 33 predicted proteins | sample OliLak19BULKMAT1_FD_123175 | JGI IMG/M metagenome (GOLD analysis project Ga0163144, IMG submission 123175) | Freshwater microbial mat bacterial communities from Lake Vanda, McMurdo Dry Valleys, Antarctica - Oligotrophic Lake LV.19.BULKMAT1 | ecosystem: Environmental > Aquatic > Freshwater >... | reverse complement strand
CCATTTGTGGCGTCGAAGCTCTCGGCGAAGCTTGTGGGAGTAAAGCCTGTCGGCGGGTATACACCGAACGTTGAAACCCGGATGCTATTGGGTAGCACGAGGGAAAAAAGGAGCGGAATGGGTAGGTCGCTAAGGCGGCTGAGACTCGCCGCATAATGGAGAGATGACTCTCCAGGTTTGTTCAGCAGCTTGTACTACGCAATGTACAACGGGGTTTTCAAAGGAACCTTCCCCGACATGCTGGGCAGCGCGCAGATGGGTTGTACTGCGACACCGAACCGTAACGTCCTTTTGACGCCCGGCGTGGTACCTTCCTGAATGAAATCAGGAGGTATTGCGCCGGGATTGCCAGCTCCTCCGCCCGTAACCTTCCCCCTCAACATGGCATCAACGGCCCCATCGGAGCGCAGCGGAGATCGAAGCGGGCGCAGACCGCTGAGTGCAGTATAGGATAGGTAGGTAGGTAGGTAGGTAGGTAGGTAGGTAGATAGATAGGTAGATAGGATAACAAATAAACTGATGTTCGCCGGCCCAGGTGATCGATCGTCGACATCAATGTTAAAAGTCGATTCTCCATCAGTTCGATGAACTTCGCTGCGTCCGTGACTTTTGCCATTCGAAGGTTTAACATCTCCGAATGAGGATCTCCAACGATCAGGCGTTGGCCATGGGTTTAATTCGTGACGCCAGAGGCAATTGGATTCAGCCAAAAATCCAGCGCGGTGATAAACCCATCACCACAACTGAGGTTGAAAACATTGAGAGTTCGTTCCAAAAGAAGATCGTCGATTGGCTGACTGAACGAGGCTGGCAGTTCGTCCGGTCTCGTATGGACCGCCCTACGACAACCGAAATCGGGGTTCCGGACTTCATCATCGCCGCCCCAGGGGGCATCACCTTTTGGGTGGAATGCAAAGCCCGCACGAACAAGCCCTCGAATGCCCAACGGGGTTGGGCCAAGCAACTCCAAATGCTTGGACACAAGCATGCGTTTGTTTGGAATATGACGGACTTCCTCACCGCCGTTGGTAGCATTGGCCTAAATGAGAATCCTTCTGATTCTAATAATGGCCATTCCAATGATTGCCCAGAGTGCAATCTCTCCGACTAAATCCGAGGTCGTTCCAAACATCGCGGCGCTGGACGCCCTCAGACCTTCGCGGGAACGATCCCTGATCAGGGTGCTTGGAAACCTGTCATCCGGAGACTGGACGCCTAAGGATTTCTTCTACGATAAGACGAACGCCCTTCCGGTTAACCCCTACCGTCGTGCGACGGTAGTCGGCACAGGCAGATGGGTTCATTTGACGAGCGGAGAGAGCTACACATTGGTCGTTCAGAGCATCTCGGCGCGTGATGCTATTCCGTTCTTCAGCCGCACCGAAGGCATGCTCGTGCATGTTCAGGGTAGTCCACCAGTGGTATACAGGTTGGAGCCGGGCCTAATCTCGTGGACCGAAGTGCAGGTCGTCACTTCCGCCGAGTGGTCGCAGGTGTCGGAAATAGAACAACGCAATTCGCTGTTTCAGACGCTAAGCACCGAAGCCGTTCCGCTGACGCTAACACGTCTTTCAGACCGGGTGGACTATGGGTTTACACGCAACTCCCAAGCCATGGACCCGTTCACCGGCACGGCCGCTGCCTCAAACTACTCACGTGCAATTCCAATTTCGTTTGGCGCGACTATCGGGTCGGCGTTGCTAATCGAGCGCCCCGGAACGAATACAACCACAACCGCGAGCCCAGTTAGATTCACTGTCACAACCGTTCCGATTGCTGGACCATTCGGGGTTTCTGTTCCGTCTGTGACCTATACTGACACCAGCGACACCAATTCGCATTATGTTTTTTATGGAGATGTGACAAACCCTGCAAATGCGCCAGTGCATTTCAGCCTGTTGTTTAAACCAAACAACACAACGAATACAATCTACCAGCTAAGACTTGGACCTTCGTCTGACACATCCTTGTCAGTCGCAATGATGGCTACGCTGGACGGTGCTGATCTTTCACCGGTCACAACGTTCACGACAACAGGACCTATGACGCTGCACGATGGAGGCTTCGTGCGTTTGCAAAACGGATGGTACAACGGCTATCTGACTATCACGATGAGCAACATAGTAGGAGCCAGAGCCTACTTAGTTCCAGCGAACTTCCTCGCTTATGCAGGAAACACCAGCATTCCAGCATTGTTCACAGCCGGTTACACCTTCAGTAGCATTGTGGAAAGCAACAACACTCCAATCTATTCACTCACGAGAACGAACTTGTCTGTGATACCAAGCAAGGAGCTGGACGACTACCGGTTTTCCATTCGGACCCCAGTAAAATCGGCGGACGGATCTTTGATATTGTGGATGCGAAACGGAGCGTCCCAGCCGCTCAATTCCACGTTGGTCGAAACAGAAGGACTTCGTGTGAATATGACACGCACGGGTGTGTCTGTTACGATATCCGACCAGTCGACAGGACTGGCACTAACATCTAGCGCTCCAGCATTGGCACCATACGGAGATAGGCTATTGTCACTATCGTGGTCAACAAACAGTCTCAAGGTGTACATCGATGGGGGTCTTATAGGCGAGTCAACAACTCCAGTCGGAGCGCTAGCGTTCGGCACGACTGGAACGTTCGGAAGATCGCTAGCCGGAACCAATATATGGAACGGACACATTGGAGCGGCGTACCTAGGTAGGTTGCTATCGGATGCCGAGACGGCCATGTTGCCGTCCGTCGTTGGTCCGACTGCAAATTTGACGACGTTTCAATCGTTGGCGGACAGAACAGGCACCGAGGGAGCAAACCCCGCTCTACCGCTGTCCGAGGTCGTATGGTCACCGAGATTTCTTGGAGACGGTAATTACCCATATGATGCCGTCGCAAAAGCGCGCCAGCTGCACGCAACAGCATCACTGTGGGCGTACTTTGCGACAAACAATTCTCTGATCGCTACATTGAAGGACGCGACGCCAATCATAGGAGCGGCTATGGTACCGTCAGATGTGTCGCAGGACCCATCGGCTTTGATGATTGACATCTTAACCGGAGAAAGCATGAAGGCGTGGTGGTACGTGTGGCCAGCGCAGTGGTATGGCTGTGCAAATCGTCAGGCCTATAAAAATGGAGTCGTCGCGAAAATTAACGCTTACTACGCGTTGGGCATCAGACATATCCAACACGACGACCCCGAGATCAACTACAGCCTTGCGCTGCCGTTCGTGTCTTACCGCTATGGCACAGGGAACGCAACAGGAACTGTCGCACCATCCGCTAGGGGATGCAACTGCCCGGACTGTCAGGCCAGAGCCATTGCCACAGGCTATGGAACATTGACGACGAACAACAGCCGAGCGTTTCACACGCAGACCACGATAGACTACTGGTCGTGGATCGGATCGGCGGTGAGGTCAAATAGCAACATGAAGATAAGTGCCAATCTGAGCGATATATCTGCCATCAGAAACAGAGGATATGAAGAAGGGCGATTTCACTATCCGATGTATGAGATCACCGGATCAGGCACTTACTCCGACGCCATGATTGCATCTTGGGACCTGTTTCGCGGCGAAGTTTTAAATACATACGCTGTAAACACTCAGTCGTCCTACGAGCAGGTTTTCGGTGCAGCAGACAGAACTCGTAGGTGGATGGCCGCATGTTATGCCATTGGGTTCCTTCCCCTTTTACCATGGGATGTTTATGCCGGTGATTCTGTGATCAGGATCTTCGGGGCACGATCAGACATCTCGGACATCACCGGATTTGTTCGTGCGCAAGCTAACCTCCTGCGCGGATATTCATTGTCGAGCGCGGTTGGGGAAACGAGATCCATTCCCGCCAAAACAACTTTGGCAGCATGGCCATCGACGAATCAGGTTCTCGTCACGGTGCGTTATCGAGCGAGCGACGGTAAGCGCGTGATCCATGCCGTTGACATGCGAGATACACCGGCACCGTTTACGCTATCATGGTGGTCACCAATTGTAGGTGGAGCATCCGCCACAGTACATCGACCTGTAGCGTACAACAGCGCATTGCAAGACGCGGCCGTTGCGTCTGGTCAGTTCTACGCGCTGTCCACCAATAGCGAAGCCGTGGTAACAATTACAAATTCCGTTGCATCGGTTGCAATGGATGCGGGTTTGTGGCGGATAATCGACATTCAACCGTAAAACACATGATGCGAATTTTTATAACTTGTTTGCTGGTGTCCATAGCCGTTCGCGGAGAAACGCCAATTCGTGTCGTCGACACGGTGACCGATTTAGATGCGTTGTATCCGAACATCGAGCAGCCTGTGGTCATGGTTCGCGGGTTTTCCACGATCGACTCGTGGACACCACCTAAGCAGTTCTTTTGGAACCCTTCGAGTGTTGCTGTCACCAATGATTACATACGGAATACCAAGATGGGCGTTGGAAGGTGGGTTCACAACACGGCATACAATTCGCCAGGGACGGTGACTATTGGTCTATCCAATGTTCAGACTGCACTGGACATCACTGGGGGAACTTTAGGTTCGCGGATCGTGAAACTAACGCGAACTGGAGTTGGCACCGTAGGTATCAATACAGCGGCAGGTTCATTCTCGATTTGGGATGATTCGACCGGCAATCCGATTGCAACGTTTTTGGCAACCGCCTCGCTGGCAGACTTTTTGGTTGGCGGGTTCACGACTTCAGCAGGTCTTACCGGGCGCGTGGGCAGAGTTTTCGCACCCAGCGCGTCTGTGAGTGCCACGAACGAGCACCTCGCTGGCGGAAATCTTGAGCTGATTTCCGGCATTGGCACTGGGACAGGGACACTGTCTCGGATCAACTTTATCGGTGAGGCGCAAAACGTTGTCTCACCAACTGGCACCCAGCCATATCGAACATTGATGTCGGTGAAAGTTCCTGACACGGTAGACGTCTTAACTAACAACACGGGAATAATCTTCTATTACTATCCAATCGCGACAAATCTACCAGTCGCAATTAGGATGATTGTCACCAACGAAGGGGGAATCCTTCGCCCTATATTCGTCCCTTAAACAACATGGACACGAACCTCATTGCAGAACTGACGCGCGTACTGACGCAAAGCCAATCCGCTGCCGGTCCTTCGGTTGTGGCTTTGTCGGCTCAGCTGCTATACGCGCTTTTCGGGTTGGCTATAGCCTCAATCGCGGCATCCGTAGCGTCGTACATGAAGGCCAAAGAAAACGCTAGCAACATTGCACTCAACGCTGCGTTAGCAAAAGTGGCAGCAGACCAATCAAAGGTACGGCTGGAGGACAATACAGTCCTGACCAAGGACGTGCTGGGAAAAGTGAACGGCAATCAAACGCAAATGGAGAACAAGATTGCAGCATTGCAGGAAGACCTACAGACAATTAGATCTCTCTACGCAGGCGTTAAAGGAGAGCAAGCCGCGAAAGAGATTCAGGAAGGGACACTGGCGCAATTGATCCGCGAAATGAAAGGGCATAATGCGCAACCCATCACACCCACACCGGTAGAGATCGTTGGGCCTAACCCGGTACCTGTAAAAATCGGTTGACATCAAGTGATGTCGTCTGACATCATGGGCGCATGAGCGGAAAGAATCGTGTGCCAGTGGCACTCAGCTACGAGCTGAAGGAGATCCTGAAAAAGGTCTCGGAAAAAACTGGCGTGCCACAGGCGGAGATTATCCGCCGTGGTATCATTGATCTTCTGAAGACTTATCCTGAGGGGAGAAAGCTAACCACGCAAACCCCGTGATCATCGCCCGGATCCAGGCTGGGCTATGGAAGGAATACATTCCTCCCATGTTGTCCCTTGGCGGAACTCGGTTTGACCGTGAGTCCGGCTTGTCTGGAGATGCGCTGAAGGGTATGGTGGATTTCACTGTCGATACCAGCGGGGTTGTGTTGCGCATGATCGGCCGAGGCTGTGAGGCCGTGGTGAGAATGCCCGCTACCGTCGGTCTCCATGGAAGGTGGATCATAGGATGTAGTCCCATTGAGATGGTCACCCGTGCAGCGAATGGGTTGATCAGAGTTGAGGATCTGGGTCCTCGGCTGGCCTTTGTCTCAGCCGGCTGTCGAATCGAAGCTCAGATTGCGCCAAGTGTTGATTTCCCGCCGATGAAGGTCGCGAGCGATCGACGGATCATGCTCGTTGATCAGGACCGTCAAGCTTGGGCGGTCGCCGATGAACCCACGACGGAAAGCAATGCCAATGACACAATCTGGATTGGAATCACGCCGCAGAACCATCGTCTTTACGTCTCGGGTTCTTCTTCTTCCTGGGTGGCAATGGTTCGAGATGGTCAGGATCTCCAGGCTATTTCGTTGCCAGCTCGGATCATTCGCGGGATCGCGCCAAAGGCCGGAGATGTCTTTTCATTTTCGGCCAATGGTTTGATCATCACCCGAGGGATGATCGAGTACTCAGTTGGAGCTTTGTCTCAAGATCGAAAGGCCGACACCTATCCGCTGGCTGGAAATCTCATAGTCAAAGAGCAACATCGCATCCGCTTGAACGAAGGTCAGGTCCGCCGACTCGGAGAAATTCTTCGAGTGGTGAATATGGGCTCAGATCTGAATCGGCTGATACCAGTATTGTTCCGATACGAGCAGGGACACATTGTGATCGTCGGCGAATCCCAGGTGGTGACTGGGATGGGCGTTGTGCCGGCGGAGTTGGTGAAGGGCGAAGAGGGCTGGCAGATTGGGTTGGCAGGGGAGTCCATCCTCGCTACACTGGCGAACTTCAAAGGCGGAGTGGATATTTCGGTGACCGATGGCTCCAAGACAGGAGCGCTTATGATTTGGCAAGGCCCACTGGTTTCGATTAGGGCAGCTCTACAGGTTGGTCATCAAGATATTCATCCGGATCAAATTCGTCGTCTGATCGAGGGACAGGCTCTTCCATTGGAGGCGCAGGAAGATCTCCCTGAACCCGATGACGAAACCCCTCAATGTCTCGATCGTCATAGCCCAGAGCATGAGGATCTACCGGAGCCGCTGTAATCGCATGAATTCCATCTGTTTCTATCAGTCGTTCGGTCCATACAATGGACAGTTTACCATCCGTTATTTGTTTGAGCATTCTACTGACCGAGACTCTGTTGTTATGGACACAGTCAAAGGAAAGAGCGATGCGATTAAGCTCTATCCATCGCCATCGTTGTAAATTAAAATTAATATTGAGGTTCGGTTCACCAACGAGAACCATTTTGGTGTTTACAGAATTTGAATTTAAATGAGTTCCCATGCCAAAACATGAACACGCCGGTTTTTATGTGGTCAATCCCAATCGGATCGTATATCGACCCATAAATATCATAATAACACGTGATCAGTATGACATTTTACTCGGCATCGCCATTTGTCTTGACGTGCAACCAAAACCGACTTATGGCGTTGGAAATCAAAGGTTTGTGTTCCAAATGGTGCGTGATATAGCCGATAGAAAACTGTTGGTCGTCCGCCCTGACGAAACCGACCATCAACCTGAGGTTGATGATTGACGTGGGCAATCTCGGTGAGGTAAACATCACAGCATATTATGAAATTGACAGATACGATGATACGGCAGCTTGGTCGAGTTTGTATACCATTTTCCACTACGTTGGAAGCAAAGACCACCACAGGTCAGCCTGTGGTGATCGCGGGTGTGGAGTATGGAGTGTTGGTGCCTGGGACCACGGAGATCATCCGTGGTGAAATTTACTGCGTAGTTGACTCCGCGACGATGCTTGGACAGGCGGTGAAGCAATCTTCGGATGCCTTCAAGGCATTCAGTGATTCACTGCCTCTGGTTGCTCCAGGGACGCCGATTGTGACGTCAAAGACTTCGGCTGATGGCACTCGGACGATTAGCGCGACAGTGCCCAAGGCAGAGGTTATTCCCCCTCTGGGTAACCAGCTTGCAGAGCCTGTTACTCCGGCAATCGATCCGGTAAAGCGCCGATCGGCGCCGAAGGCAAGTCAGCCCCCTGTGCGGCCACCCGAGTCAGAATCAGAATCCGCACCTGATCCAGTCGACGACTCGCAACCGAGGTCCCCAACGGGTTTAACAATTGACGACCTAAAGAGTCAGATTTGCACCTACGGCAAGGATGGTGGGTCACTCAAAGGAAAACGGTTTGGCGATCTGAAGAACAATCACCTGGAATGGCTCGCCTCCGGGGAAGAGTTTGAGAAATTCCTGGATCGTCCAGGATTTAGCGATCTCCGGTTGTGGGCTAAGGAATTACTGGATCTGAAGAAGATCGTGGGAGAATAACCGACCAACAAAACAACGTTATGAAGATCCGGAATTCGCACGGATTGCCAGCGGCTCTGGTCGACGCCGTGTCTATGGTAGATGCTCCGGATGATCGTCGCCAGGGGGCCGACATTTCTGTAACAGAATTGATCGGCCCTCCTCGTATCAAGCAGTTGAAGGATATTCACTACGACGAGGTGGATGTCGATGTCTCCGATCGGATGCATTCACTGATGGGTACGGCCATTCACAGCCTCATATCCAAGGTGCCCATGACATGCTCGGCTGTTCGGCTTTTCTCCCGGTGGAAGGGCTTGGATAAACATTGGACTGTATCCGGTGAATTCGATCTTTTGGAAGATGCGTTCATCTGGGATTTCAAACCTCTTCGGGCGGCTGCGGTTTTTGATGGTCCGAAGCTTGAATGGATCCAGCAGCTGAACATCTATCGACTGCTGTGCTTTGATAACAACATCAATGTCATCGGCCTAAAGGCCGTGCCGTATATCAGGGATTTCACGCCAGTTGAGCGTTTCAGAAATGGCAAATACCCAAAGGCATCCATGATCGCCATGGATGTCCCGATGTGGCCGATTGAACAAGCTAGGGCATTTGTGGCCTATCGCTTAACAGAGCATGAGAAGAATTTGCCGGAATGCACAAACGAAGAAAGGTGGGCCAAGCCTCATGAATTTGCTCTGATGGCCAAGAACGGTAAAAGGGCAGTGGCGCTGTACGACACAAAAGAGCAGGCGGAAAGAGGGGCGTTCCTCAGGACGATGGATCTGAAGAAGGAATTTTATGTGCAAGAGCGGCAGGCTGAAAGCCTGCGATGCCGTCATTACTGCGACTTCTGGTCGTGGTGCGAGCGCGGCCGCAAAGAACGCGGTGAAGACTTTCCAGAACCATAATTTTGATGAACATCGAAGAAATAAAATCAGGCAATTCCAGGATTGCCAAACTCATTGCGGACATCCTGAGCGAAAACCATGATCAGATCGTGCGGAATGGACAGGGAGATCCTCGGCAGTTGGGTCAGGCCGACGTTTCGATCCGGCTGAAGATATCGACCATTGGCAGCGGTAATCACGGGGTGGCAATCACCATCCCCGGCCGGAACTACAAGGTCTCCTATACGGTTACCCCAAGTGATCCTGCACTTGGAGATGAACAGGATCTCAGCGAAGATCCAGGCGAGCCCGAACCGTGATCATCACCCACAAAGAGGTGCTGACCTTTGTTGTGGTTTCACATCATAGTGAATCAACCTACGAGGTTGATCTCGCTGCCAATCGGCCTCATGGACGATGCTCTTGCCAGGATTACGAGTTTCGCCAGAGGCCGAATCAAAAGAACAAACCAAGCGGGGATCAGATAATCCCACAGCGATGCAAACACATCCAGGCAGTGAGGGATCATATTACTGAAAAGATCATCAGCAAGGTCATCAATGATCGCCAGAAATCGGTTACATCGAATCTCCAACAAGCAAAAGCGAATCAGGTTGAAGTTCGCGGCCCTATCGCTCCGTCTTCTCACCGAGTTCCCACAATGTCAGAGATGTCAACTCAGCCGGTCGCACGACGCCCATCACCTGATACCAAGATCAGTAGCCCCAAAACTGGTGTTGGTGTTGGAAAACTTAATAGCCCTGTGCCGCCCATGCCACGATTGGATTAAGTCAAATCCCCATGCGGCTTACTGTACGGGATACCTGTTTAAGTCGACCGATTGGGATCCTGTCAATCAAAGGATTAAAGGTGTTCAATCTTAAACATTTAGCAACTTATACGCCTCCGGTTTGTCGTGTGATCGCTCGGCGAATAGTTGATGTCAATGGAAAGCGACGCATCAACCCAATTTCAAGTCAGGACATTTCCAAGGTCTCGGGGTTGTCCATTCGGACTGTCTTCTGGATTTCCGAGCAAGACACCTGGGATTCGGTTAAGCTCGGTGATGCCGTGTCTTTCCTGAAAGGGTGCTGTCTTCTAGAAACACCCGTATGGCGGATGAAGTGGTTCCTTTCCAGGTCGATCGGGAAGTCCGGAGGGTGTTCGTACCTGGATAGACTTCCAAGGGACGATCGCATTCGCGTGTCGACGAACTTCAAAAAACACCTTCCGCTGTGGGCGGAAAACGTCAAAAGGCTTTGTGATGATAAAGATCGATGAAACAATCGAGGACATCTATCTGCGCGCTGTTAAACGCAGCGTCGACCAAGCGTTAAGTGCTTGGAATGTAAGCAATCCAGGATTGAAACCCGATGCATTGGTCGTCGGAGAATTGCTTAGAAGCCAAATGGGAATCGCGAAGTCTATAAGGTTTAAAGAAGGAGCCTGCTTCTATGGAGATATCAGGCTATTTTTTTGCGAATCTTCCGGTTGCTGTATGGGCGTCAAATCAACTCCGAGCTGATCACCACTTCCCTTGACTAATCTCGTGGCCAGAGTCTTCTTCAGTTTCGCGTTCTTCGGTTTCAAGGTCTCTTCCGATTTCTCCAGACAGCGCGTAGGTCATGGCATCAAACGCATGAATTAGCTTCGGAGCCCTTGCGATTCCGCTCCCTTTTGGTTTCAGCCCGATCATGGCATTGATCACGTTTTCGGCGATGATGCTGATGCTGATGCGTCCATCAAGTAGCAGGGATTCCATCATTGACACACGTGCTGCTACCGAGCCGGGGCCTTTTCGTACAGGCCTGAGGTGGATCGTTGATTTCGAGGCGTTCTTAACTTCCAAGGCATGGGTGTTAGAATCTCGGCTGCCTGTCGATTTGTGGAGGAATGCCGAAGGATCAGACCAGTGTTTGATCGAAACCAAAGAAGCCCCCCGTCGTTTAAGCACGTTCTTCCAGAAATCAAGTCGAGCCATTACGTGGTTGGAAACAAATTGACGGATGCTAAGCATGCGAGACATTTCAGTTATGTCCTCCAGAATGTCGTAGCAGAAGAATCCGTCCTCATGCCATCTCTTGGACATGATGACCATCGAATGGTTGATATCTCCGAGATCCCAACCACATACAAGTTCGTTTGTGTCGCGTGGTGGGATGAGGATTGGCCAAGTTTCCCTGGGCTTTCCTGGAATGGTTTCGCCCATTACGTGAACCTCTTCGCGGAAGACGTTCTCGAATATCGAACCCTCAGAAGACGGAACCCAGACTCCATCGACGTACCGTGCGTACAGCCGTGGGAATTTCCGGTATCGGTTAACCAAGTCTCCGATGTCCGTCTTGGAGATCCACGGATTGTCAGCCAGCGTCGATCGGATAACCGAGAAGTCTCGGTAGAACACCTCATTCTTCTCGCTGGGCTCCATGAAGACATTGTAGAGCCAGTGCTTTTCTCCAGTCATTGGAGGATTGCAGTCGAGGACCATCTGATGTTCAGCATAGGGGATTCCAAATTGCTCCATGCGCAGCTGGTCGGCCGAGGCTGAGAAAATGGTCTCCGGAAACTGATCAGCTTCGTTGACGTATATCATGCTGAATCGTGTGTTTTTGAGCATTTGCTCAATTTCAGATTCACGAAAAACCGTGACAAGTGTACATCGACTGATGCCTCCATGCCGGTTGTAGGTGGTGAAGATCCGGCGCTTGGTGTCGGTGACCCTTGGTTTCAGGTGGTACATCAGAGCCCCGGCTTGTTTTTGCCAGATGCTTTGGATTACGAATTCCGTGAGGTCATTCCATACTCCGATTCGGGCGTTCTCATGTCGCTTGACGAATATCCCGACGTGGCTGTAGTCCACGTCGTATAGGTGCTTGGCTACTTTGTGGCAAATCGCGATGGTCTTTGTAGATTTCTTTGGGCCTGTGACCAGTATGTATCTATGCCGGTCGTTTACGATCTCTGCTCCCTTTGGGTGGAGAGGGGGTTGCCAAGCTTGCGTCATGGATGTGATGATGTTATCACCTGTGGCGTGTGGCAATTTCTTCGTGCAACTACAGCGGCGGTCGTTGGGGTGTATCGGGTGATGCCAATTCCAGAGTCTACGTCCTACATTTTAGGCGGTGCATTTCAGCTGATGAAGCTGGTCTTCTCCGAGAGGGCTTCCGCCAAGGTGGTGTCTGGGCGTCGTTTGGAGTGCAATCGCTGCCCGTTGTTCAATCAGGATTTCAAGACCTGCGGGACCCCAGGTGTGCTCAATAAGTGGAGTTTGCCCGATGGATGTTGGTGTTTCATTCCTTTGGTCTCTCAGTACAAATCGAAGGGATGCTTCATTCGCGAGGAAAAAGACATTAGATCAAACGATTATGGATGGATTGAATAACAATCTTGAGATCAATATCACTGGCCCAAACCGAGGGACTTTCGAGTCGTTGACTCAAAAGGTCGACCGGATGATGCGGGATCATAATCAGGAGTTTGACCGTTCGATTGCTCAGTACGATCAGATCATCGACAAGCAGCATATCGCTCCCGAGATTCGGATGAAGGCGATTAATGCTAAGTCACGCCTGCTGAACAACATGAGCGACAACTCGACACGGATTGCCTTGGTGATTGAGCGCGAGCGACGTCTGAGTGATTCCAAGCAAAAAACCAAGGCGATCAACCTCATGGCGGCGGTGAGGCTCGCGGAAACCCGAAGGAAGATCGCCAGGAGCGGACAATTGGATATTGATCCATCGATGGCGAATTTCCCGCCAAAGTATATGATGTATGACGTTGGTGCTAAGATTGTTGCGACAATTGGATTGCAACCTTGTGTGTTTGATGAGGATCTTCCGGAACCAGATTGAAATTTGAAACTTTCAGGAATTGAATAGCTTATGGTTGATCTCAGGGCCTTGCATGCATCGGGTTACTCTCCGGAAAAGCTCCGTCAGTTGTTTGTCCCCAATGCGGGGTTTGCTGCTCGGAAGCCAAAGATCAAGGAGTTGGTCGACCTCACGACGGCCAGGATTCACGAAGGCGTTGACCGCCAGTTAAAGCATGCTCGTCACTGGTGGGTTATTGATCAGGCGTGCGATGTCTCAAATCGTGCGATGTCGGCGACGGCGCTGCGTGGTATTCGGTCAAAGAATCCCGATCCCGCGATGATGATCAAGACCATGCAGGATTGGGGAATGTCGGAGTTGATGAATCCAGTTCTTGACGAGAATGGAAACTCGAAGACCGACTTAAGGGGCAACCCTCTTTTCAAGATCGACGACGCTCCAATAGTTGAGGTGATTGCTCCAATTTGTCAGCAATACCTGACAGCCCGATGGGCAACGCTTGTCACCGGGAGAGATTCATCGCCGTGGCTGAAGTATTCGCCATTGGTCTACAGCAGGAAGAACCATATCAAGACATCGATCATCACCTCATGGGTGGATCGAACTGTTCACGAAATGGGGTATCGGGCTGACTTTCCTCAGGAGGCTTTGGGCGCTTTGAAGTACGGTTATCAGTTCACGTTTTCGAGGGAGCCATATTACTGGGAGCGGCAGAAACAGATGCAGGAAAGCGGAATGGTAACAGTGGTTGTGAAAGAGGGAATTCGCCAGACAATGCCTCATCCCTCTAGGACGATCTTCGATTTGAGCCATCGAATGGTGACGTTAAACACCAATACCGGGATGGAGTATGCAGGATATTGGGACATCTTTCGGTGGGGTTCAGTGCTGTCAAACAAGGGCTACTGGCTAAACGACGACCAGCGAGGTGGAAAGTTTGGACATGGAGTTGGGCTTGGTATTGAGAGTTCTAGTTGGACTCAATACTCGCAGCTTTATCCGACGGTGATGAATTTCCCGAGCACGTTTGCGAACAACAGCTCTCGGTCGGATCTTGACAGAATCTCAGAGGCCAACTCCAAGATCTACAGCAACCACGATCAAGGGGTGTTAGTCACTCATCTTTTCCAGAAGATAAACCCCAAGGAATGGGATTTGTTCGATTACGACGGAGACGTCTGGTTCTGTTTCACAATGGCAAATGGCGATACTCCATTGTTGGTTGAGCCCTATTGTTACACTCCGGCGCGTGTGATGCAGTACCAAGGGGATCAATCTCAGTGGAGGCCTACGTCAATGGTAACCGATCTTGTTCCATTCCAGGACTCGATCGGAAACCTCATAACCCAATACCTTATGAGTGTTCGCAGGAATCTGATGTCGCTCATTTACTACAACAAGGACACTGTAAAGAAGTCGGACATAGATGTTTTGATGGGTCACGCATCGGGGCTCTACACCGGGCCGAATTTTGTTCCCGTGTCCTTCAAGGATGCGCAACTCGATTCGACGACCGCTCAGATTTCAGATCAGTTCAAGACCGTATCCTTCTCGCCCGTTGATACGGTGTCGGTTATCAACGCCATCAACACCATGCTTGGAATCATTGAGCGCGTTGTTGGGTTTACAGCTCAGGAGGTTGGAGCAACTGGCGCTCATGTTCAGAGTGCCCAGGAGATTAGGGTTATGACTGATTACGCGGGGAATCGAATCGCCCTAACCGATCTGTTTTTCGATTCGGCAATCAGTGCGCAGAAGCATCAGCTTTACGAGGCGAAGATGAATTACGGGGACGATTTGGTATTAGGCCAAATTGCCGATATTTCAGACATCGAAAGATCTGAGCTGGATAGCATGGGAATACTTTTGGAAGAAGGTGAGGGCAGGACCATTGGGGTGATGGCTGAAAAGAACGTCCTGTCCGCTGCGGCATTTGCGTCTGACCGTGAAGGATCTCGCCGAACCGACGACGTCCAGTTGGCGACGTCGATCATGCAATACGCCCAAACGATCTCAGGTCATCCATCGGTGCAAGAGGCTCTTGGTGCCGAGGGAATCTTCGAAATGTTCAACACCATTGCTCAGTTTGCTGGCCTTCCTCAGGAGTCTAGGATTCGATTGCCAAAAGGTGGCAAGGCCCCAGGAGTTCCTCAGGTGGCTGATCAGGTTCAGCAGTTGGTTGGCCAGATCATGGAGCAGCAGATGAAGGAGATCGGGGATGGTTTGCGCAAGGAAGTGATCGAACCCATGGAAACGTTGAAGTCGAAGAACGCCGAGATTGAGCAGGCTCTTGCTCAGTTGATGGGCATCGTTGGAGAGATGCGTCAAGTTGTTGAGCAACCGATGCAGACGCCGATGCAGATGCCGATGCAGATTCCAATGCAGTCATGATAAAGATCGTTGAGACCGAATGGAATGGCGAGCTTCGTCGAGAATTCGACAAGATGATCTCGTCTTCGACGATGGATCTTTTTGTCGATCACCTTACGGCTCGCCGTGATGGTTTGCTGGCCAGAGCAGCGTGGGAGCTGTTTTGCAGCCGGAAGGGAGGATCAGATTTTGCATTGGATCATGCTCATACATTGACAAAATGCATTGAGACTTTGATTTCTTACGCCAAGGTGAATGTCGTTCCTGGTAGTGTGAAAATCATCACCGAGCCTTGAACATTTCAGGCCTGTGTGGCTGGATTGCTTTATGGGAATCGAAAACGAATCCAATACCACAACCGCCGAATCTTCTGTTTCAGATCAGAAAGCGGCATTGCCGGACAAGAAGTATCAATTCGAAATCGAGGCCACTGAGGAGGTCAAGGCCGAGGCAAAGCCTGAGGTTAAGACCGAGGATAAGAAGGCGGATACCGATGATGTTAGATCGGGATTGGCCTCAGCCGCTCCAGCGATTTTGGGATTATTGAGTCGGGCAAAAGCCAGAGCCGAGGAGAAGAAGGCCGAAGTCGAAAAGGCACCGGAGAAGTCAAAGGTCGAAACCACACCACAGGAATCACCAACGCCCGACGATGTTCGTGCGGAGAAGTTGATTGGAAAGAAGTCGAAGACTCCGCCGAAGATTGAAGTCGCTGATATCGACTCCGATCGATTGACCACAAGGGAGATCGCGGATGCTGCGGCCCGTGCGGCAATTGGAGCGGTGAAGGAAGCGAAGCGGTCTGATCCGGATCCGGTGCCGGATTATCCTGATGAATACAAGTCGAGTTCTAGGGAATACGACTATCTTGCAAAGAAAAACCCATCCCGGTATGGCAACATAAAGTCCGATCTGAATGCCTTCGATCGGGAGGAAAAGAAATATCGGTCCGTGTGGGAGAGCCAAAACGATGGCGAGACCTTCGATCCCGATTCTGATGACCATGCCCAGTTTTACGCGAAGCATGCGCCGAATATCAGCGAGGCTGATCTCGATGATGCGGACAAGGCTTTAAAGGCCGAAGATATCAAGATCGCCGTTGATAATGAGGTCAATAATCAACTTGAAAAGCGACTTGCTCCGCTGAAGGCCGAAAAACTTCGAGAGCAAGTCCGGCCGGTGGCGATGCATCAAAGTCAGAAGATTGCCCGTGCGGCGTTTGCGGCGGTGATCCCTGAGATCGACATCGACAACGCAACCCCCGAAGAATTCAAGTCCATTGAGGAAATGGCTCCGAAGCAGGCGGAGGTAATCAACAATGTGGCTGCGCACGTATCACAAATCGGATCTGCCTATCTTGATGTAGTTAACCAGTTGACGGCATTGGATATGCGTAACCCCATTCATCAAGATGTGGTCGATGTCGTGAGCCGGGTTCAGTCGTTCATCATGTCAAGGCCAAGGGATGAGCGTTCACGTACGACTGACAATGGAGGGACTCAGGAGTTCATGCCCCTGGAGAAATTTGTGACGTTGAACGAATCCCAGAAGTCCAAGTATTGGACGGTTGGTCCGACTGAGGTTTCTAGTCAGTTGGAAATCGACGCATCTACAATTGCAACCAAGAGATGGAATCATGAGCGGGCAACATTGGAGAAATACGGTGTGGAGATTAAGCCCCTCACGGCCAAAGCAAAAGCCCAAGTGAGGAATCCATCACCACAATCCATACCGAAGACCATTACCCAAGTGGTTGATGATCCGAGACATAAGGTATCAAAATCAATGTCAGAACGAGGTTCCGCTGGTCAGGCGCCTGAAACGGTTAAGCTTAATCCCAAGGGTGGTCTCGCGGCTTTGCTCAGTTCGTTGCGGCCGAGTAGTGTCAGTCAGAAATGAGTGCAACGCTTTCCAGTATTGTCTCGGGTAATGCATTTGCAAAGTGCTGCCCGCATTACGTCGAGGATTTTGACCGATGCGCCGGCATCTCAGTGTGCTCGGTCAAGCCCGTCATGCCTGACGAGTGGGACACGATCTATTTCAGCAATGGAATTCCTCGGGTTGATTCTGCTTTGGCAGAAGCAGATTTCGTAGCAAAGGCTTGCCTTCCGAAGATCAATGGGTTGTACGACTGGATCTCTGCAACTCGAAGAAACTGGAATTCTGGACGAATGTCATCCAGCCGGAAGACCTCAGGGGTTCTGGAGTACGAGCCCTACATCAAGGGTTCACGACGCGGGCCGATCAACAATCAATGGTGGAGTGCGGTTTACAGCGGCGCTTCTGGTGGTGCTGAGCCTGCTGGAACCCACAAGTACGTTGTCACCCCTCTTTCTAGCAACATCCCTGCCAGCGAGAGGTGGTTTCATTTGGAAATGCAGGTGTTCATGTTCACCAAGAATGACGACGGTACCGAGCTAAAGGCCGCAGGGACGGTGAAGGCAATCGATACCGTTGGTGCTGATTTGGTTATTTGGGTTCTTGCAGCTCCGGACTCAGGTCTTCCGGGTGTTGCCGGTGCCGCTGGTTATGACGAGGCACTCCTCACCCGAGGGCTGGCTAACATCTCGGATTACGAGGAATTTTGCGAGCAGATCCCTGCGATCAACACTCGGCAGGATTCATACTACTGGGTTGGCACCAGTCGTATGACAATCTGCGATTCTGAGATTCAGAAGAAGTTCATTGAAAGGGTGATGGACAACAAGGCATACGCCGAATACTACCACGTTGACGACGTGGTTTACAGCCGTCAGATGGTGGAGGACTACCAGATGCGTCAGGTTGAGAACTTCTTCTGGGGCAGGGCGCTGTCTAACAAGCAGACGTATTCAACATGGGATGAGCTTCCCACTATCACCTTGGATTTCGACGGCTACGGTTTACCCGATCAGGGTGCTTGCGTTGGTCGTCGAGCGAACCCCATCGGGATCGTCAATCAGCTCTCGGAGTGTAATCGGGTGATTGACCTCCAGGGTGGACAGCTGGATCTGGTGACCCATGTCTTGGAGCAGGTTTACTACATGGACGTCATTCGTTCCGAGAACGGCGTAAGCTCCGATGTTCATGAAGTTTGGATGAACAGCGTTTTCGCAATGAAGTTCCAGCAGGCGATGATCGCCTACTACAAGGCAAAAACCTTGGATACCATGAGGATGAATGTGAATGTGACTTCTGGAGAGCAGAAGGCATTCGGGTTTAGTTGGCGTGACTGGATCCTGGACTTCCCTGCGGGCAAGACTCTCCGGATCATGACCCATCCGTTTTTCGACAACTGGTATAACGCCTTCGCGAAAATCACAAGTGTGGACATCCGTAGCCAGGGTAACATGATGTGGTTCATCGACTGGAGTTCGATCTATCAGGCAACAATCAATTCATCCACGGTTACCAATACCACAGGAAATATCCAGGATCTGGCGAAGATCTCCCAGGCCATGGCATGCCGCATGAAGACGCACAAGACGTCCTACCGGCACAGTTCACACACATTCACCAACGTTGTGGAGTGTCCTGCGGCGAGTTTGCTCATTCAGAACATCGGAATGCAGGTTCCGAAGATTGATTCTGAGATCACTCGTTTCGGAATTGGCTCCGTTCCGTGGGACACGACCTTGTCTTGCTGATCGACGCCTCCAATCGGACGAAGGGCGCGATTGCAATGTCGCGCCCTTTTTGATAAGGAACATCAATGGAAACCAAGTATTACAAAAAGCGAAACATTCATCATCCGGTACTGAGGTTTGACGGAAAACAAATCGATTGGGTTCGTGTTGGGAATTCCGGCGTGATCTCCACAGATGATGATGGGCTGATAAAGTATCTCGATGAAGCTGAGAAGGATTCACGTGGCGCCGTTGAGTCCCTTACCAAGGTCGCATACGATCAACATGCGGCAGTCGAAAAAAAAACATTGAGTACAGTGAGCCGTCGAACCTTTCCCAGTCGACCGATCGTGGCCGACGGTTCACGTTCGGCAGCGTCGCGAGGAAAATTCGCGACACCGCCCAGCGTTTCACCACCCCAGGTTGCCGATCATGCGGAAAGCGTTCATAAGAGGCAGGCAAAGAAAGCGGTATCGAGCCGGCCAATTGTGGAACCTCCCCCTGGTGTCTCTGGTGTCTCTAGTGTGGCCGATGACACCCCTGAGCCGTGACATTTTCATCGCTCAAGGCGTTGGTGTTTGGGCTGGCGTTTCCGCGACGCTTCAGCCCGAGTTTGCTTCCGCTGAAGGAACACGGACTGAAGCAAGGACTGACTGAAATTCAGAGGTACATCCCGCGATTCCAGGAAGCGAACGTCGACATCGTTGACGGAACATACGACATCATGGTCTCGGGTGCGTCGGTGTTTGATGCTCCAGATGGGGAGATCAAACAGCTGGTGGTCGGAGGTGATGGATGCGCGACTACCCATGCGGTTTTGAGTAGTTATCTTCACCTTCAGAAGATGCAGGTGGCATTTGCAAATTCCTTCGATTGCTATGATCCTTACATCAAGCCCGCATATCCAACGTCCAAGATATATTGGGCTCGGGATGATTCGGATTTGATGGTCTATCCGTGGGTGCCAGCTGGATTTTCGATTGGGATTCGGTGGAAGGGCATCAAGCGGGATTGGGTGGATGCTTCGGATATTTGGTGGGCAGACAATGGTCGAATTTCCGAGTTGTTGCGTCGGTATCTTGTGGCTTGGGATAAGGAGGGGTGTCCCGAGTTCTCCGATCATTTGACGATGTTCAGAGAAGAGCTTGCGATTTTGAAGTTCGAGCAGTTCAGGATCGATAATCCAACGTCGTACGATCCGTACGCGGTGGACATTCTGTTCCCTTCGTTGTGCGGATCTAGCAATGGCAACACAGAAACAACTACAGCTGGAGCGACTTAAGGGTCGACCAGAGATGGTCCACCGGGAGGACTCGGCGGCACCTCCGGAGATCGAGATCGATCCAAGGTTTGAGGGGGCATTCCCTGAGCAGGCGGCTAACTTTAGGCGGTATAACGAGCATTCAAGGCGGTGGTGGCGGGAGTTCGTGATCGGCCAAACCCGAGAATAAAATGGGCTCACCAGTAACAAATGACAGCGTCCCGGTGATCACCGACTCAATGGAGTCGTGCGATGCCTTCAAGGCCATATTGCAGTCCGTTCGTGAGCTGAAGAGTCTAGCCAATTGGCTGTTCGACGAGGATGGTTTGCCGAACATTTCGGTCGCCCGTGAATTTGGCGCGCTGATTCTTCCTCCTGGTGCGACTCTGGATTTGGTGTTTTCACAAGGCACTTCGCAGGCGGTGGCTCGTTCGACGGTGGAGAAGATGTGGCTGACAGTGGATGAACAAACGGCGTACAACAATGCACGGGAGTCCATTCAGCCTTTCTGGGTTGTAGCTGATGAAGAGCAGAGGAATGGTGCCCCGAATCTAGCCGGACGATTCAAGGTAAACGGCGACTACCGCTTGCTTAGTGCAGGGAATGTTTCTGGCAAGATCGGCATCGAGGCTCCAGGTGGATCGAAGGATCATGTGCTTTCGGTTTCGGAACTCCCAGCGCACAAGCATGAACTGACGGTGCCTTCGGCGCTCGGATCAGCTCCCGATCTGAATGGCGTGGGTCTAGTGTATGTCCCTGACGCTGATGGAGGTGAGGGTGATGGTGGGGCAAATGGAGACCTGAGCCTGTACCAGCAAATAGATTTGGCGAATTCCACAGGTGATAGTGCAGCTCACAACAACATGCCTCCGTACAGCATTGTGATCGTTGCTTATCGCACTTCCAGACTTTCGTGATGGGATGCCAAAAACCCAAAGAACTTCCGACTTTTTCGCTTCCGCTGGATACCCGATCTCCATCGGGGTCTGCCGGACGAAAAACATGGGCTCTGGTTCTGAATGCTCAGACTGACATTTCTGGTCGGATGATGCGGTTGGCAGGATGGCGCAGGTTTGGATGGGAGGCAATTGCTCAGGATTTATTCGTCAATCAGGACTTCCATGATCAGCTTCAGCAGACGGATGCGGTGGTCGAATCCTGTGATGCTGCGACTTCGGTGGTGATCGCCAAGACAACCAGTTCCGCCGATGGTTCAGTTGGCCTCGGAATCCAGCATGACGGGGCCACGCCATCGCGAGTTCGATGGTACAGGGACGATGTGCTGGTCTACGATTCCGCTGCCTGATGCCCGAACTTCAACCATGCGCTGCACTTGGAAACACGCTGACGGAAGTCGATAGCGGGTTCTATTGGCTGATCGCGCCAGGGGTTGATCCTTCGACTGTTCTTAGCCAAGAACAGATCAATTGCCACATGACCTCCGCCGAGGTCACCAACTCCTCTTTCGAGGATGGGGTTGCCGCAGATGGCAAATATATCTGGTGGAGATCCAGTCCGACATGGGTGGATGTTTCTTCTGGTGTTAAGGATTGGTATAAGGCCGAGCCTCTCACAGAGCCAGGAATTGATTGTGATCCCAATCTTTGGAATGCCGGGTACGAGCAGACGCCTCATTGGCAGTGGAGAGGATCGTATGCCAAGGCGTTGGTTACCTATTACTGTATAGGCGACACCCCCGTTCCACCACCGGTAGATCCTCCACTTGATGACGGACTTGTCGATTGCGGAGAATGGTCAGTGTCGTTTGTTCGTCCAATCCAAGTTCCGATCAACACGCCGATTTGGATTGATTTTCAGATCACCGGATCATTCCCACCTGAGGTGATTTCCGTCGACGCAATCACGATCCTTTTTGACAGCTCATCGGAAATCGTTATCGCCAATGGCCCATCGGGCATTCTTGAAATCGATATCCCGGGCCATCAGGTGAAGGTGATTCTGAGAGATTCGGTGGCGCACACACTCAGCGTTACGGTGGTTAAACCCGATTGCTCTGACACCCTTAAGTACGATTCAGAAGTCCTTCGGGCATCGACGGTTGAGCCTCCGGTATGCATTTCTGTCTACACCAATTCGAGCGCCGTGGTGTGTGATCCGGGGACGTACAGGGCTGTTCTTACCATCTGCGAAACGGACATCACTTCAAACTCCGTGCTCGTCAATGACGCGGGCGAAGTTCTTCCTCAACCCCCGGTTATCATCGTGCATCCACAGACCCAAACGGTGGATCTCGGATCGACGGTTGTTCTGACAGTGGTGGCGCTGTATGCCACAGAATGGCAGTGGCAGGTTTCAAATGGTGCGGCATGGGTGAACATTCCTGGTGAGACAACTCCAAATTTGGAGTTCGATCCAATCACCATGCAGGAGTCCGGAATATACAGGGTCGTGGTTTCAAATTCAGCGGGCTCCGTGGTATCGAACGAGGCCACACTGATGATCGTCGAGCGCACTACTTGCTCGACCTATCTGGTTCTTCGATGTGAGGACGATAGTCCGGCAACATGCCACGGAATTCATCTTGCTCGTCAAAGCGATGGCGAGGCCGACATCGACTTCGTTCTAGATTGGATCTCAAGCACGTCACTTTGCACCGATCCCGTGGTCATCGGTGGGGATGACGGCGCGACATACTGGGAGTTGTTTATGCAGAAAGTCGGACCTGGAACTGATCCACTGAATTATGTGATTCGTTGGCGTGAGGCGACGGAGCCGTATGATGGAGAACGTCGGTTATTGGTTGAGGATATAAACACATGCTATCGTGTGGTTATGACCAAGGTTGGACCTGGAACAGGAGAGTCGGATTACGTTTTGGACTGGAAGAGTTTATGAAAAAGATCGTATCGCTTTTGATGTCGTTCATCGGTCTTTTTTGTCACGGAGCGACCGTGACGTACAACACCACGAATGGGCAGTTGTTGTACCCAACTGGGTTCTTCAATCAGCACGTTATTCCTGGGGCTGGAATGATAACCCGGTACGGATCAGGATCGAACACTCTGACACTTCTGGTTTTGACCAATAGCATCAGTGCATCCGGGATGTTGCCTCCATGGGTGACAAATTCTGTGTGGTTCAATGGTGCCTGGGTTAACGTCACGAACATTGGGCTGACGTCTCCGACGGCGAGCACGTTCACCATTGCAGAATCATTGGCGACTAACATCTGGAACAATGGGATCATCGTTCCTACCGCCGGAGGAGGAGGGAACTGGTCGTTGGAGATTGGCAATGAGGCGATTGGTACAAACAAAATATCTCTTTCGTTTTACAACTGGCTGCTCTCCAACTTTGGCGGTGGCGGTGGTACAACCAACGGATTTGGAGTCAACGGAACATTCAGAACCGATTGGAACTTCATAAATTCCGCCCATCTTGCAGCAGCCACTTCGGGTGGAACCAATTGGTATTTGAGCCTTATCGATGGGTCGATTTCGACGAACAAGATCGACTCGACGTTTCGCAGTTGGGTGCTTTCGATGGCTGGCGGTGGATCTGGTGAGTCAAACACTGCATCGAATCTCGGAACCCCGTCTTCTACCAATCAGCCATTTTTTAAGTCAAAGTCCGGTGTGGATCTTCAGTTTCGAGGGCTTAGCGTCGGTCCGAATCTTACGCTAACGTCCAACGCCAACTCCGTTGCTCTTGATGTTGTCCTTTCAACCAATAGCGGAACCACTGTTTCGGTTGATGGCGGTGGATCATTGTCGCTGGTTAACATCTCCGACAGCACTGGTATTGGCGTAACGCTGTCTGGCACCAATGCAACGCTTGCCCTTGTCGACCGCGACTTCGGTTCGGTAACTGTCTCTGGATCTGGAACTTCCATTAACTACGACACTGGAAGCATCAGCTCCAATCACATCGCAGGAGGTCAGGTTTCACAGGACAAACTTGGCACGTCTGGGGCAGGGACATCTACGAATTTTCTCGCCGGGGATTATGCGTACAAACAGGTGACGACGAACATGATACCTGGATTGAATGCCATTCTGGCTACAATCGGTGGTAGCAGCTTCTCCGCCAGTGACAGTCACACGTGGACAGCCACTAATATCTTTCTCGGCCCTACAGTCATCGACGATCTGACGGTGACGAACCTTTACGCGGAGTCCCTGTACTTCCCATTTGCATCGGCGATAGTGGCAGTTAACTCAAGTTCGAATGCGGTGCCTGTAACCATTGGATCAGGTCTTTTGTTCTCTGCTGGAACGCTTTCAGCTACAGGCGGTGGCGTCGGTGGAAGTTCTGTATTCGTTCTTGGTTCTCCAAAAACAAATATCAATTTAGTTTCATCTGTGAATGGAACAGTAAGCGCATCGGGTTCTAACGTGACGTATACGTTTACTGGAGTTGGTTCGGCAACAAATGGATATCTTCTCAAGTCGTCAACTACGTACAGCATTTCAAACACAGTTGCTTCAACTCAGATATTCACATTCAGCATACCAGCGAACACGCTATCAGAAGACGGAGATGAACTGATACTTAATATACCAGGTAGGTATAAAGCTTACACCGGAATTATCAACGGATACACATGGCACTTGAACTTTGATAGCGACACAGTTCCACAAGGTCTTGCCAGTGGTGCATACCCATCTGTGCTTCCGTCTATAAGTTCAAGTTTTTCAGCAAATTGGGAAACTCGAATTAAAAGAATAAATTCTAACACATTATCTTCGATCACATTTCATCACATAGGTGCTGATGCAAATAACGACATTACTAATGTTGTTGATGTTGTTAGATTTACTAAAGATGCAACGACTCTCGATCCATTAGGGTGGGGTGCTGCAATGGAGTTTGAGTTCATACTTGAGTTGGCGTCTGCTAACGTTAACCATGGATTTGACATATTCGGATATACGGTAGTCAAAGTTGGATCGGCTGGTGGATCTGGTGGGACATTTCAACCTCTCGACACCGACCTAACATCTCTCGCAAGCGGAACGGTGATGTCAACGGCGATCACTAATAGTTCTTCAATTGGCGCTCCATTGGTCTACGTTGGTGATTCATCTTATAGTGCTTCGACTTGGGATTCTAATACAAGTGTTCCGACCAAGAATGCCGTTCGTGATAGGCTTCAAACGATGGCCGGAACATTTGGAGTTAACGTCAAGGACTCCCCATACAATGCCACCGGTGACGGAACAACCGACGACACGGCAGCATTGCAGGCGGCATTCACAGCTTCATCCGTGGTTTTCATACCTGAGGGAACTTACATATTCTCGGCATCTTTATATCCAACCAACGGATCTGGTGGAATCGGGACTATCTACGGCGTTGGTCCTCGGTCGATTTTGAAGGCCGCAGTGACTTTCACGAATGGATTTGGTATCGACACAGGTTCTAACACAATGATCATTCGAGACATTGCGTTAGATGGTAACAACATAACTAACTATGTTGGGCTTGGTTCGGCTGGTGTGCGTTCTGGTCTTCGACTTTGGGCTGGTGGGTTTTCTCAGGCTATTCGAGTCTATGCACATAACTGGTCCCGTGAGGGTATATTCGTAGAGGGAATAGACAATACTACCACACGATTAAATCGTTCTTCGGTGAGTTTTTGTAGTGTTACGAATTCATACCGAGGAATTCACATGGCTGATACCAACAAAGCCGAGTATTGCATAGTCGCCAACAACCAAGTCTGGAAATGCGAACTAGGTCTTGTAATATCGTCGGCAAACGTGACCGTGACTGGTAATAACGTCAGCGATTGTGGGCACGGTATATATGTCTACCCTCTTAACGGACGTGGGCATTCGTTGTTCACTGGGAACACCGTAAACCATTCAAAGGTAACAGTTCGAAATACCACGACCGGAGCGACGTTTGTTGGTAATCATTTCATGGGAGGTACGACGATTTATCTCACGTCTCCTAACACCGCAACTGTATTTGCTATGAATGGATTCGAGAACACGACCGTTACGGATTACGGTGGAACCAACCAGTTCCTCATGAATCGAGTTACGGTAGCTTTCTCACAGGGAGGAACACAGAGATCATACTATAGAGACAATTTTCTTACCACAGGAGCTAAAGTTTCTGAGATGAACATTATGAACTCTACGGCGAGTATCACCAACGACGCACGATTTGGAGGCGAGTGGAAGATCACATTGACTAATAACGTTTCACTTCTACCGCCTACTCAGGCGTTCGATGGTCAGAAATTTTCGTGGCAGTTCTTGCAGGATGGAACCGGTGAGAAAACCGTCACCCCAACATCTGGGTTCGCGTGGTCAACAAACGTTCCGTCCATCAATCTTTCGACCAACGCGAATTCATGGTCCTTGTTGGAGGGGTTTTACTCGACCAACACGGCTAAAATCCACGTCACAGCCAGTCATGCTAAATTTCTGTAAAACTCTGGCGTTCTTGATTTTTTCCTTTCAGTCATTGTCCGCCACGTATTACGTGACGACATCAGGCAATAACATCAACGACGGATCTATCGGTAGTCCGTGGCTGACGGTCCAAAAGGGATTTGATATTGCCGTCGGCGGCGACACTGTGAACGTCGGAGCCGGGACGTATGCCGAAGTCGCGGATTCCGTTCGCGCAGGCACGGCCGGGAACTACATCACGATCCTAGGCGCCTCAGGTTCTGTCATATATGGATTTGAGGTCCGTCATGACTACGTGGAAATTCGTGGATTTGAGATCAACGGTGTAACCACCACGTATGCACTTTGGGTAAAGGAGACAGCGGACAACGCTCGAATCATAGGAAACACATTCACCAATACCCCTGGCCGGGCTTTACAGTTCGCGTGGACGTTGCCACCTCCGACAAATGGATGGGTGGAAAACAATCGGTTCTTTGGAGGCACCGATGTGTGTGTTGGCATTGCCGGGGCTTTCCATGTTTTTACAAATAACTGGATGACCATGCGCACAAACACCGATCCCGAAGGCGACTGCCTTATCATCTCTGGGTCAAACATTCAAATCGTTAACAATGTCATAACCAATTGGTCGAGGTCGACAAATTCAATTGCGCACATTGACATAATTCAGGCATTCACATCAGCAGCCGACGGAACAAAAATAACCAACGTCGTATTTGAAGGAAATCTCGTAATCAATTGTGTGGGGACGCAGATTGGAATGCTGGAGGATCAGGAAAAACTGGGGAATATCGGGTGGTGGACTTTCCGGAACAATATCTATGTCGGCGTCGAGGGCGTTTTCAACATATACATTCACACGGTGTTATTCGCCAACAACGTCTACTATCGGAGCGGACTAAACAGCGGGTCACCATTGCTCCCGAGGGTGTCATCGACCAAAGGCAACGGACATAACATCACGGTAAAAAATTGCATCTTTTTCGAGTGTGGTAGTTCTGCATCAAATCCAGCAATTGGATGGTATGGACCAGAGGTTGGCACGACTAACTTTGTTGGAAATCACAATCTCGTAATTGGCACCGGAGCAGGAACAACGAAAACTGGATTCACGGCGGGCGGACTTGAAGCCAATGGAATCAATGGTGTTGACCCTCTGTTTACATCTGGAGATCCCACGCTCCCGCTGCAATCCGCAAGTCCATGCATCGGTGCCGGCGAGAACCTTTCTTCGCTGTTCACCACTGCCTACAATCGAGTTACTAGAACACCACCGTGGGACATAGGGGCTTATGAATCTGATCGAGTGATCGGAGCCAGAGTGAAGACACTAAGAATAAAATGAAAACAACTACGGTCATATTTACTTCAGTTCTGCTGCTGTCTGCAATCACCGGCACTGCCTCTGACACCGACGTTTTGGGATTCGGCTGGCGACCATCTCCGGAGACAAATATTACCTCATATCGTCTGTACTTCGGACAGTCATCGAACGCCTACACCCACATGAGCGAAGTCAGTGGTGCGCAAACAAACACGCAAGTTACAATTACCAATGCGGGGACATGGTATTTCGTAGTGACAGCCCGAAACGCGGCAGGGTTGGAGTCAGTTCCTAGCAACATGGTCACGTGGAACGTGACGAACCGACCAGCCGCTCTAACGCTGACGAACACATTCGCTATTGTGACACGATCCACGACGGTCACGACGACGACGAACATCATCTTGGTTCGGTAAAAATTCATCACCAATGGTTGGGCTTGGATTTTTCAAGATCAGGCCCGACAATCTCCAAATGGTCATCACGCGCCGATACAGCTCAACCTCGAACGTCTTCAACGTCCGGTCGTTTGGTGCCAAGGGCGATGGACTCAACGACGATACGGCATTCGTTCAGTCGGCGATCGATGCGCTGGAGAATGCGAAGATCCCAGGCGGCATCCTGTATTTCCCCAAGGGAAACTATCTGCTGAACGGGACAGCCGACTGGAGGTGCGTGGTCGCCGACGCTGGAAACATCACCATCCGAGGGGATGGCATGGGTAGTTCGAGGTTGATTCAGGCCGACGCTCAGTATCCCGTGATTGCCATAGGAGCCGATGCCAATGACGTCGGCATGGTTCTGGTTGAGCATCTTGGATTCATCGCCGCTGAAAGCCTGACCGACGACGGTGAAGATTTGGAATCCGCAAAAGGATCTCTGTTTTCGGCCATTGGCGACGAAGACAACATGATCCGATCGTTGATCTTGCGTGATTGTTTCTTCGAGGTTGGGATGCGTCGATGCATGTATTTGAAGAACATCCGCCGGGCATCGGTCAATGAATGCCAGATGCAGGCTGGCGCGGATCAGGATCACATTTCGGCGGTGAAGCCCACGAACGCCGGCGTTATATGGCATCTGTACATCGGGTCGAATATCTACCTCGACGAAGACGAGGAACGCATTGGGCGCAAGCTCGATGCGGCTTTTGGTTCAGGGCTTGGCGTTGTGGCCGTTCATGGCACGTCTGAATCCGAGGGATCAGTCGGCGTCAATGTGTTCCTGACCCTGGCGGAGGCGAAGTCAAACACCATCGTCTACAAGACGGTGTTTGCCCCCGACGGAAATGGCGTCGGTCGGTTCTGGTGGGCCGATCCAGATTATTCCACCGTGGACGGTGTGGCTGACACCGATTGGTTCACTGATTCCAGCGGGACGACCTACCGGGTGGTTTGACTTGAGCGTTTGATAGCGCCGTGATAGTACGAGCCTATGAGGAATTTTGCGATGGCAGCTTTGGCGGGGTTCATTGGGCTTCAGGCCTTTGCCGCTGAGAGTCCATGGGTCAGGGTTGATAGGCTGAGCGTCTCGACGAGCATCCCATCAGGAGCCTCATCCAATTTTTCCAGTGCGGTAATTGCCATTCGGCCAAACAAGGTTACCGGAATTCACATCTCTGGAATTGGAACGAGCAACGCAACCAACGGTCTGTCGTTCTTCGTCAGGGGCTCAATCGACGGTGTCCCGACCAATGCCTTCACACTGCTGACGCTGACTCCATCGGTTACCGGAACCAACTGGTTCCAGTATTACACCAACCTGAACCTTGGAAATGTTCCATTTTTGCATGTAGCCAATGCAACGAATGGAGCAACTGGTGTGACAAACCTCACGCTTAAAGTTCTAATCGAATACTGACACTATGCCGACAAAAATTCGTAAACCAAAAGACAGCAACAGTTTATCAAAGTCCATTGGGAAATCTATTCGAAGCGGAAAGTCTCAGGCTTCCGCCGTTGGTTCGGCGTTGTCGAAGATGGCGATGTCGCGAGGTCGAAAGTTCTGACACGGTGGTTTCTTCTGGAATACCCGATTGACCATGGCAGATTTGTCTTGTGAATATGCGCCAAGCCATTGCTATCGCCGCAGCAGTTTTCGTTGGGGCTCAGGCCCATGCTCAGGTCTCGGTGTCGGGTAATGGTTGGGACTGGGGAACTATTCGAAATGTTCCGACAACCTTCACCAACGGCCAGTCGACAACCCTGTCTCAAACGTCTGGTACGAGGATTCGCATGAATCCAAGTCAGTTGGCGCCTGTTGTATTCAGGATTCAATCAACTGCATCCGGGACGAATGTTAACACCGGAAGCGAGGGTCGGTTTACAGTGGTATTCGGAAGCTCCATCGATTCAACGGAGAGCCCCGTTAGGATTGTCACCAACGGAACCTGGACTTCGACGTTCGTTACCAACGCAACGAACTACAGATTCACCAACTGGGTTCACGGTGCGGTGTGGCCGAATTTGCATGTGATCTCCGTTTCCGTTTCATCGAATACCGCCACGGGAGTCCGCATCGAATACGCCCAACCCAACGGCAATTGATGTGCCTCGCGAGCCCCTTACGTTGCTCAGCGAGAGTGGACTTGAGGGAGTTGATGGTCGACCAAATCTCCTCCTTGTAGCAACTCCTCGAAAGCTTGCCCGATACACTGTTGATGGGTCGTGGGTGCTGTTGCACGCCACGACTTTTTGCAATGATGGGGATTGGCTCAGTGGTCGATTTCTTGTTGCTCAACTTGCAGGACTTTGCCTTGTCAGCCACACCCGTGGCGGATTCTGGGATCTCACGTTTGACGCTGAACCCATTGGCACGACATCCGGCTATTCGTACCTCAGACCCAATGACAGCTTGATTGCGCTGGGTGTTGAATCCGCTCAGATCGCCATTCAGTCCCGTGGTTTTTTCTTCGTCGCCGATCTGATTGTCAGTGGGCGGAGGGAACGCGGAACCGTCGCGTGGAGCGACTTCGAAAGCACGAACTTCATTACCGGAGGAGATTCCTCAGCTGGCTACTTTTCATTTGGAGGTGACCAGTTGATCGCCGCTGAGGAACTTGGGAACTCAGTGGTCTTCTACACCAACCGAAGTATTTGGTTGGCGACTTTCGTCGGAGGGACTGTGGTATGGGATTTCAACCGGGTATATTCAGGTCCAGATGTTCCATGGTATCCGCGTGCGGTGGTGAATATCGGAGACGCCCACGTCTTTCCCACGAAGCAGGCATCTCTTCGGATGCTCTTTCGCGGTGAGAGATCGCCTCGGGCTTTTGACTGGTTAGACAAGGCATCCGGTGCGATCTTCAACGGTGTCCAGGCTCGGCTTCTTGAGGGAATGCCAGAGGGTTCTGTCGACTATCCTAGAAAGATCAACAAGGGTTGCCTTCACTTTTTGGGATGGTACAATTCGGTTGACCAATTGGTGTCCTTTTCGTGGGCGGATGAGTTGTCTGAACTTCCGAATTGGACGATGCACATTTCGCTTCAGCACCGCACGGCTTGTCTGGCCGATCACGGTGTCACTGCGGCGACGATGACGCGCCAGTCGTTGGCAGGAGAGCGGGAATCACTGAGACTGTTCCTTGCTCGGATGCTCGCGTGTCCAGTTCATCCAAACCTCAACGAGCACGATCCTTTTCCTGATGGGTATCCATTGGCCCCAAGTCCCATTCCAACTTCGCTTTACAATGCGGCAGAAGATCCTAACGGATCCCACGACGAGGGTTCTTTGTGTTCAGTCATCGGGGCTTCGGACAGTCCGTGCGTTTCGCATTGTTCTCCATGCCCAGGTCCGCTGCGATTGATCTTCGCTTCGGCCGAGGACTACGCGATCAAGGAATGGCGGTGGGATTGGGATCGCCGGGAGATGGTTCAGTCGGTGGAGGAAGCCCAAGTCTGGAACAACGTCCCGATCGAAGGTCAGGGTTTTTCGGCCGTTGGTCCAAACCCAGTCGGGGCAGCGGTGTATCGGATTGATCCGTACCTTACGCTCTTCCAGACCGATTCGTTCATTCATGGGAAGTCCCCTGAGATCTACCTATCGTGTGCGTCGGTGGACATGGTGACAATGCCAGCTGGCGAGGATTTAACGGCTGTGCTGGTTCCGACTTCGGTCATGCCATGGCCGCTGAATGGGCAGGGAGCAAGCGGGATGTCCGCTGGTTGCATGTCCTGGAACATCAGTGATACCGATGGCTTTTCTTGCGGATCATCGGTGGATCTGCCGAGCTACGTCCACAAATCGGAAAATCCGGAGGTTCATCTGGAGGTCGAGGGTCGATTTGTTTCCTATCGTTTTTACATTGGAGGCATCTCGAATGTCGGACCAGTGGCTTTCACAGGGTTGACCCTGAGCGGAGGAAGTGCAAACTGCTGATGGGTGAAGGTGGAATTCAACTAAGAAACTGCCATGGGCTTACAAGAGACATTGTTTGGAAAGACGAATTACAAGCCCATCGTTATATCTGAGCCGCTTCGGGATTCCGTCAACGTAACTGCTGGCTCTTCTCTGAATAGGTATCGCCGCCGAGCTGGCGAAACCCTCGATGCTTTTCAGCTTCTTGCCGATCGAACTTTGCCCAAGGTTGAGGGTGCTATCCAGTTGGGACAGAATGATATAGATTCTGCATCGTCGTTGCTTAAAGGCCTCAACCCTCTTTCGAACTACGAGCGAATTCGTGAGGGAAACCTCACTTCAATAAGGGGGCTGTCCGATTGGCTGGCGGGCATTGGACGACGTCAAGAGGGTCAATTGGCTGCACGTCTTGGGATGGCCGGGCGACCCATGTCATCTGCCCGCGATCTCATTCGTTCGTCCGGTGCGTCGTCCGCGCTTTCACCGCTGGTCCAATCGATCTTCTCCAATCTTGGTAGCGACAATTCTGGTATCTCCAGGGATGTAATGAATCAGGCAGCTGGCCTTCGGTCGATGGCGAATGCTCGTCCTGATCTCTATGGGAGCTTGTACAACTACGCATTGGCGCCACTTGATGCTGAGCGCATGTCCCTTGGTGGTGAGACCGACACCTTGAACGCTCTTGCCCAGGCTGTTAAGTCGAACTATGCGGGGATGGATGTGCAGAAGAAGATGGGCATCATGGACTACCCGGTTCGGATGTCGGAGAACCTCAGCGCAACCGTTGGCAACATCGCTGACGCAGCAGGCTCTGTCGCTGGGATTGCTGGAAGCTTTATGGGTGGCATGGGTGGTATGGGTGGGCTTGGAGGCATGATGGGAGGTATGGGAGGAGGAGGTGGCGGAGGTGGCGGAGGTGGCGGAGGTGGCGGTAGAGGAACGAACCAATCCCCGAACATGAACTGGGGTGGATGGCAGCCTAATAACAGTTGGATGGGTTCCTATTCAGCGCCTCAAACGACGT
>Ga0163144_10004039_pt1 | contig 33302 bp, 38 predicted proteins | sample OliLak19BULKMAT1_FD_123175 | JGI IMG/M metagenome (GOLD analysis project Ga0163144, IMG submission 123175) | Freshwater microbial mat bacterial communities from Lake Vanda, McMurdo Dry Valleys, Antarctica - Oligotrophic Lake LV.19.BULKMAT1 | ecosystem: Environmental > Aquatic > Freshwater >... | reverse complement strand
GGGTGAGAGCGGAACCGGCAAGGAGGTGGCGGCGCGGCTGCTGCACCAGCTCAGCCCGCGCAATGCCAATCCGTGTGTGGCCATCAATTGTGCGGGCTTCTCAGAATCCCTGATTGAGTCTGAGCTCTTTGGCCATGAGCGCGGCGCGTTCACCGGCGCCACGGAACGGCACAAGGGCCGGCTGGAAATGGCGGATGGCGGGACGGTCTTTCTTGATGAGCTGGGTGAGCTGAAACCGGCGTTGCAGGCCAGGCTGCTGCGGGTGCTGGAGGAGAAATGTTTCCAGCGCATTGGCGGCACACAGACCATCCGCGTGGACGTCCGCTGGATTGCAGCCACCAACCGTGACCTGCCCGCCATGATCACCAAGGGCCTCTTCCGTGAAGACCTCTACCACCGCCTGGCCGTCTTCCCGGTCCGCCTTCCGCCGCTGCGCGAGCGCCATGAAGACATCCTCCCCCTGGCCACACTGTTGCTCGGGCGTATTGCGGCGGACCTGGGGCGGGCGCGTTTGACGTTGTCACCCTCAGCCGAAGCCGCGCTGCTGGACAACGCGTGGACCGGCAACGTGCGTGAGCTGCGCAATGTCCTGGAACGCGCTGCCATCATGGCGGAAGGAGAGCACATTGAAGCGTGGGACCTGGGCCTGGACACCACACCGCAGAAGGCCGCAGACAGCCGCCCCGTCATCCCGCTGCGCCAGCTGGAGCGCGAGGCGATTGAACACGCGCTGCACGTGACCAGGGGCAACAAGACCGAGGCAGCGGAGCTGCTGGGGATTGGCCTGCGTACACTTTATGACCGGCTCAAGGAGGACGCAGGGAAATAATTGTATTATTTATATTGGGTGACGCTGCGGGAAAACGCGGCCAGTGGGCCAAGGAACTCCTCGTGGAGGAGCACGTCATCATGGGTGCCGCCGGCAATGGTGAGGAACTGCTTGGGCGGGTTGGCGGTTGCAAAGAGCTGCTCGCCAATGCTGTGGGGGATGAGCTCATCCGCATCACCGTGAAACATGATGAGCGGGACGTGGATGGAGGGGAGGCGGGCAGCGGAGTTGAACGCGTTGCCCATCACCAGGGCCAGAGGACCGTAGTGATGCCAGCCCACGTCACGGATCCTGGTGAATGTGGAGGACAGCACCAACCCGGCACACGGATGTTGTGTGGCCAGCTGGATGGACACGGCGCCGCCCAGGGATTCACCAAAAAGAATGATCTGCGTGTCCGGATATCCCAGTGACCGGGCCAGTGCGTACGCCGCCAATGCATCCAGCGCCACGCCATCCTCTGACGGAGAACCCGCGCTCAGTCCGTAGCCTCGGTAGTCATACGCCAGCACGGACAGTCCATGCACCGCCATCATGGGCAACAGGAAGGCGCGCTGGCTGATGTTTCCCGCGTTGCCATGGGACCACAGCAGCAATGGTGCGGGCCCGGGCGCCTTGAGGAACAGCGCGTGCAACTTCACGCCGTCACTGGTGGTGAACCAATGCTGAGCAACCCCGGTTGGGAGCTCCTCCGTCCCTGGCGAGGGAAAAAAGATGAACCGGTTCTTCATCAGCACCACCGCCACCAGGCAGAGCGCCAGGATCCGGAAGGCCGGCCCCACCGTGCGTGAGAGCAGCGGCGCAAGTGCACCGCCGATCCCACGCGCAGACAGTGGCTCTTCAGCGGACAAGCTTCACGTTGAATTCAGGACTCTGCATGGCGCCGTACAGGCGGATCCAGAGCAGCAGGTACGCCTCGGTGCCCCGGGACTGCGTGATGTCACCCAGGTCTGTGAGGTGTTTCCAGCCAAACCATTCACGGAGGATGGAGCCCACGCGCGTCTTGGCATCCGCGTCATTGCCGCAGATGAACATGTCATGGTCACCCGCCTTGAGCCGCTGCGGATTGACCATGAGCTCGCAGTTGACGGTGTTGAGCGTCTTGACCACCTTCAGCGAGGGAAACGCGCGCTGGATGCGCTCCCCAAGCGAATCATCATTGCTCACAAAGAGTGTGGGCGGCATGCCCTTGGAGAAGTCCAGCGGATTGGAAATGTCCACCAGCACCTTGCCGCTGAGGTTCTTTTCACCGGCCTGCTTGAGCGCGTCCAGTGACCCCATGCCGCTGGTGCAATTGAAGAGCACCTCACCAAACGCTGCCGCGTCCTGGAAAGTCCCCTCTGATGCCTTGGCCCCGGCGCCCTTCACCCATTCCTGTGCCTTGGGGTTGCCCGCGGCCCGGGAGCCCATTTTCACGTCGTGACCAAGCTGCACAAGTTTGCCGGCAATGGCGTTGCCAACCACTCCGGTCCCCAACACACCTAGCTTCATGGTGAGCTCCCTGGTGAAAGAACGGACCATAGGGACGCGGCCACCCTGAGCCAACCGTGCTGCAGTGATGCGGCTGCAAACAGCTCAACTGGGCTCTGGAACCGCGGGGCGTGGATAGATCTTCTGCCATTCTTCCGCCGTGACAGAGCGCCGCAACTCCAGGCGCCTGGCCAGCAGGTCCGCGTAGGTCTTCTCCAGGTCCGCGTCCATTTGGATGAGTGCGGGCTGGAGGTCAGCAACGTTCCTCTTGTGTTGCATGTGGATTTCCCCCAGTTCCCAGAGGCTCTGGCCCACGCGCCTGTTGTGGGCCTTCACCACCTCACCCATCTGCTTGATGCCGTAGACGGCCTCACGTTCACGGTCCTCATCCGCAATGACGTCCTTGGCCCGGTACGCCGTGGTGGCGCTGACTCCGTCAATGGAAGAAAAATCCAGCGTGTCCCCGCTGCCAACGCCATTCAACAGCGCCGCAACCAACACAAAACCCAGCACAATGATCATGACTCAGCCTCCCAGGCCGGGTTCAGTCTTCCACCGGCTCTCCAATGACCCGCTGCAGCTCCAGGCGAATGGTATGACTCTCTTCCGCAACCAGGTCCTTCCACTCCTGCGGTGACACCGTCCGCTTCAAGCGCGCGGACGCTTCCAGAATGTCACGTTGGGTCTGTTGGCGGGCCGCGCGGTACTCGGCCATGAGGCGGCTGAACTGCTCTGGGGTTGCGTTGTAGTCGGCGTTCAGCGTGGCAAGCTTTGCCCGGAAGTCCGCCTTGCTCCGCGCTGCCTGGTCAAAGATCTCATCCCGGCGGCGCAATTCCGCCAGCGCGGCCGGTGCCCTGCTGCTGTGCGTGACCGTCTTCTCAACCTCCTGCTGCTCTGCGTAGTAGTCTGGCCGCGTGGCATCATCACTCCGGCAGGCGGGCCCAACCAACGCCGTCACCAGCAGCACCAGCCGGACCGCGTGGGCCTGGTGCAGCACCTGGAGCAACCGCATGTGTGACCCCGCTACGCGCAGCAACGCGCTCAAGTCCTACCCGTCCATGAAGTAGCGTTCCCTTGCGGACACCACAACCATTCCAGAGTCCGCAGCCACGAGGACCCGCCCGCAAGTGAATGACTTTATTGAACGACATAGCGGGATGACAGCTCAGAAGTGCACGCGCTCTTTGGGGAGGGTGGATGATGGCGCAGGACCTGTGGCGCGGGCGTTTGCCGCGTCCAGGATCCTGCCAGCACGCAAAGCGTGAATTCAGCTTTGCTCACCAGACTGTGCGTGGCGCTCAATAGGTTGGACTTCAACGGAAGAGCCTCGTAGACGCGGAGGCAGAACGTTCATGACATCCATATGGAGTGTGCCTTGAAGATTCGCCTGTCCTTGCTTGCCGTCCTGTTGTCCGCAGCCTGCGCGCCCACCACCACCGGTGAAACCACCAGCAGCTCATCCGGGGGATCATCCAGTGGCGTGGTGACGTCATCCAGCACCGCAGCAGGCAGCGCCTCAGCGCAAGGATCTTCTTCACACCCGCACGGAAGCTCTGCGCAGGTGTCTTCTTCAGCGGTGGTGGTGGCGTCTTCGCTGACCCATCCGTCTTCCGCCGTGGTCACCGCATCATCATCAACGGCGGGCGCCTCTTCTGTGGGCGCGGCGTCTTCAACGGAGGGTGGGTCTTCTTCCGCTGGTGGCGGAGAGTCTTCCTCTGGAGCGGGCAGCAGCTCATCAGGGCCGGCGGACAACACGTGCCTCAACGCCAATGATTGCACGGGTGTGGAGGAGATCTGTCTTTCACCCGGTGATTTCCCGGGCTGCGGAAGCTGCGACAATTCCCCGGTGACCTGTGCCGACGACACCGAGTGCACGGAACCCGGTACCGTGTGTGTGTCAACGCAACCCTCAGACTGCATCTGTGAGCACACCAACATCTGCAAGCCGGTCTGCTCCCCCCAAAGCTGCGGCGCTGGAGAGACCTGCCTTCCCAACGGCCATTGCGAGCCTACGCCGTGCGTGACCAACGTTGATTGTCCGGCGCTTTTCCTCTGTACAGTGGAGCCGGGTCAGCCCGGAGCCTGCACGCGCATCTTCTGTGACACCCAGGCCGACTGCTCAGGCGGAACCTGCGTGAACAGCCAGTGCTTTGACGGGCCGGGCCGGTGCACACCGCCCACGGTGACCGGCGCCTGCCGCAAGGAGAGTGATTGCGGGGCCTCAGGGGACTTCTGTCTTCCCCCCGGCGAGTTCATTGGCTGCGGGATCTGCAACAACAACCCGGTGACCTGTTCCGAGGACACGGAGTGCAGCACCGGCCTGGTGTGCGTGACCACGCAGCCCTCGGATTGCATCTGCGAGCACACCAACATCTGCAAGCCCGTGTGCACCGCCCAGAGCTGCGCAGCGGGTGAATCCTGCCGGGCGGATGGTCACTGTGCGCCCACGGTGTGTGTGACGGGCGCGGACTGCGTGCCTCACTTTGAGTGCACGCCCGCCGCGGACAACACGCATGAGTGCACACGCAAGTACTGCGAGGACGACACCGGGTGTCCGGGCGGCGCATGCGTGCTTGGCCAGTGCTTTGAGACTGCGGGCCAGTGCCAGTTGCCGGTTCCCTGAGGCAGTCCCCCGGCGTCACCAGAGCCCCCGGATGCGCAGAATCCGGGGATGCTCTACATGCGCCGCATGGCTGACACCAACTACGCAGAGATGATCAACGGCATGCCGGATGGCTGGGTGGCGGCCAACGGACTGCATTTCCTCACGGCAACGGCGCTGGAAGTGACGGCGCAACTGGCCATCAAGCCGCACCATCTTCAGGCGTATGGCCTGGTTCATGGCGGCGTGTATGCAGGCATGATTGAAACCATGGCCAGCGTGGGCGCGGCAGTGAATGTGATGCCGGGTGGAAAGTCCGCAGTGGGGCTGGAGAACCACACCTCGTTCATCCATGCGGTGCGGGAAGGTACGCTGCACGGACGTGCCACACCCATCACGCGGGGCTCACGCTCCCAGATGTGGGAAGTCACCATCACCGACGACACCAAGCGCATTGCAGCCACCGGACGCGTCCGCTTGCTGGTGCTGGATTCCAGCAGCGCCGTGGCGGGCGCAACCCTGACATTCACGGACAAGAACAAAGCGTGAGTGGCGCCGTCCCGCGCCTCAAGGCGCGAATGTCAGGTTGATGCCCGGCGCGGCATCCGGATTGAACTCCCGCGCGGACAGGCCCAGCAACCCAAGCATGGTGGCGGCAATCTGTGACGTGGTCACGGGGCGCGTTGTGGGGACCTCACCGCGCGCCGGGATGTCCGGCCCCACCATCAGCAGGAAGGTCTCATCACTCCCCCGCAGCGCCGGTGCCGGGCCGTGATCCTTCCAGCCCGCGCCTTCCGCGCCGCGGCCGTGGTCCGCCGTCACAATCAATGTTGTATGACCTTTAAAGCCATCCATGGACTGCAGTGTGGTCCACAGCGTCTTCAAGAAGTGGTCTGCGCCGGACGCGGCTTCCAGCATCCGGTCATACCGTCCGTCATGCGCCCAATCGTCGGTCTCACCCAGGGCCACGTACAACACCCGCGGCTTGTGCAGGCCCAGGTGCTCCAGCGCCAACGCGGTGGTGACGGCGTCCGGACGAACCCCATTCCAGGGTGAGCGAAGGTCCTCCTGCAGCTGGGAAAGGGTGCGCATGGCTGGTGTGGCAGCGGCGTCCTCCACCGGCGCGTACCCTGCATTCACGGTGATGGATCCCGGCGTGTGCTCAACTCCCACGCGCAGCACATCCCATGACGTGTACGCCGCCACCTGCGTCTTCCCCAGCGCCAGCTTGCGGTGGATAAATTCCAGGACCGTCTCACGGGGAATACGCACCGGTGTGTTGTCCCGGATGGCGGGCTGGACCTGGCCGGTCAGCAGCTCGGCGTAGCCGGGGTAGGAAATGAGGTGCGGGTTGGTGACGCGCACGGCGCTTTTCCCGCCCAGGATCACGCCGGACGGCGCCAGCACAGTCCACAGGAACGGCATCAGTGCTTCACGCCGTTCACGCGGGGTTGGACGCTGGTAGCGCGCTTTGAGCGCCGGCAGGTCTTCTACGGTTGCGTGCTTGAGGACGGCGTCATCCATGCCGGTGAAGAGCTCGCGGATGCGCAAGCCGTCCAGGGTCACCAGGACAACGTGGTGCGGCCGTGCGGTTGGCAGTGACGCGCCCACCATGAAGACCACAGGAACGCAGGACACCAGCGCCCGCAACAACCGCATGCCACCTCCAGCTCAGACGGGCTGCACAAAATTGATGCGGTAGCCGTCCGGGTCCGTCACCACCGCCTCACGCGTGTGCCACATCTGGTTGATGGGTCCGTCCACCGCCACACCCGCCGCCTGCGCGCGCGCCGCAACCTCATCCACGGACGGAGACACCGCGGTGAAACACACCAACACGCCAAGCCCGCGTTTTCCTTCCAGGGTGACCACGGATGGGGTCCGCACCAGGTAGAGGTACGCGTCCGTGGCCCACTTCAGGCGCGCAAACACCGCGTCCTGGGCGGACACCTCAAAACCCAGCTTCTCATAGAAGGCCAGGCTGGCCGGCAGGTCCCGGCAGAGCAGCTTCACAAAGGACGTCATCACCGGCGGCTTATCCATGCGCTCACACTCCCGGATTCCGGGCCAGGTGCCGCTCAAAGCGGCGGGTGGCAATACGCTCCGCACGGCGGATGAGCGGCATGGACCAGGCCGGCGCAGCACGCAACAGCCACCACGCCACGTTCACGCGCGGCGGATACACAAAGTGTAACACACGGCGCCCAGCCGCCTCCAAAGATTTCTCCGCCACCTCATCCGCGCCGGTGCGTGACTTTTCAATCAGAAAGCGGGCGCGCCCTTTCTCCGGTCCGCGCGCGCGTTCATGCAGCGGCGTGTTGAAGAACTCCGGCATGACCACCATGACGTCAACATGGTGGCCGTGCAGCTCATTGTGTAATACTTCACTCAAAATCTTCACCGCAGCCTTGGAAGCGCAATACGCCGCCATGGAGGGAGCCGGTGCCAGGGCGGCGGCGGAGGCAATGTTGATGATGTGGCCGGCCTGCTGCGTCTTGAATTGCGGCGTGAAGAAGTGGCAGCCGTGGACCACACCCATGAGATTGATGCCCAGGAGCCAATCCCAGTCTTCCAAAGTGTATTCACCCATGCGGCCGCCGCCGGCCACACCCGCGTTGTTGATGAGCAGGTCCATTCCGCCTGCCGCGGCCAGGACGGTCTTGACGGTGTCCTGGTAGGCGGGGCGGTTGGTGACGTCCAGAACCACGGCGTGGGCCACACCGCCTGCGGCCTGCACTTCCGCGCAGACCGCGTGCAGCGGTTCCTCACGCAGGTCTGCAATCCACAGGTCCCAGCCGTCACGGGCAAGCCGCAACGCAAAGGACCGGCCCAGGCCGCTGGCGCCGCCAGTGATGAACGCGCGTTTGTGGGGATACCGCCGGGTGAGCTCAAGCATGCGTGGGACCGTAGAGGACGGGCCATCTCCCGGTCCATCTGCGCTCAGTTGGGCGCCACTTCCGGGAGAGGGATTCCGTGGAGTTGACCCGTCTTGGTGGACACCTTTGATTCGACGACGATGGGCAAATGTTGTGCCGCTGTGAGGCCCTCTGCCCCCTGCCGCAGTTGATACTCAGAGGCTGCTTGTCAACCGGCGTGGCGTCAACGCCCACACCAATTCAACTGCGCTTGGAAGGGGACTTGTGTGGAGGCATCGCCCAACGTGAGGCCGTCGAACGCATTCTGTCCACATCCCACTCAACCTCTGGATCCCTCTGCAGACCCTCGTGACCCCTCTGCCAGTGTTTGAGCAGACCCGCGTGCTGTGAACGGAAACCCTGCCAACCGTTGCACGTGCTCAGCTTCCAACTGCCGCGGGCTTGCAGACCGAACACCGTTCGGATATCTCTGAACAGTGTTCGGAAATGAGGCATGACCATGGCACGTCCTTCCAAGACAGATGACCCGCGCCGCAGCATCCTCAACGCGGCGCGGTCCATGGTGGTGGCGGATGGCCACGGGGACCTCAGCCTAAGGGCGGTGGCGGCCAAGGCAGGTTTCAGCCCCGCAAGCATCTATGAATACTTTGACAGCAGAGATGACCTCCTGGCTGCGGTGGCCCAGGAGGGGATGGAGCGCCTTCGGCTGGCTTTGGCGCAGGCACTGGAAAAGTCCAAGCGGCCCGCGGACGCGCTGGAGCACCTTGGTTTGGCCTACGTGCAGTTTGCCCAAGAGCATCCGGAGGATTTTCTTCTTCTGTTTGCCCGGCTGCGTTCCAAGCGCAGAAATCTCAATCAGCCATCGGGGTCAGTGTATGGGATTGTTTGCACCGCGTGCCACGCGGCGCTGAAGGACGCCGGTGCGCGGGCCACGTCACTGCAAGTTGAGCGGGCCGCCTACGGCCTGTGGGCCGCTGCCCATGGCATGGCCATGCTGCAACTCACCCACCTGCAAGGTTTTCAAGCCAACTTCAAGGCGGCAGACCGCCAGGCGCTGCGCGCGCTGATCCAAGGACTCAACCTGCGGCAGTGACGCTGTGCGCACCACGAGCGTGACGGACGCTCCCGGTGTGCCTGTTTCCGAGCCCTGCTCGGCGTATCCGTCAGAAAGCGGAGGCAACCATGAACCGATGGATTGTTTTGTTGGCGCAGGTGTTGGTGGGGTGTGGCGCAAGCATCGGGCCGCCCGTAGGACCCTATGAGCGCCCCCGGTCGGCGCTGCTGATCTTGGACCTCCAGAAGGATTTCCTGCAGGCCGGAGGGCGGATGCCAGTGGCCGCCCAGCAGGTGGATCCCATGATCAACCTGGTACAGGCGCTTGCCCGGCAAGCACACGTCAACGGCGCGTCCGTCATCATGGTTCGCAACACCTTCCCCAGGAATGACCTGCTGGGGAACTTCTTTCGGAACCAGGCGGCAGTGGAAGCCACCGACGGAGCAGAGACGGATGAGCGCATCCACATTGAGGCCAATGCCTCCTTCACCAAGGCCGCGCCAGATGCCTTCAGCAACCAGGACCTGGATGCGTATCTAAGAGAACAACAGGTGGAGACACTGGTGGTTGCAGGTGTCTTTGCGGATCAATGCGTGCAGACAACCGTGATGGCGGCGCTGAACAGGAAATACCAGGTGCACGTGGTTCAGGACGCCACCGCCGCCAAGGATGACCAGACGCGAGAGCAGGCAATGCAGGCCATGGCCCAACGTGGTGCAACCATCCTGCAGGCTGCAGAGGACGTGGCGTGGTGAGGCGGTTGTTTGCGCACATCATTGTGAATGACCGCCCGTTCTCGGATCTGGTCCTGGGTGACTACACCGTGGTGAACCAGGGCTTGCAGCACATGTACGTGCGGGCAGCGCGCGGCAACCGTGCCAACACGGGATCCGCTGGGCGCGCTGCAGGCGCTGGAACAACACAGTCGCGCATTTCCGTTGGGTGAGCTCACAGAAGAGCGAGGCGGGATTGCGGGTGCTGACATTGTTCGCCGCCAATCAACGCGACGCTTCGCACAAAGCTGCCGAGGAGTTCCTCCTGAAGTATCCCCAGAGCCTTCTGGGCCCGGCCGTGAACGGAGTTCTCAAATCCCAGCGATGAGCATGCCGCGGATCAAGCATCCAGGATCTTGCGCAATTGGTCCGCTGCTTCCGCCACATCCGCTTGTACCTTCACCAGGTGTTCAATCTTCCGCACGCTGGCCACAACGGTGGTGTGGTCCTTGCCACCAAACGCCGCGCCAATCTCCGGGGATGAAGAGATACATGGCCATATGCCGCGGCAATGGGATGTTGCGATTGCGCTTGTTGCCCCGCATCTGCGCTCAGTTGGGCGCCACTTCCAGGGAGAGGGACTCAGTGATGGTGTTGAGCGGGCCGCGCACCGCCACGGTGAACACGCCCGTGGTGGGGCCCGCGGTGCAGGTGGGGGCCAGGGCCACGCCGTTGACATCCGTGGTGATGGTGACGGTGTTGAGCCCGCCGTCAAAGGTGCACGTGGCCATAGCGTTGCCGGAGGGCGTGGTGAACGTGACCATACCGCCGGGAATGGGATTGCCGGGTTCATCCCGCAACTGCACGCGGAACGCCGTCATGAACGCAGTGTCCGGCGTGGTCACCTGCTGATGGCCTGCAATCACGTGGAGGTTGTCCGGCGCGCCCAGGGTGTTGGTGAGGTGGAATTCCACGTGGGTATCCGTGCCTTCAATGACCGCGTCCACCACGTAGGAGCCCACGCGCTGCCCTGCCTTGAATGGCGGAGCGGACGCGGACCCGCTGGCGCTGGTGACCACGCGTGCAATGCCGGCCATGTCAAAGACGGCGGTCGGTTCGCTGGCGGGCGCGGTGAAGACCACAATGACGCCGGGGTACGGGGCACCATCCTTGAGGACCTGGATCTGCAGCGGCACACCAAAGTTGGCATCCGCCTGCGCAAACTGGTTGTCCCCGCTCACCAGCCGCAAGGTCAGCGGAACCTCCTGCGGCCCCGCATCCCCTCCCGTGGTGGTGGGCGAACACGACGACAACCAGGCCACACAACCAACCAACCACGCTGCGCGCATACACGGCTCCATCCCAGACACAAACGTGTCTGGCATATGCCTCCGGTACTTGCACGCGCGGCGCGCATGGGAGGTCTGAGGTTGGTTGGGAGTATCCGGGGCAATCCCTCACGCGCTCCGACGCCACCCCGGCGTTTTGGTGTGTGACTGATTGACCGCCGCCCGATTGCGACATTGTTGCATCTGGAACTTGACACGCCACATCCGTGCGCCTAGGTCTCCGCCCTGATGGCCCGTTCCACGTCCCTGACAACCGTGATCCGCCGTGGCGCACGCGCGTTCAGCGTGGTCATGGCGGGCGTGTGGCTGCTGGGCCTGGTGGCGGCTTTTCTCCACGGTGCGCTGATTGAGCACGTCACCTGCGCGGCGCACGGGGAGCTGATCCACGCCACGGAACATCCGGGTGTCACGGCGCTGCTGGCGGACAGGTCCGGACCCGCATTGCGGGACGCCGGTGCTGGGTCCGCTGAAGACACCCACGGCCATGATCACTGCGTGGTGATGATGTCCGGGCGTTTCCGCGCGCCACCGTCATCATCCGCGGTGCTGGACCTGGCCACTGCCGTACCTGCACTGCGTTTGCGCGTTTCTGAACAGCGTGCGGTGGCGTCCGCTGCCCCGCTGCTCCGGTGCGCTCCCAAGACCTCTCCGCCCGTGGTGTGAGGATGTTGAAGCGGTGACGCGCGCTGCTGCGGCGTGTCCCTTGCCGTCATCCCCATTGGTGGAACAGCGCGCGGTTGCGCGTTGGGAGTGCGTGTGAATCCGTTGCCATCCAACACTGCGCTCCGCCCTCTTGCGGGCGGCGCCCTCATCATCATCCTGCTGGGCCTGCTCTGCCCGCTGCGCGCGCTTGCGGAGGTCACCCCTCCCGCGCTCATGGAACGCGTGGACGCGGTGTATCCACCGGACGCCCTGGCGCTGGGTGAAGGCGCCAACGTGGTGCTGCGGGTGACCATTGATGAGGGCGGCAAGGTCTCCGGTGTTGAGGTCACACAGAGCGGCGGACCCCGGTTTGACGCCGCTGCCACGGGCGCGGTCATGCAATGGACCTTCACGCCCGCGCAGCGTGACGGCAAACCCGTCAAGAGCCGTATTACCATTCCTTTCACGTTTGAGCCGCCGCCGGTGACGGTGCAGAAGGCCGTGACGCCGCCGCCCCCAAGACCGGCGCCCATTGCCGTGGCCCGCGCGCTGGAGCCCGCGCCCCAAGCCGCCCCTCCCCCGCCGCCCGTGCGTGAAGCCCCGGCGGATGTTGTGGACGTCAGCGTGCGCGGCCGCCGCTCGCCACCGCCGCGCGCCACCAGTGACTACGTGCTCAACCGGGAAGTGCTCACCGTGGCGCCGCACCAGGGCGCTGCGGAAATGCTGATGAGCGCGCCGGGTGTCTACGTGGCGCAGGCTGAGGGTGAGGCGGTTGCCCATGAAATCCAATTGCGTGGGTTTGATGCGGAACATGGGCAGGACATTGAGCTGACCGCGGGTGTGGTCCCCGTCAACCTGCCCTCGCACATCCATGGACAGGGTTACGCGGATCTCAACTTCATCATTCCGGAAGTGGTCCGCTCAGTCCGGGTGACGGAGGGTGTGTATGACCCGCGCCAGGGTGATTTTGCGGTTGCCGGGAGCATCCACTTTGACCTTGGTGTCGTCGAGCGCGGCTGGCAGATCAAGACCTCACTGGGAACGTTTGGAACGGCGCGGCAGCTTGTGTTGTGGGCGCCGGCGGGCATGCCGGAAGAGACGTTTGGCGCGGTGGTGATCAAGCGGTCCCAGGGATTTGGAATGAACCGTGGTTCCATGTCTGGCACCGGCATGGGGCAGATGGTGTGGGAAGCGCCGCTGGGATTCCGCGCCACACTCCACGCCTCCGCCGCCGGCGCCCGCGCAGGCCTGGCCGGTGTGCTGCGCTATGATGACCTCAATGCCGGGCTGGTGAATTTCTATGACAGCTACCCGGATCCAACCGCCAACGCGCAGAATGCGCTGAGCACCCGCGCGCAATCCGCGGTGACCCTGGAACGCACCAGTGGCGACGGCGCGCGGACCGAATTCAGCCTGTGGGGCCTGTTCTCCACCTTCCGGCTGAAGGAGAATTTCACCGGGTATCTGCAGCGCTCGCAGCAGCGGCCGCAATGGGTAGGGCGCGGAGACCTGATTGAGCAATACCACCAGGATCTTGCGGGCGGTGCGCGCGCCAGCCACCGGACGGCACGCATTGCACCCTTCTCCTGGCTCTCCGCACATTTTGAGGGTGGAACCACGCTGCGCGTGGACATCATGGAGCAGCAGCAGAACCTGGTGGCCGCTCCGCAGAATGAGACCTGGGACCAGCGTGTGGACGCGGACATCAAGGGCGCGGACATTGGCCTCTACCTGGACGCGGACATCCGCATCACCCGCTTCCTGCGCCTGCGCGGCGGCCCCCGCGTTGACGTGCTCTACTATGATGTCGACGACAAACTGGGCAACTTCATACCCTCCGTGCAACGCCAGACGCACATTGTGGGCTACCGGCGGACCGCCTTGGGTATGGCGTTTGGGCCGCGCGGTTCCATTGAAGTCACACCATTTTCCTGGCTGGGCTTCCAGGCCGCGTACGGTGAAGGGTACCGGTCACCGCAGGCGCGTATCCTGGAAGATGGTGAGAACGCGCCCTACACCAAGGTCCGCTCCGGTGAAGTTGGATTCCGGCTGACACCTGGTGGAAGTGACAGATTCTCCCTGAGTGGCGCGGCATTTGTGACACTTCTGAGCCAGGACCTGGCGTTTGATCCCGGTGAAGGGCGCCTGGAGACGGTGGGTCCAACGTCCCGCAAAGGTCTCGCCTCGCAGCTCCTGGTGCATCCGTGGAGTTGGCTTTTGACGTCGCTGAGCGTCACCTACGTGAATGCCACGCTGGATGCGCCACCGCCCGCCACCGCGGAAAATCCCAACCCACCCTACCGCCGCGGACAGCTGCTTCCGTATGTCCCCCCGCTGGTGGTCCGGGGAGATGTTGGGTTGCAGAAGGACTTTGGCATGCTGCGCAACAGTCCGCTGACGGCCAGGGTTGGTGCGGGTTTCTCTTTCCTGTCTCCGCGGCCGCTGCCTTACGGAAAGCTCGCGGAACCGGTGTTCCTCGTTGACTGCAGCGCATCCCTGCGCACCAGGAACCTGGAAATTGGGATGGAGATTTTCAACCTCTTCAACCAGCGTTACGCCGCAACCGAATATTCCTTTGTTTCCAATTGGGCCACACGGGAAGTCCCTTCATCTCTGCCGGCGCGCCACTTCTCGGCGGGTTCACCGCGCACGGTCATGCTGGTTCTGGGGGTGCACATATGATGCGGGACTTCTCTTTTGCCGCGTTGCTGGCATTCCTGCAGTGTGGTGCGCCGTCCCAACAGGAGGTGGTCTACCCGCTGGTGGCCCGCGGTGTGTCCTCCGGGCCCTTCACCTCACGCGGAAGCTGGGACGTGACGCTGACGGACGCGCGCGTGGCGCTGGGCCCCATCTATTTCTGCACCACGGAGGCCGCCTCACCTGACTTTTGTGAAGTGGCGCAGGCTGAATTTGCGTCGTCAGCAAACTTCAACGCGCTCACGGGGGATGAACAGTTGCTGGGCGAGGTGCGCGGACTGACGGGCACCATTGGAAGCGCGCAGTATGACTTTGGAATCTCCTGGACCACCACGCAGAACAATCCCACTGCAACCTCCGGAAGCCTCAACGGCCACTCCGCGCATTTTGAAGGGATTGCGCAGCGGGCGGACAAGACGGTGCGGTTTGTCCTGGAACTGGACCTGCCACCCCGGGACCAAGGCTCCCGCACCGTCCAGGGCGGGCGGGCCGGCGCGGACATTGCTGACGCGCGGGTGAATCTGCTGGTCAGCGTGGACCCGGTTGCGTGGTGGCGCCACGTGGATTTTTCCGAAATTGAAAACAACCCCGAAAGTGTGGTGCAGATTGATGGGGATTCCGTGATTGCCAATACGGTGATCATTGGAATGACCGCCAATGAGACACCCGTGTTTGAATGGAGAGCACAATGAGCAGCACGCACCAGAAGCTGGCGGTTGGTCTGATCATGATGACGGCGGCGTGTACGGGGACCACCACGGGTGACTCGGATGGCGCCAAAGGGAATCTGCAGGTGTTTGTGGAGGCAGAGGAAACCGTTCCGGAAGGACTGTCCCCGGGAACAGGTGAAGAGAACATTGTGGACGGTTGGACCGTGGAATACACGGAGTTTCTCATCGCTGTGGGAGATGTCAGGCTGGGGCGCAGTGATGCCTCAGAGACCCAGTCAGAATCCAAAGTGTATGTGGTGGACCTGCGCAACCTGCCCACCACGGGTCTGGTGATTGCGGACTTCCAGGACATCTCCGCGGTGCGGTGGGACCAGTTTGGATTCTCGCTGCCGCGTGCAACCACCAGCGCCATCAAGGCGGAGGGTGTCTCACAACCGGATTTTGAACGGATGGTCCAGAATGGCTACAGCCTCTACGTGGAAGGAACCATCAGCAATCCCTCCGGCATGCGGTGTCCGCGTGGCCTGAACTGTGAAATTGCCAACCAACCCATTCATTTCACTTTTGCGCTGGACAAGGGAACCCGGTTCTCTGCGTGTGCCGCGCCGGACTCAGCGGCGGGTGTGGCAGTGCCCACCGGAGGTACGGCGCAGGCCAAGCCCACCATCCACGGGGACCATTGGTTCTTCACCAATGTGACGCAGGGCGCGGAGCTCACCGAACGCCGCGCGCAGTGGCTGGCCAACAGTGACCTGGACGGAAACGACGATGTCACTCAGGCTGAGCTTGAGCAGGTTCAGCCCGCGGAAGTGTTCCCGGCCTCCCAGGGCTACAGCTTGTCCGGCGCGGTCATTCCCATCAACTCGGCATGGGACTACGTGCGCGCCCAGGCACATACGCTGGGTGATTTCCAGGGTGAGGGCGAATGCCCCACGCGTGAAATCCTTCCCTGATTGTTCCGGTCTGTTCACAGTTTGTGAGGATACACATGAACGCCATGGAAGCCGGCAAGCACCTGTTGTTGAACCTGGGTTCAGACTGGATTCTCTATTTCCTGGGAATGCTCTCCGTGGCCAGCTTTGGCATCATTGTGGAGCGCTGGATGTATTACCGGACGCGTTCTGAGGATCTTGCGTCGCTGGCGCAGACCCTGGATGGCTTTCTGTCCGTGCGGGATTTCAAAGGCGCCATGGAAGAGCTGGGCCGGCATCCTTCCGTGGCCGCCACCGTTGCCGGCAGCGGATTGAGACTGGCAGACCGAGGTCCTTCCGCCGTGGAGAAAGCCATGGACAGTGCGGCGGCGTTGGAGCGCGGTAGGTTGGAGCGGTGGCTGGCCTATTTGGGAACGGTGGGAAACAACGCGCCTTTTGTAGGACTCTTTGGAACCGTCATTGGTGTGATCAGCGCATTTGAACAGTTGGCGCGCCAGTCCACCGCCACCGGTTCAGCCTCTGGGCAGATTGCATCAGAAGCGCTGATGGCGGCCATTGCAGAAGCCCTGGTGGCGACGGCAGTGGGCATCCTGGTGGCCCTGCCCGCGGTGGCCGCTTACAATTATTTCCAACGGCGTATGGCGTCCCTGCTCCAGGGAACGGATGTGTTGTCCAGCCTGGTGCTGGCCTACCTGTCTGATGACACCAACAAGCGGCCCGGGTGAACCATGGCGGGACACGCGCCTCAGGACAGCGGCATCATTTCCGGCATCAATGTCACACCCTTGGTGGACATTGTGTTGGTGCTGCTCATCATTTTTATGGTCACCGCCAAGGTCATTGTCTCCCCCGCCGTGCCCATGGACCTGCCCAAGGCCTCCACCAGCGAGCAGGTCCAGGCCATCTTCTCCGTCTCCATGGCCAAGGACGGCAGCGTTTTTGTGAACGGCACCCGGTCCCGTACGGATGTTGAGATCACCACCAAAGCCCATGAGATGTTGACGTCTGACAAAGACGTCCGAGCGGTCATCAACGCGGACGGAGACGTGCCGCACCGCAAGGTCATCCACATGCTGGACGTCATCAAGCGGGCCGGCATTGCGCGCGTGGCGTTTGGCGCACAGCCCATCCATGAGGATCATTGATGACGCTCCCCGCACCATCACCAACCCGGATTGTTGACGTGGTGTTCACCACCCGTCCCGGTCCACGCGTGCCCGCGCTTCCGCTGGGTGTGCTGTTGGCGGTGGTCATCCATGCCGGGGTTGCGGGTTGGGCGGTGGGATCCACGCCGTCACTGGGCGTGTGGGCGGCGCGGATGCAACAGGCGGTGCGTGCGGAGCTTTCCAATGAACAGACGGTGGACCTGGTGGCACCACCGCCACCAGTTGTCGTTGAGAAAGAGCCCGAACCGGAAGCGCCGCCACCGGTGCTGAAGTCAGAGCCGCGCGCGCCGGAACCAAGGGCGGAACCGGTGGCACGCGCGCCGGAACCGCAGCACACGCAAGCTCCGGCGCCTGCGCAGGCCGGGAACATTGTGGCACAGGAGGAAGACGCGGATGCGCCGGTGGACTTGACGGAGAATACATTTGTGACGGGAAAGGCCTCGGCCTACGTGGGCGGCGTGACGGCGTCCAAAGGAACCAACACGGTGGCGGTGAAGACGCGCCAGGTGGTGACGGGTGGCGCCGTGGGCGTGGCCACGGCGCCGCGAAAAGCAGCGGCGCGTGTGGTGGTTCCACAGGGTCCGGACAATTCCGCGCCGCCCAGGTTGCTGGAGGATGATTGGAGCTGTCCGTGGCCCAGGGAAGCGGAGGAGGAACAGATTGATGAACAGACGGCCATGGTGCGTGTGACCATTTCTGCGGCGGGGACGGTCAAACAGGTGACATTGATGGAGGATCCGGGATTTGGCTTTGGACGTGCGGCGGTGGCCTGCGCGTTGAAAGCACACTTTTCACCGGGTCTTGACCGGTCCGGGCGCCCGGTTGAGTCCACTTCACCGCCCATCCGGGTGCACTTTTTCCGATGAAGCCGCTGCGCTCCATGTTGCGTTTTTTCCTCGTCACGCTGCTGGTGACGGGTTGCTCTGGTCAGCGGGCCACGCATGAAGAATGTGCGGAGATCCTGGACCGGCTGGTGGCACTGGACATGGTTGAGCTGGGTTTCCGGGATGTGGAACTGACCGCAATCAAACAGCGTGAATTGCGTGCCAAGTTCTCCGCAGCGCTGAATGATTGTACGCATATGAAGATCAAACCGGGCGCCATGGAGTGTGTCCGGCGGGTGCGAACTCCAAAGGAGATTGTGGAGCGGTGTCTGACGGAGTGAAGCGGGATGAAGGTTCGGCGCACGCCGTCAAAGCCGCAGCACACCCAACAACCGCTGACACAACCCATCCAACTGCCTGCCCAGTTCCGTGAGCGTGGGATACCGCGCAAACTGCGCCGCCACATCCAGACAACGCACCGTGACGCGCGCATCCGGCGTCTCCATCACCACCAGCTTCAAGGGTGCTTCAATGACCGCGCTGGGATCCCGCTCCAGGATCTGCACCATGTAGCGCGGATGAAAGAACAGCAGCTGCCGCGCGCCAGCAATGGAGAACCCTCCCCGTTTCAACAGCACTTGCGGATTGATTTCATGGACGAGCCAAACGTCCGCCTCTTCCATGGCGCGCTTGAGCCGCTCCACCGTTTCATCGAGGACAAATGGCGAATCCAGGACCCTCTGAAATGCCGGATGTTGTGCGGCCACCGCGTAATGCACGCGCGTCAACGCATCATCCATGGGCACGCACTTCCACGCGTGGAAAGTCCAAGGCCGGACGGCTTACGTGGTTGAAGTAGTTTGCAAAAATGTTCAGCGCCACATGCGCCACCATCTCGCCAATCTCTGCATCATGCCATCCTGCCAGGCGGACGGAGGCCAGCTCCTCATCAGAAACGGCGCCGCGGGCGTGCATGACACGGCGGACAAACTGAAGCGCAGCAGTATGCTTGGGGTCCAGCGAGGCGCCATCACGGTTGGCTGACAACTCCTCCGGTGCCAACCCAACCTTGGCGCCGCGGAAGACGTGGGCGGAGACGCAGTATTCACAGCCGTTCTCCTCGGCAATGAGCAGCGCCAACCGTTCACGCATGGCGTTGTCCAGTGCGCCACGCACCAGGGCACCGCGCATGGACAGGTACGCATCCAATGCCGCGGGCGCACTGGCCATGGTGCGGTGGAGATTGGGCACGCGGCCCAGCTGGGACAACGTCCGCTCCAACAACTCCTTGGTGTTCCCCTCAGCGAGCGACGGATCGACGGTTGGCATTCGGGACATGGCGGCTCCTCTTCTTGGTTGGTGGTGTGTTCTGCAGCAACGTGGCAGCAACGCGTTTTGCGGACAGCGCAGCAGCAGGTGTGCCCTCACGCAGGCGGGTCACCACGGCGCCATCAATCAACATCATGAATTGGTATGACAGATCATCAGGCTTGGAGATGCCTGCTTCCGCAAGCAGCCCGTTCAGGTAGCGGATGACCTCACGCTTGTGCTCCTGGGCGGTGCGGTGCGCAGTGTGCGTGGGATCCGCCAGCTCCACCATAGAATTGATGAACGCGCAGCCGCGGTAGTCCGCACGCGCAAAGCGTTCGGCCAGCGCATCAAACACCGCCAGCGGCCGGCCCTGGGGCGCGGGACTCAACTGCTCCACCCGCTCCTGCAGCCATTGCCGCCACAGCCCGTCCCGACGACGCAGGAACGCAACAATCAGGTCATCCTTGGATGGAAAGTGTTTGTAGAAGCTGGCTTTGGCCACACCCGCCTTCGCAATGATCGTGTCCACACCAACGGCTCGCAGGCCTTCCGCATAGAAGAGCTCAGATGCCGTTTCCAGAATGCGTTCCCGCGCCGCGGGTGCCTGTGCGCTCATGACTTCATGCATACAGACAGGTCTGTCTACTGTCAAGTTGACGGACGTGTGTGGGAGACTCCCTGACGGAATGAACCGGTTTCAGCGCTGGATGATGGTGATTGCACTGCTGGGTGCCGCGGCCTGGTCTCTGAAAACCCTGCGGGCCGCAGAACCACGCGTTGCGGTCTGGCTTGGCGGTGATGTGCACTTGGGCACCCGTCGGGGAAACCTGCTTGCACCGCTGGCTCCGTTGCTGGCGGGGGCCGCAGGAATCATCAACCTGGAAGGTCCGGTCCTGGAGCGTCTCCCTCAAGGCCGTGGCCTGCGCCTGCACAACCATCCGGCGTCTGTTGCGGAGCTGGCCGCTGCGGGCGTGCGGGTGGTGTCTGTTGCCAACAACCACGCGCTGGATGGCGGCGAGGCAGGGCGCGCGAAGACGCTCAAGCAACTGCACGCCCTGAAGTTGCTGCCCGCGGGATTGGCGCTGCTGGAAGCCCGCGGATTGCGCATTGTTGTCAGTTCCCATGATCTCTCGCAGGGATTGCCCGGACGGCTGGCCATTGATCTCACCGCGGCAGCGGCCAAAGGGGACGTCCTCATCACCACCTTCCACACCACGGGCCCAGCGTCCTATCTTCCAGGTAAGACACTTAAGGAGGCGGTGGCCATTGCGGTGTCTTCAGGGAGCCGGGTGATTGCGGCGCACGGCTCACACATGGTTGGTCCGGTGGAGCGCCGCGGCAGTTCGGTGATTGCATGGGGACTGGGCAACCTGCTGTTTGATTGTGAGTGCACCCGGGAACGGGACGGACTGGTGCTGCGGGTTGAGCTGGAAGGGCGGCGCGTGGCGCGTGTTGAGGTCATTCCCGTGGATGCCGGGCTGCTGGGGGAAGCCGCGCGGCCCGCACACAATCCCGCGCTGGTGCTGGACCTGTTGGAAGCCATTGGATCGCAAGGCCTGATGCGTGAAGGAGACCGGGCTTACCTCCGCATGGCGGGCGCTGATTTGTGACGTGGCGCGGACAAGCACACGCTTGGCGCGCTGCCGCACCACAAGACTGCGCCACGCAATAACGTGCGCACCGTTCCCTACGAACGGAGCCCATCCATGATCTCAATCCGCGATTCTCAGGTTCGCACCACGTACAGCAGTCTCACGAAGGCACGGGAGACGGATCCCACAGTCAACGTCTACGGGAAGAGCCTTTTGAAGCTGTTGGCAGGTGTGGGTGACACCTGGCTGCGCGGAGAGGCAAAGCTCCTGGCGGACCTGAGCCGGCCGGGCATCACGCGCGCTGAGCAACTTGCGGTTGTGCAGAAGGGAATGGACGCAAAGGAGAAGGCGGACCTCGTCGAGATTCTCGACAAAGGCACCGTCCCAATGACTGACGACGTGCGGGCGTTTCTCACCCAGCTTGTGGGCCCCCCGGTAGGAGCTGTTGCGGCCGGTGACGGGTTTGTCCGCGGAGCCACCGCCACCCCGCCCGTGAGTGTCACTGAAGGCGATATGAACCGCCTACGCAACGCGGGCACTCCGGGAAACATGCTGAGTGTCAGGACGCAGGCGCTTGCCAACAGCGCAACCCTTGACGCGGCCAGCGCGCGGCTGACCGCACAATCCGGCAAGGGCGCCAAGGCCGTTGCTGTGGAACTGTTGAAGCTGGAGGACGATCCTACTGTGCTGAAGCTCCGTGGGATGCTGGCAAAGTGCGAAGGGCACATCATCCTGGGCGCCATGGGAGAAGCACATGAGGAGCTTCTGGTCCTGCGCCCGTGGGGCCTGCAGGCCGTCCATCCGTCTGAGTGGATGAACACTGGCCTTCTGGGTGGGCCCGCGCCGGAACAGACGGTGTACACGGACTCAGACCTCCTGGGCTTCTTTGATACGCCGCGTGACGCCATCCGCTGGGTGGACCTGGACGCGGTGAAGACGCGCATCAGCGCAGCAATCAGCCAGGCAGAGGCAATTGCAACAACGGGCGTGGAACCGGCGGCATGGCATGGCTCACCGGCGGAGTGGGTGACGGCGCACAAGAAGGACTATGCGCGTCCGGATCGCAGTGCCAACGCGGACAACTGCGCCAGTTCGCTCAACGTGCGTTCTTGAGGCTCAGGCGCCAGCCTTCTTCATCCCCAGGTAGGCCTCACGCTGCTTCTTGCTCAGCTTCTCAATGGTGTACCGCAGCGTCACGCGCGGCATGGTGGCGGCGTGTTTGTCCAGGAACTCCAGCAACTGCTCCGGCTCCTTGTCACCCGCGTACCGCAGCGCCCAGCCGGTGCCTTTCCGGACCAGTTCCTCCTTGTCATGCAGCAGGAGCTCGGCAAGCTTGAACGTGTCCGTCACGTCACCGTGGCCAATAAAATTCAGCGTGCTGACAATGGCTGAACGGCGCTCCCACATGTCCCTGGAGCGCGCCAGCCTGTAGAGCACCGCCCGGGGCTTCTCAAAGTCATACAGATAACTGCCCACCACTTTGTAGGCAGCCAGGTCAACCAGATCCCACGCATTGATACGGTCATGCCGCCGCAGGTAAAGGTCATACAGCTCTTTGCGGCGGCTCTCCGGCGTCTTCTTGTGGGTGGCCAGTTTACCCATGATGCTGCATCCGCCCGCGCGGACCTCATGGATGGGGCTCTCCAGCAGCTTCTCAATTTCAGCTGGTGGCAGGTCAATAAACGCCGCGGCCAGCGCAAAAACCTGGCCCATACGCACGCCAATGAACCGGTCCCCCTTGCCGGGGTTGTCCTCATCAAACGTGAAATAACGGTGATACTTTTTAAGCTCCGCGGCGGATTTGTGGGTGTCCAGCTCCGCAATGAACTGTTGTGCGGTCACCGCCGCCTGCCGGCGCGGCAGCTTCTTCACCGGTTTGGCCACAGCCTTTTTTGCGCTCACCCATGCTCCCTTGTTGGTGTTGGTTGGCACCCGCACGGGGCGCCGGTGGGCTCATCAGGCCCCACCCATCCATTCATCCCGTTCCCTCAGCTCATTCTTGCGGTCCGTGGTGCCAATCTGCGCTTCCACACTTTCCACAATTCTGACGTTCTTCCAGTCCAGCTCGCTGAGTTTGTCGTCGGTGTATTTGGCGTCCGGCACGTACCAGGCCATCCGGGCAAAGTACTCTCGCAGGATGGGCGTCTTGAAGACCCGCCCGCGCCGCGCAAAGATCATGTTGCGCGTGATCTTGAGATCCCGGGGTGAGAGGTCCGCCAGCTGCTCCACCGTGATGAGCTTGTCCAACATGGACGGGTCATCCAGCGGAGACGGTTCCGGATCAATCTTCCGGTCCACGGCAATCCCCAGCGCGCGGGACAGCAACATCAGTTCAATGAGGTCATTGGCGGGCCACGCCTCCGCACCCACGGCAGACCGGTCCGGCGCCGCCTTGTGGGACGCCAGCAACGCAGTCCGGCGCTTTTCCAGTTCCAAGCGTGGGAGGGCGTTCTCAAACCTGGCAATGGCGTCCGCGTTGTTGCGGTCCCGCTCACCCACGCGGTCCAGGTCCAGACCGGTGGGTCTGTACCAGGGCTGCTGCGTGAAATGGTCCCGCAGCCACTTCTTGCGGAAGGTGTTTCCCGCGCGCGCGTAAATGGTATTACGCATAAGCGTCAGCTCACGCAGCGAGCGGCCTTCCAGGTCCTTGGTGGTGATCTTCCCTTTGACGGACAGCGGACGCTCCGCGCTGAAGGCACTTTCCGCCGTCACCAGCGCCATCAATCCGCACAGAACCAACGCTCCTGAACGCATGGCCGTTCCCCGTGTATCAGTCAGGTTTGCCAACTTCATCCCAGATGCGCACGTGGCGCGTCTCTTTGAGCAGCAGCGTTCCCACCACAAAGGTCATCAGCGTCACACCAATGGGATAGTACAACCCGGCATAGACATCACCCGTGGCGGCAACAATGGCAGACGCAATCAACGGGGTGAAGCCGCCAAACCAGCCGTTGCCAATATGGTACGGCAGAGACATGGAGGTGTAGCGGATACGCGCCGGGAACAGCTCCACCAGGTAGGCCGCAATGGGTCCATAGACCATGGTCACGTAGATGACCTGGATGAACACCAGCAGCACCAGCACCGGATGGTTCACCGGCGTCACGTTGGCCGCCATGGCCTTGTAGATGGGCACGTAGGTCAGCGCGGCAATGAGGCACCCGGTCATCATGATGACCTTGCGGCCCCACCGGTCTGAGAGCCAGCCAAAGACCAGGAAGAACGGCGTGCCCAACGCCAGCGCAATGGCCACAACAACGTACGCGTCCACGTAGCCAACCTTGAGCACCGTCTGCAGGAAGAAGAGCGCGTAGAACTGCCCGGTGTACCAGACGGTGGCCTGTCCCGCGGTGGCACCAAACAAGGCCAGCAGGATGAGCTTCCAGTTCTTTCTGTTGCCAAAGCTCTCCGTCAGCGGCGCGGTGGAAGTCCGTCCCTGGCTCTTGAGCCGGGCAAAGAGCGGAGATTCCTGCAGCTTCATCCGGATGAAGATGGAGAGTGCCAGCAGCAGCGCGGACATCAGGAACGGCAGGCGCCATCCCCACGCCTTGAAGTCCTCATCACCCACGGACAGCCGGGTCACCAGCACCACACCCAGCGCCATGAAAAATCCCAGCGTTGCCGTGGTCTGGATGAAACTGGTGTAATACCCGCGCTTGTCATCCGGGGCGTGCTCCGCAACATAGGTTGCCGCGCCGCCGTACTCCCCGCCCAGCGCCAGACCCTGCAACAGACGGAGGAACACCAGCAGGATGGGCGCCAGCAGGCCAATGGACTCATACGTGGGCAGCGCACCAACCAGCGTGGTGGACGCGCCCATGATGCTCAGCGTCACCAGGAACGCGTACTTCCGTCCCACCAGGTCACCCACCCGCCCAAACACCAGCGCCCCAAACGGGCGCACCGCAAACCCCGCACCAAAGGTTGCCAGGCTGGCCAGGAAGGACGCGGTTTCATTTCCGGGTGGATAGAACTTGGTGGAGAAGAACACCGCAAGGGTTCCGTACAGGTAAAAGTCATACCATTCAATCATGGTGCCGGCAGCGGATGCGGCAATGACCGTGGCAATCCTGGGGCCGGGTTCTGCGGGCCGGGCTTCAACCATGGCGGAGTATCCTCAATTCTGTGACGTCATTCCGGGGATTCCTTGGGGCGGCGTGCGGCGCGGTATTCGGCCGGGCTCATGAGGTAGAAGCGGCGGAACAAGACACCCAGGTGGGACGTGGAAGAACAACCCACCTCCGCGGCAATGGCGTGGATCTTGTCTGCGCTCTCTTCCAGGCGCTGCGCGGCCAACGCTGCGCGCGCGGCCTGCACTTCTCTGGTGAACGTGGAGCCGGCTTCCGTGAGCGCACGCTGGGCGGTACGTCCTGACACCGCCAGCTTGCGCGCCACACGCTGCAGTGACGCTCCCCTGGGCTCCTCACGCAGCAGCCTGCGGATCTGGTTGAGCAGGTCCCGCCGCCCGTCCCGCTGCGCCACCAGCTCTTCCACTGCTTCCACCGCCGCCAGCCCGCTGGCGCCCAGCCACGGCAGCGCTTCTGATTCCGTCCCGTAGATGCGCGTGGGCAGCGTGTAGCCCAGCATGTTCAGCATACCGGCCACCACCGCACCGGTCTGGCTGGGCACCACCAGCATGATCAGCGCATCCAGCCGCGTCATCAGCATGGGATTGGAATCCCGCATGAACGCCGCCATCATGGCAAAACTCTCCGGCGCAATGCTCTGCAGCCGGCGGTAGTCCAGCACCACACGCACCGGCGGCGTGAACTGCGGGTGCGCCAGCGTTCCAAAGATTTTGACAACATCAATGGAGTCCTGCTGCGTGCGCTGGCCAAAACTTGAGACGCCCACAAGCTGCGGGGACGCGGACCACGCAATGTAGCTGGGCCCTTCCACCCAGTGACCAACCGGCTGGCGGAGGAAGTGCTCAAGGGAGGTGGCGCGGTCCATCATGACGTCGGCCGGGGATGGTAGTACCGGCGGGCCGTGCGCTGAAGCGGCAAATCAACGGGCCACCCGCACTGGAGATTGCATGGCGTACCGCGCGTTTGAGATGACGGTGGGCATGAACCGTTCACGCATCCGCTGGGCGCCCGCCCTCCTCGTCACCATCTCCGCGGCCCTGGCCGCCGGCTGCATCACCGGCTCCGGTGATTCCAACACCTCCAGCAGCGGCACGGCACCCGGCGGATCCTCAGGCGCCTCGGCGGCAACCAGCGCCGTCTCCGCGGGCAGCTCTTTCACCGGATCCACCTCGTCATTCCCAGGAAGCAGCGGCACAGGGTCCACGGACAGCAGCGCCCCCTCTTCCGGGGACGTGGCGTGCACGGAGTGTGGACAGCCCGGCTGCATTCCCCTCCCCGCGGAGCTCTGCGGCGCGTGTGCCGCGGTGGTCTGCAACACACCTCCAGACCAATGCCACCAACCCGCTGGCACCTGTGTGTTGGGCCAATGCTCCTACGCGCTGCGCACCGGCTCCTGTGACGATGGTGACGCGTGCACCGTCCTGGATACCTGCTCGGCCGGCGCCTGCGTGGGACAGCCCAGGATGTGCCCGCCACCCGCCCCTACATGCACGGATCCCACCACACGTTCCGTTGCCACTGCGGATGGAACCTGTCAGCCGGACGGCAGCTGCAGCTTCACGTTCATGATGGAGACCTGCGCTGGCGGTTGCACCGGCGGCTTCTGCGCGGGTGACCCGTGTGCCGGCGTGACGTGCAACGCCTCGCCTGGTGTGTGCCATGCCACACCCGGCGTGTGCAGCGGCGGCACCTGCAGCTACGCCGTGACAACAGGTCAGGACTGCGATGATGACGACGCATGCACCTCCGGTGATACCTGCCTTGCCAGCGGCACCTGCCGCGGCACGCTGGCCTGCACTGCGGACGTCATCCTCATCAATGAGGTGCGCCTCGGTCCTGTTGCTGACGCGTTTGTGGAGTTGTGGACCGCACCGGGAACATCACTGGCGGGTTACACACTGGTGCGCCTTGGTGACAACGGAACGGACGCCGAGTCCCTCAACCTGGCAGGCACCGTGGGCTCCAGCGGTCTGTTTGTGGTGGCGGACCCAACGGCGGCGGGCGCGGTGGCCTCCGCGGCAGATCAGCGTCACGTGATGGTGGCGGCGGCGTTGAGCAACACGTCCTTCCAGGTGCGGCGCGGCAACGCGGTGTTGGACGCGGTGGCGTTGGGGACCTTTGTGGCACCGCAGGTGAGCGCGGGAGAAGGACGGCCGGTGGCCGCACCGGCAACAGGCAACAGCGTGGCAAGGGACGGACAACAGACGGACACCGGGGACAACCTGGCGGATTTCACGGAGCGCACCACGGGGCAGGTCACACCCGGCGCACCCAACCCTGGCGGCAACCAGCCACCCACGGCGGTGCTGACCTGTCCCGTGGGATTGGTGGCGGGACAGCAGGGCACGCTGGACGCATCTGCCAGCACGGACGTGGACGGCACGCTGGTGCAGTTTGCATTTGATCCCGGTGATGGCTCCACGCCCGCCACCCAAGCCGGTGCAACCCGAGGCCACACGTGGACCACCGCCGGCACATACACCGCGCGCGTGGTGGTGGAAGACAACGCGGGAGCCACGGCGCAGGCGTCATGCACAGTGACCGTGGCGCCGCCGGCCAACCAGCTCCCCAGCGCGGTGCTTGCGTGCCCCACCACGGCAACGGTGAACACTCCGGTGACGCTGGATGGTTCAGGTTCTGCGGACGCGGATGGGACGCTGGTGCGCTTTGCGTTCACACCGGGTGACGGGTCAGCCCCCGTGGCTGGGACTGCGTCCTCCGTCATGCACACCTACACGGCTGCGGGCACAGTGACGGCGCAGCTTGAAGTGGAGGACAACCTTGGAGCCACCGCCACGGCCACCTGCGTGATCACCGTGCAGACGGGCGCATGTGTGCCCGAGAACGACGCCGCGTTCTGCGCGCGCGTGGCGCGCAACTGTGGGCGGGTCACAGCCAATGACAACTGCGGCACCGCGCGCAGCGTCCCGGACTGCGGCCAATGCACGTGGCCCCAGACCTGTGGCGGCGGAACCACCGAAGGTCTGTGTGCCGCAGGATGCGGTTACACTTGTCCCCAGGGTTTCTCCTGCATGGGCGCGGACGGTTGCGGCGGTGGTGACTACGCGCAGGTCCGGCTTGACGTTGTCACCCACACCGTGGCGGGCAGCATCACGCTCAACGGTGCACAACCCACCACCACCTGCTCCGGCAGCACCACCATCAAGGCCAGCATCACGTTTGAGAGCACGCGCACCGGAGCGGTCATCACTCAGGACGTGACGTGCAGCTCGGGCACGTTCAACTATTCCGTGGCGCTGCCGCAGGACATTTACAGGGTCACGGTGCGCGGCGTACATGCCACCACTCCCTTGGACCGCACCAATCTTCCGTCCACACCGTTCATCGCGCGTGCTGAGCTCCCCGTCAACACAGACCTCGCCGGCGTGGTGTTGGCGGTGCGCTCGGGAAGTATTGCCGGCACTGTGCGCGTGAATGGCGCTGCGGCCACCAACCCATCCGCAGGTTGCACCGGGAGCACGCCCAAGGCTTCCGTGACGCTGGTGGGTGCCACACACGGAGCCAGCTACGCGGCGTCACTGTTGTGCAGCTCCACGCTGTTTTCCTACAGCATCTCCAACGTGCTGGCGGACACGTACCGGGTGGTGGTGACGGGGTTGTTGCCCACGTCAGCGGCGTCCAACGTTCCGCTGGCGGCGTACACGGCGGATACCGCGCGGCTCATTGACAGTGTGCTCACCGGCCAGGTTCTGGACGTCCTCACCGTCACCATCACGGGTTCCACGGGCACCACCGGATCCATCCGCATCAACGGCGCCAGCGCGGTGAACACCGTGGCCAACTGCTCCGGGACGGTGAACCCTGCCGTGGTGAAAGCGCGCGCAGTCCTGAAGGGTATCACCCACAGCAAGGACTACGCGTGGGACATGGTCTGCAGCAGCACCTTGTTCACGGTGCCCGCCACCTCCATCCTTGCCGGCGCGTACCGCCTGGAAGTGGAAGGCATGGCTGACGGCAGCAACGTCCCCTACTCCAACGTCCCGGTGGGCCGTGCCACCACGCTGGCCAGCCGCACATTCACGGCAGACACCACCGCCGTGCGCTGGGAGATGAACACGTTCACGCTCACCGCCCGGACCCGCATTAATGGTACTACCATTTTTCCGGCCAACGCCGGCGCATGTACTGGGACAGGCACTGCTACCAAAGCACGCATCCGGATCCTGGGTGCCAATTCGCAGCTGGACCGGACGCGGGACATTCCGTGCAGTTCAACCACGTGGCTGGCGGATTTTGGCGCGGTGCCGGCGGACACCTACCGCATGGAAGCCATGGGTGCGGGTGGGTTGTCCACGTTGCCCAATGAACCCTTTGTGGCGCAGGCGGCGTACGCATTGGCTGCCAACGCCGCCAACCTCAACCTGGTGGTGCGCACCGCGCAGGTGGGCGGGCGGGTGTATCTCAACGGCGCGGTTCCTTCATCCGGACCGGGGACCTGCAGCGGCGCTACCCCGCGCGTGGCGCTCACCCTCACCGGCACGCTGCACGGCGCGCAGTATGCGTTCACGGTTCCCTGCAGCAGCTCCGCGTACGCCCTGCCCGCGCAGACGGTGTTGCAGGACACCTACCGCGTGACGACGGCGGGATTGGCCCAGGCAGGCGTTCTGCTGAGCTCGCTGCCAGTGCATCCGTTTGTGGCGCATGACGCGCTGGTGGTGAATGCGGACGCCACCATGCTGCAGTTTGACGTTGTCACGCGTACGCTGGAGGGGCCCGTCCTCCTCAACGGTGCCAACCCCACCACCATGTGCACCAACCCGGACAACAAGGCTGAGGTCCGTCTGAGCGGCACGCGTCACGGCCAGGTGGAAGTGGACACCATCCGTTGTGGGGAGAGTTTCCGCGCGCAGTTCACGGTGTACCCGGACACGTACGGTGTGGACGTACGGGCGCTGGGCACGGGCCGAACGGACCTTCCGGACACCTGGGTCCCGGTGACTCGCCTGCGGGTACCGTGACAACGCTGGTTTTGCAGACCGTTCCAAGGAGACACCCATGAAGCTGTGTGCACCCCTGTTGTTGGCGTTGACGTTGTCCCACGTTGCGTTGGCAGCGCCGGGAGAGCGGGAGGTCACCGTGCCCAAGGTGCCCGCCACCATAGAAGAGTTCCTGGCGTTGCGTGACAAGCTTGCAACCTCACCGGACGGTGGCGCGGCCATCTACATTGTGGCGGCCAACATGTACGCGCAGGACCCGGTGCTGGGGCTGCAGGCCATCACCATTGCCACGGATATGAAGTGGCTGGAGGCGGACAAGAGCGGCAAGGGGTTCAAAGGTTACATTCCGTGGCGGGCGGAGCAGCAGCGTCTCAAGGAGCGCTACCTGGGTGGGCGGGAGTACGTGCCACGTTGCTTTGTGCAGGGCACCACGCCGGACAATGGTTATACATTTCCGGCCGGCGCGTTGAAGATCAAGTTGAAAGAGCAGGTTGACTCCGCGGTGGATGCCACCACGTTCAAGCTGTTCATCTATTGCACCGGTGCGGACAGCCCGCGGCCCATCACCCTCAAGAAGAACGACAAGGGCCTGTGGAAGGCCTACGAGTGGAGCAGTCTCCAGCTGGGTCCCCGCCCGCCGGTGGTGAAGAAGTCAGACGATCTTTGAAGCCCATGACAACAACGCCACCGTCGACACGCGGAATGCTGTACGCGGTGGGCGCATACAGCGCGTGGGGGCTGTTCCCGCTCTACTGGAAAGCTCTCAAGCACGTAGAGCCGCTGCAGATCCTGGCGCACCGGGTCCTGTGGTCCCTGGTGTTTGCCGCAGCGCTGGTGGCCGCGGCCGGGCGCTTTGCTGAGATCCGCACAGCCCTGGGCAACCGCCGTACCGTTGTCACGTTGCTGGGGAGCACCTCACTCATTGGGCTCAACTGGTACCTGTTCATCTGGGCGGTGAACACCGGTCACGTCCTGGAACCCAGTCTTGGGTACTTCATCAATCCGCTGGTCAACGTGCTTCTGGGCATGGTGTTCCTTGGTGAGCGGCTGCGCCCCGTGCAGTGGTTCTGCACACTTTTGGCGTCGGCGGGGGTCATCTCGCTGGCGTGGGCGCAGGCCACCTTTCCGTGGATTGCGCTGACACTGGCCGGGTCCTTTGGTCTGTACGGGCTGCTGCGGAAGACGGCTCAACTGGAGTCACTCACCGGGTTGATGCTGGAGGCGGCGTTGTTGGCGCCGTTGGCGCTGGTCTTTCTCTTCACGCGGGAGGTGCAGGGTACCGGCGTGTTTGGTCACGCGGATGGTTTGACGCACGCGCTGCTGATCATTGCCGGTGTGGTGACGGCGGGTCCGCTGCTCTGGTTTGCGCATGCGGCACGCCTGCTCCCCTTGTCCCTGCTGGGTTTCTTTCAGTACCTGGCGCCCACCGGCCAGTTCCTGTTGGCGGTGTTTGTCTATGATGAAGCGTTCACGCACAGCCACGCGGTTGCGTTTGGATGCATCTGGACGGCGCTGGGCGTCTATTCTGCGGACGCGGCATTGCGCCGGAGGGTTGCGAGGTAGGCGCCTTGTTCTCCGCCAAGCCTCCCTACGTTTCTCCACATCAAATACACATAACTACATATCAATGACATATCATTTGGGTTGAATTGCGGGCCTCCAACTCGCTACCGTGGCACCTCCGGCAAGAGGAGGCGCAGATGAAGCCAGCCCAATTCCGCCAGGGCGACATCCTCCTGGTGCTTGTGAAAGCGCTGCCAGCGGATGCGCGCGAGCTGGGCCGCTGCAGCAGCGCTGTCCTCAAGCAGAGTCCACTGACGGGACACGCACATAGGCTGTGTGGTGATGAACTGTTGGTGCTTGCTGCCGGTGAAGACAGGTTCGTGCAGTCATCGTGCGCGGCAACCTTGATTCACGAGGAACATGCGCCCATCTCGGTCCCGCCGGGCACCTATCAGGTGGTGCAGCAACGCGAGTACTGGCCGCAGGGAGGGCGCCATGTCGTCGATTGACCTGGCACGGGTACACGCAGTGGTTGCGGCATGTGCGTCAGAGTGGAAGGAAGCGCTAAGCGCGCCGCCTGGTGACGTCATGGGGCATATCCGCCGGGCGTACCACAACGCCCGCCTGACGGAGCCGAGGCACTTCATCCATGCCGGCTCCATTGTCAGCGCCGTTATCATTGCTGAGGTGCTCCGGCGCAAATCACTGGCGCGTGTGCTGGGCTCCGGTCCACCCCCGCCGTGGCGGAGCCTGCTTGCTGACATTGAGCTGCGGCTTAGAAGTGGCGCGGCAGCAAGCGTCTCAAAACTTTCCGTGCCAGATGCTGATGGACTTCCAAGGTGGCACATTCTGTCGCGCGTTGACCCCGCGGCAACAGATCCTGTGCGCGCGTTCGTCCTCGACGGCCCACTGAAGGCTATCCGTGACCAGCTGCGCGGAGGCAACGCGCGCGGACTGTTGGAAGACACGGATAGGGCCGTTGAGCTGCTGGCCCCGCTTTCTGCCGCTAGAGCACTGCAGGCACAAGTGGATGGATGGGCGTGGCAGATGCTGGGCAGCCTGGGCACGTCTCTCTTGAACGCCGTGCATTGCGGCCACGCATCGGTTCCACTGTTCAGCATCTATTGCCTGAGCCGCCTGTCTGGTTTAACAAGTGAAATACTAAAACTTGAGCCCCTCCTCGCCATCCGCTCCACACACTGGTATCCAATGCGTGACGTTGTGATCATAGTTGCTCCGCACGCGCCCGAGCGTAGGGATTCAGCGCAGCGCCTCCACAATGATGCCGGTCCGGCGATTACATTCTCTGACGGAGCGCAGCTCCACGCGTGGCACGGAATCACTGTGAGTCGAGCAGTCATTGAAGAACCGGACAACATCCGCGCGCAGGACATTGACGGAGAGCGCAACGTGGAAGTCCGTCGCGTGCTTCTTGAGCGCTTCGGCGTGGAGCGCTACCTGCGTGATTCAGGTGCGCAACTGGTCCATCACGACGATACGGGCGCGCTCTACCGCCGGGATTTTCCGGATGACGAGCCACTTGTTGTCGTGCGCGTCCGCGACGCCTCGGGCGACCGGCGCGAGTATTGGCTTCGGGTCGCTCCGCGGGTGCGCACGGCGCGGGAAGCCGTGGCCTGGACATTTGGACTGACTGCTGCCGCGTATTACCCTTCAGTGCAGACATAACGCGTCAACGTCACCATGCCACCAACTACGCCTTCAGGCGTCCATCCCTCCCAGAGCGTCGCTACAACCGGCGCCAACCCGAACAGCGTGTAGACTGCGAGGGAGTGCAAAAGCGGCAACGGCGGTGATGTCCGGTCAGCTGAGGATGCATGCGCCAAGACCGCTCTCCGCCAGCAGAGCGGCGGTGATTTAAGGTATGACCACAGGAGAGCCGTCGCTCCCACGCCCCTGCGGCGTCTCGCCCACCAACGTCTGGCCCGGCACCCAAGCCATCCAAATAGCCGTACCCCGGCCCGGTGCACCAACCAGATACGGCCAATCACGCAAGCCGCGACGATG
>Ga0163144_10004037_pt1 | contig 33309 bp, 25 predicted proteins | sample OliLak19BULKMAT1_FD_123175 | JGI IMG/M metagenome (GOLD analysis project Ga0163144, IMG submission 123175) | Freshwater microbial mat bacterial communities from Lake Vanda, McMurdo Dry Valleys, Antarctica - Oligotrophic Lake LV.19.BULKMAT1 | ecosystem: Environmental > Aquatic > Freshwater >... | reverse complement strand
GCTTAAGACCAGGGGCGTTGACGTAATCGACTGCTCGAGCGGCGGAATCGGTGGCCCTCATCCGCCACCTCATTTCCCTTTAGGTCGCGCCTTCCAGTCCGATCTTTCGGAAGTGATCCGTCGTGAAGCAAACATCACATCCATGGCGGTAGGGTTCATATGGGAGGCAGAAAATGTCATCGCGCCGGAAGGCCTTTGTGAACGGGTTGTCAAATGTTGCGCGAATTCATCCTGAAACCACGGCGAACTGTTGAAGCAAGCGCGCGGCAAAATCTCGCGTTTGAGGCTTGAGCTCGCCAAAGACCCCGTGACGACTCTGAAGAGCGACACCCGCCGCGCCGAGATTCAGCGCCGCAGCAGGTCTTTTTTCAGGTCAGCATCCACCGGCGCTTTACCTAGCCAGCAAGCAAGTACCGCGCTACCCAGCGCCGCGCCGTTGACGGTGCCGAGGGGCTTGCCGTTACGGTTGAACTGCACCGAGCCCGGGCGGAGGATCAGGGTCTGGGTGTCGCCCCGACGGGTCTCCGGGATCAGCGCGAGAAAGCGCTGGCGGGCCACGGCGGGCAGGGCGCACTGGCCGGCGCAATTCTCCGCGAGGCACACCTCCCAGGACAGGACGGACGTATCCCGGTCCGCGTTCCGCAACAGGTGCAGGTGGACCACCCGCAGACCGGGACCGCCGAGCAACAGCCCGGCGCGGCCCTCGCGCTCGCGGGCCGGCAGGTACAGGGCGGCGGCGTACAAATCGATCCCGAGTGGTCCGTGTTCACGGGTGCCGGCGCCGTTCAGTACGAGTCTCTGGCCGTCCACAGTCCAATCGTCCGGCAACTGGACGCCCGCCATCGTGACCGCGCCGGCGACAGGTGCCGCGAGGAACACACTGCAGACCAGCGCCTTCACCTGCACCGTTCGCCGGCCCGCCGGCGGATACGGAGCCACCAGCCGGCGGCCAGCCCCAACAGCGCGAGATCCTCGAGCAGAGTGTAGGGCGTCAGGGGACGGCCCAGGTACACGCCGAAGCACCCGCAGTTATCAATAGGGATCCCGCGCAGCAGAGCGGCGACCAACCACAGCAGGTAGACCAGATGAATGCCGATCAGGGTCAGCGCGGCCGCGCCCGGGGCGCGCGCCGTCAGTAGCCATACGCCCAGCGCCAGTTCCGTCAGCGCCATCGCCCAGGCCGCGATTGGAACCAGCCAGACCGGCAGGGCACGGTAGGCCGCCACAATGCCGAAGAACCCCGCCATGTCCGCCAGCTTGCCTGCGGCGGCCGCCAGCATCAGCAGCGCGAAGAAGAACCGCAGCCCTGGGACAACGGCTGCGCGGCTCACTGCAGGCGGTCGGGCTGGCGGTTGATAGTCCAGTCGTAGGGAAAGAACTGCACCGCGTAGTCCGCCGGCACGGGGGTCTCCCGGAAGCGGTTCACATAGGCCGCGAGCGAGGGTGCTTCGCGCAGGAAATCGCCGGTGAAAAACTTCAGGATCTCGGACAGGCGCAGCACGCGGGCACCAGCGTCCACCTGTACATTGCGCGGATCATTGAAGAACAGCCTCGCCTCCCGGTCCAACTCGGCATTGACGCTCGCCGGCAGGAATGGCGCCCGCGGCAGGCGCGGACAGCTCACTGACATGCAGTTCAGGCCCACGTGGACCCGCGCATCGCCGAGGGCCCGGATGACCTTGTTCTCGTAGTCGTACAGGGAGATGCGCTCGCCGCCCACACGGACCTTGCCGAGCAGGAAAAAGCTGACCTTGCGCGGGCCGGCCAGGGTCTGCGGAATACCTGTGGCGAGAACCTTGTGCATCGCCAGCGCGTTGTAGGCGTTCAGGTGGTAGGCCAGCACGTCTTCCGCCGCGGGAAACAGGCTGGGCTGGTTGTTGGGGCTTATGTCGTAGACATAGGCCACGAAGCGGTCCAGGTCGGCGCGGTTCGCGGCCACGCCGGTGAAGTCCACCCGCCCCCGTGCATCCACGTAGTGAGTCAGGACCCGGGCCCACGCGTCGTAGGGCGGTGCGCCGCCGGCAAAAGCCGGCGCGGCCGGTCGCGGAACCGACGCGCAGCCGGCAGAAAATATCAGCGCCAGCAGTAGCGCGAACCGGCTCATGAGGCCGAGCTTTCGGCACGGGGCACGCGGGCATCGGGCGCGGGCGCTGTCTCCAGCTGCGCCTTGGCGCGACCCCGGGCGTTCTTGCGGTCGAGCGCCGCACGAATCCGCGTCGGCATCTCGCCGTCCAGCGTCCCGGTGACCGGGTTGAAGAACAGGATCCGCGCGTCCCGCGTGACCTTCGCCGGGACCAGCAGGTAGTCGTCGCGCTTGGCATTGTGGACGCACATGGACAACGGGCCCTCCGGGGTCATGACCATGAAGGAGCAGGCTTCGCAGCGCTGCCGGTCAAGCTCGGCAGCGTCCATGAAATTGTGGACAAAGAAGGTGAGCTTCCCAACCCGGCCGCGCGCCGCGAGAAGGTCGCGCCGGGCGCGCCAGGCGAGGCGCGCACCACGCGCCAGTAAACCGGTCAGAACCCCCGGGTTGCGCAGCAGGTGCCCAGCGACCGTCCGCCACAGGGTCCGGCGATCGCGGCGGCTGATCTGCAGGTGCGTGCTGTCGGCCAGGGTCTGCTGGACGAAGTCCGCGTCGTCCAGGAAATCGTAGACCCGGCCGTTGATGACCAGCCCAAAGGCGTACCCGTTGCAGTCGGCATGGCCGGCGCTGGCCGCGTCGAACCGAAGCTCGACGCCGACGCCGACGCCGATCGCCGCCTTGACGGTGGCCGAGTTGACGGCAACTCGCTCGCGGTCGGTGCCCCGCCCGGTGTCGGCACCCACTTGGAAGGACACGAGCCGGACCACGTCCGACTGCTGCGCGAAGAAGCGCGCGAGTGCGGGAATCTCGTGGAAGTTGGCGGGGCACACGGTCGTGTTGAAGAAGACCGCGAGCGGCAGGCCGCGGGCCCGCTCGATGTATTCGATGCGCACGGCGTTCAGCTCGGCCTCGGAGGCGTAACCGCTGCGGCCTTGGGTCATGTCGACATGAAAGGCCACGTCCTCAAGGCCCGCTGCACACAGCTCGACCAGCAGGTCGCGTGTGGCCTTGATGCCGTTGGTAAACAGCGACGGCCGCAGCCCACGGGACCGCACGTAGCGGACGATCTCGACGAGTTCGTGCCGCGGCCGGAGGGTCGGATCTCCGCCCGTCACCTGCACGTCCGTGCCTGGACCGTAATGGGCGAGGATCATGTCGATGCGCCGGAAGACCTCTTCCAGCGGGATGTCCTTCAGTGCCTCCGACGACTCCGACAGGTAGCAGTAGGAGCAGTCCAGATTGCAGCGTTGAGTGATCTCCAGCGCCACGCAGCCGATGGTCATGCGCCGGCCGAGCATCTGCCAGGGCGCCCATTGGCCGGCAGCCTGCATCCGGCGGCGCGCCGACTCCATCACGGGTACGGCCGGATCCGGCAATGGGTAGGGACGCCAGGCGGCGAGCTCTGCGGCGCCGAGGTGCCCGCGCGGATCCGGCCCCGCGGCAGACGGGTGTGAAGACTGAATGCCAGCGAGCGGCGAGTGGCTACTATCCATGCGGTCTATACGCCCGAGACCCGCAGTCCGATACAAGATCCCCGGCACACCGTACCGGCGCCCGTTTCGCGGGCTACGCTTTACTCATCTGTCGCCCACTTTGGCGACAGATGGAACGCCGAAAAAAGAGCAAAACGACCCCCAATCGGACCCCGCAAGCGGAGCCTTCCAGGCAGCCACCGTCGGCTCGTTCTGCGGAAACAGCGGAACGGAAATGCAGGGACACCCACTTTTCTTTCACTTTTCTTTTGCGTGCTGCGGCGCGGGAATTCGCGCGAAAATTCGGAAATTCGGGGGAAATTCGGGGACACCCACGAATCTTTTCTGCATGCTGCGGCACAATCTGCGGGTAGAACAGTGGGTGTGCCAGATCGCGATGCCCGCGCTGTTAACGGCGGGTAATGCGTCGATGGCTGGCCCGGCTCGCGACTGCCAGCAACGAAAGCGCTGCCAGCAGCAGGCCTGTCGTCGGCAGCATCGGCACGCGCACAGCGGCCGGCGGCGGCAGTGTGTACTCGATTGTCAGCAGTGGACGATCGTTGACAGACGGCGATTCGCGGCTGATCAGGCGCCGCGCCAGCTGAAAATACACGTCGCCTTCCGGCCCGATCAGAATCCAGCCGTGATTCGCGCCCGGACTTGCCAGCCAGGCGCTCACGTCACTGACGAGCAGCGGCGTCGACCCGAACGTGAAGGCGTCATTGCCGCTGAACACTGTGCTGGCGCTGGCGGTAGCAGCAAACTCGCCTCCCTGTACCAACCAAGGCACCTGAGGCGTGCCGGGGGGCGCACCATGAAAACGCGATCGCCAGGTTGCATCGCCGGCCGTCGCCTGCGTGCCACCGCCGCCGGTGCCTCCGTCGGACGCGCCCTCGCCCCAGTCCGCGCTTACGCGATGCACGGAAAACGTGTCGGCCCCGGCGCCGGGTGCGGTGCGATTCACGACGAGCCTCAGGCGTACCGAGGTGACGATTGCGCCCGGCGGAATACCCGAAACATCGAACTCCAACAGCGCCCGGCGCGGCGAGCCGCTGGCGATAGGGCCGGCGAAGATGAAGCTGGCAACGCCACTCGCAAAATCGACACTGTCCTGGAACAGGGTCGCATCCTTGACAGGATTCAGTATCAGGCTTTCGGCTGCGGCGCGTGGCGCCTGCAGCGCGGCGAGGCTCACCAGCAGCGCGGGGATTCGGGATTTACGCGCCAGGTATTGCCGGGACAGCAACATCACAAGACTCCTTCAGTGGTGGGGCTTCGCCAGGTCGGCAGCAGCACATTCGCCATCGAGGGAAAGTCACGGGCGGGCGCCGCGCGGCGCCCGCCCGTGACTGGTCAGCCTGCGCGGCGACGCACGGCCGCCGACAGCAGACCAAGGCCACCGAGCATCAGCGGCAGCGCTGCCGGCACCGGCACCGGGCTCGTTGCGATTCGCAGATCGTCGAGCACGAAGCCGTCGCCCGAAATCCGCAGACCAAGCACGTCCGCGCTGTCGCGACCAATGCCGTAGAAAGTGCCGGCATTTTCGAGCAGCGGGTCGGCGAAGTTGATCACAAAGGAATGTGACTCAAGGATGCTGTTGCCAGCACCCAGGGCGTCGAGCGTGATCGACGCAGTCCCGCCGATGTCCTGATAGATGCTGAACAGCGCACCGGCGCCAAACGCACCGTTGGCGAACATGACCGTCACGCTGCCGTCAAACGCCGTGCCGCCCTGAAACAAATCACCGATGCCGGCAAAGTTGTTGCCCGCGCCCCAGGTGCCGTTCTCGATGAGATCAACAGCGAACGCGCCGAGCGTCGAATCGATGCTAGCACTCCACTCCGCACCACCGCCGATGCTCTCCGGTCCCTGGGTCACCAGTCCGTCAAAACCTTCGAAGTCCTCGTCGACAGCCCCGAAGGACGCGGCGTCACTCGACAGCGCCGCATTGGCGCCCTGGGCCATCACGCCGCCGAGGAACATCGCCGCGAGCAATTTCATTTTGGTCTTCATCTTCGTCTCCCGAGCGTCCGGAGGCATCAGTGCTACCGGACGCTGCTAGTTTGGTTGTGGTATTGCGTTGACTTAAGCGCCGATGACGCCGCCGTCGTCACGCGTAATGACGAGCACCGACGAGCGGGGCCGGATGTTCGCGCCCTGAGCTTGACCTGCAACGAGATCCTCGCCTGCGCTGTTCTTACCGAACTGGGATTGTGGCCAGTTGCTGAACTGCGTCGGATTGGCCGCCACCGAATCTTCGCCCGGATGTTGGATACCGACGAACATGCTCTTGCCGTCCGGCGTATTGACCACGCCGGTCACTTCGCAGTTGTTCGGGCTGGTCAGGAAGCGGCGGATCTCCTTCGTGTTCGGATCAGCGCAGGCCATGCAGTTAGCGCCGATGTTGGCGAAGTCGCCGGTTGCATTGCCGGCCTGGTCGGTCTGGATCCACAGGCGACCGAACTGGTCGAACCACAGGCCGTCTGGTGCGCCGAGATCGGCGCTACCGGCTGGTGCATCGACGATGTTGCCCTGGTACACCGGGCCAATACCGGCGACACCGTCCACGAGGTTCGCGGTCTGATAGGTCGCGCCAAGCGTTTTCGTGGTCGCGGTATCCCCACACAGTGCAAAGAGGTCCCACTCGAATCCGGTCGCCGTGACGTAGTTGCCATCCTCGCGCCAGCGGATGATGTGGCCGTAGTCATTGTCCGGCCGCGGGTTCGCCACATCGACCGGCGGTCGCGCGCCGCCGGCAGCCGAGGTGCCGTTCGGGTTGTTGACCGACGTCGCGTTCGTGCTGCCGCCACCGCCGCGACGGTTGTTGTTCGTCAGCGTGCAGTAGACTTCCAGCGGATGCGTCGCATCGTAGCCGTAACCACCGCCACTGTAGTTGTAGCCGTAACCGTCGGTATAGGTGCGCAGCGCAGCCCATTCCGGCCGATCCATCATCGTCGCGCCGACGGCGTCGGCCGCCTGGCGCGTCTTGATCAGAATCAGCGCCTGCACTTCGGTGTCGCTGGCGCCGGCGAATTGCGGCAGTTCGCGCAACTTGAAGAACCCGCCCTGGCCGTTCGCAATGACCGATGTGGTATCCGGCACCAGTGCTATCCATTCGCCGCGGAATGAACCGGTGGACGCGCCGGGGGTGGACAGGAACTTCGCCACGTACAAGATGCCACTGTCGAGCAGTTCCCGATTGGCCGCGCGATTGCGCGGATTGAACGCCTGCGTCGCAACGAATTTGTAGATGTACTCATTGCGCTCATCATCGCCTTGATAGTAGGCAATGCGATTAGCGATACCCTGCGCATCGTAGCTCAGCGCGACTTGGGCGCTTTCGTGCTTGAAGCGGCCAAGCGCCGTGCGCTTGACCGGCTTGCTCGCCGGATCGAACGGGTCGATCTCGACCACCCAGCCAAACAGGTTGGTTTCGAGCGGATTCGTCGACACGTCGAGGCGCGGATCCACTGTGTGCCAACGATAACCGAAGCCGCCGGCGGTCACGCCATAGCGTGTCTGCTGGTTGACGACCACGGCATCGAGCGCGGCGCTACCGGTGTTCGGCGAACCAATAGCGCCCGTCGCGCCGAAGTTGCCGTTCCAGTTTTCTTCACACGTGAGATAGGTTCCCCACGGGGTGTAGCCGTGCGCACAGTTGTTGATCGTGCCATTGGCCTCGAATCCGTTGTTGACACCGATTTGTGCCGATCCGGTCGGCGCTATTGCGTACTTCTTCGATTGCAGCAGCGCGTGACCGGCAGCGGGACCGGATATACGCATTGGCGTGTTGGACGTAATGCGACGCCCGAGGCTCGACGTCCTCACAACACCCCACTTGCCGTTGGTCTTGCGAACTTCGAGGATGGATACCCCGTGCGCCGCCTGCGACTTACGGCACTTGGCAATGGTGTAGCCAGCGCCGACCTGCCCGTCAGTGAACAGGATCTCCTCATGCGTGTATTCGTTGTTCACACACAGCAGGCCACGCTCATTGGACGGGCCGGTGCGCGTCGCGAACGGGAAGTAATGCATGCCGTCGTTGTGCATGCCGTACTGCTTTTCCTGGTCGGCGGCGGACTGCGACGCGTCGGGCAGCCAGGCCGGCCCCCCGGCGACAATCGGGTCGCCCCAGGCCACCAGCAGTTCAGCCTTGTAACCCAGCGGCACATCCACGCTGTTCGCCACGGGCGCGAGTTTCGCGGCGATGCTGTCGAAGCCGATGCCGCCGAAGCCGTTGGCGGAAGGGGCGAGCGGCGCGGCGGCCGCGCTGCGCAATGTCGCGCCGGTGTAGACGCCCGCCAGCGCTACTGCAATGGACGCCTGCAGCCCTGCGCCGAGAAAGCGGCGGCGATCGATGCCGGTGCGGTCGATGACGTCGCGAATGGATTCGTTGCCCGAGGAATTGATCGTGAGGTCGTTCGTAGGATGCCTGTTGCCCTTCATGCTTGATGCTCCGTCTGCTTGATTTCGGTTGGGTTGATGCCGAGCGCTGCGCTCACGGCAGCACGCTGCGTGAGATGGAAGGAGTGTGAAGATCGAAAATGACGAAAGCGTGAACGCGGCCGCCGGCCGGTTGCTTTCGTATTATCCGTCTTGACAATCAGTTTTTACTGCGCGACGAAAAAGCGCGTCGCCGACACGCAGCCGCGCACCCTCCGCCGCTACGAGGCTGCACCCCGATGGCACAAAGACGATGATCGTGGAGCCCTGCTCAAACCAGCCCAGCTCCTCGCCGCGCCGCACGCGGGCGTGGCAGTGGATCGGATTGACGCCGCGATAGCGCAGGTGCAGCAGCACGTCGACGAAGTGCAGCCGGATGCTGGCGACAAGGATGGCGGCAATCGGCACTATCACCAGCAGCGTACCGTCGTCGAGCCGCGCGCGAATGACGGCGCGTTCGTTGCGGCAGAACAGCCGCTCGACGCGCCGCAACGCGATCGGATTGACGTTCCAGGTATCACCTGACACGTAGTCCACGCGTTCGATGGTGCAGTCGGCCGGCGCATGGAAACGGTGATACATGCTCGACGTGATGCGGAGCGTCGCATAGCTGCCATCGCGCAACGATTCGACGAGCGCCGGATCCGGCAGCAGATCTGAAAGACGATACGGAAACCCCTTGGCCTGCAGCACCGTCGCGTTCGCAATGCGCCCGCAGGCCCCGACGATCGCATCACACGGGCTGACCAGCACGTCCGGATCCGGATCGATCGGGCGTGCGCCGGGCCGCAGTCCGCGGGTGAAGCAGTCCCGCATGCTGGTGAAAGTGCGTTGCTCGGTAGCGTCGAGCTCAAGTCGCGCGAACTGCTGCCACACTGCCAGCGTGAGTGCGGCCACCCAGGGGTGCTCGATACCACTGAGCCAGCCTACTGCCCGCGTCACCGCGATCCTTGGAATACGGTTGGTCAGCAGGAAATTCAGATCCTCCTGAGCGACCAGTCGGGCCAGCCAGGCGCGGAATTTCATCGTCCCGTAACCTGAGCCCGGTAGCTAAGGACCCTGGTCAATATGATCTTTATATCCGGCTGTTCCTGAGCGACTGCCGCGGCGGTGCGCTGCTTGGCAAAAGCCCCGCTATTGCCTGCCAATCGCGCCTTGCCGCAACCCCGCAGGAGCACCCTCGAAGTTGACAAGATAACGCTGACCAGGGTCCTAACGTATCGAGGTAACCCCACATGTACACCGAAGTTCTGGTCACGGGCGCTGTCGCCGCACTCGTGCTTGTCGCCCACGCTGCCCGCGCCCGGCTCAGGCTCTCGCGCGCCAAACATCGCTCGCTGGCCGGTCACAGCCGCTGGGCGCGACGGCTCGCGAAACTGCTGCCGTATTACGGCTTCGACGCGCAACGATTCTTCGACTCCGACGGCGCGCCCGCGGCCATCGCAGCCCAGCGCAAGGCCGGCCTGGCGACGTTGCGTACCCGCCTGCAGCTTGACTGCCCGCAGTCGCAGGCGCTGACCGCGCGACTGGAAGCGTCCCTGCCCGATCTTGCCTTCACCAATGCATACCGCGTGCCGTTCCAGTACCGTCAGACGCTGGGTGAGCAGTTGCGCGTCGGCGCCGTCGCCGTCAGCAGCCATGGTGCGCAGATTCGGGACGCCGATGGCCACGACCGTTACGACCTGAGTGGCTCCTACGGGGTCAATGTGTTTGGCTACGAGTTCTACAAACAATGCATCGCCGACGGTGTCCGACGCGCCGCGGCCCTGGGCCCGGTGCTCGGGCCCTATCACCCCGCGGTCGCCAGCAACGCAGAGCGGTTGCGCGAGATCTCCGGGCTCGATGCCGTGTCGTTCCACATGTCCGGCACGGAAGCGGTGATGCAGGCTGTCCGCCTTGCCTGCTACCACACCCGTCGCACGCATCTCGTCCGTTTCTGCGGCGCTTACCACGGCTGGTGGGGCGATGTGCAGCCGGGCATCGGCAATCCCGTGCCGGCCCCGCATACCTACACGCTCGAGGACATGGCGGACACCGCGCTGCTGGTGCTGGAGACCCGGCGCGACATCGCCTGCGTGCTGGTCAATCCTTTGCAGGCACTGCACCCGAATGCACCTGCACCTGGCGACGGCAGCCTGCTCACCACACGCGGCGCGCATTTCGATCGCGCCGCCTACGGCGCGTGGCTGGCGCGTCTGCGCGAAGTCTGCACGCGTCGCGGCATCGTTCTTGTCTTCGACGAGGTGTTCATGGGCTTCCGGCTGGCGGCGGGCGGGGCGCAGGCATACTTCGGCGTCACGGCAGACCTGGTAACCTACGGCAAGACAGTCGCTGGCGGACTGCCGATCGGCGTCGTCTGCGGTCGGCACGATCTGATGCAGCGCTACCACCCCGATCGTCCCGGCGACATCTGCTTTGCACGTGGGACCTTCAACTCGCATCCGTATGTGATGACCGCGATGGCGAGTTTCCTCGAGCGGATTCAGCATCCGGACATCGTTGCGCTGTACGACGGGCTCGACGCACGCTGGAATGCACGCGCCGCCACGCTGAATCAACGACTCGACGACCTCGGGTTGCCGCTGCGCGTGACCAACCTGTCCTCGGTGTGGACCGTGTGCTACACGCAGCCCTCGCGCTATCACTGGATGTTCCAGTTCTATCTCAGGTCGGCCGGTCTGGCCTTGAGCTGGGTGGGCACTGGCCGTCTGATCTTCAGCATCGACTACAGCGACGACGATCTCGACGAGGTATTCCGCCGCTTCGTCGGGGCCGCCGTCGCAATGCGCGACGACGGCTGGTGGTGGTGCCCGCCGGGCGTTGACGCTCATGACATCAGGCGCCGGCTCGTAGGCGAAATGCTGGCGGCCCGCTTCGGCATGCGGACCGCCGACCGCCACGAATGACGAGCATGCCATCGACGCTCAGGCGCGCTGGCTGCCTCCCATCGGGTCGATCCACTCGCCGCGCAGCAGATAAAGGGGCGCACGGTGGTAGAGCTTGATGTCGTGGAAGGGGTCGGTGAGGATTTTAGTGCACCAGACCAGGCCGGTTACGACGTCGCGCACGAAGAACAGTTGGATCGTGCGAAAAATCAGCCCGAACACGCCCACACCCAGCCACAACAACGCCACGTTGTTCAGCCAGTCGCCCGCCGTGACGGGCGCGCGCATCAAGCCCGACAGATCGGCATCCAGCAGCAACCAGAGCGGCGACAAGGCCCAAATGGCCAGCAGCACGATCTTGCGCTGCAGGTTGTAACCGACCTTGATCGACTCCTTGTATTCGTGAGTCGCCTGGTTGACGGCGTCGTAGCCTTTAGGCTCGAAGAAAAAATGACCTACCTGGCGGCTCACCATCGCAATCCCCCAGCCGACGAGCGCCGCGGCAACCGGGCTGGAGAACAGCAGTCCGTATGCACACAGGAAACTTAGCGCGCTCAACAGGTGCAGCGCCTGATTGACGCGACTGTGGTGGTAGTAACGATGATCATCCCAGCGTTGAACTCGCAACGCGTCCATGAAGTGATGCATACGGGATCGCTCGAGCGTCCGGCAACATAGCCTGCGTCAGTCTTACGTCACTTTCGTTAAATGCTTGTGACGAAGCTGCTCAATTTTGCGTTCGAGGTTGCGTTCAGTTGCATTGCGTGGCGCGGGCGGCGCCAGCTCTGTAGTAGCGCCCGCCCACCTGGTTCAGGCACCGTCGCACTGCTTCCGGCGAAGACTTCGCCCAATTCACCACGCCGTAACTTCCCCCGGATAAGTTCCTCTGACCCTGCCGTGCATCCGTACGGAACCGGGCCCATCAGACCAACGACCGGGAGATCTCTCATGAACAAGACAAAGCCTGCGCTGCTCGCCGCAGCCGTTCTCGCCGCGCTTGGCAATGGTGCCGCCCACGCCGCGCTGCCCAATGGGGTGGCTGCCGGTGATGTCAGCCAGGATTCGGTGGTCCTGTGGGGCCGCTCGGACGCGATTGGAAACCTGACCTTCGAGTACTCGACCGACAGCAGCTTCAGCAGCATCGGCGGCAGCACCACGCTGAATGTCAGCGATTCGCTGGCGCCGGCGAAGTGGAACGTGTCAGGCCTCAGTGCGGCCACTCAGTACCACTATCGCGTCACGGACAGCGCCAGCGCCTCGGCCAGCGGCACTTTCACCACGGCGGCATCGCTGGGCACGATGGGCGGGCTGCGCTTCGGCGTCTCCGGCGACTGGCGCGGTGAGCTGTTACCGTACCCGTCGGTCAAGAATGCCGCTGGACGCAGTCTCGATTTCTTCGTGTCGCTGGGCGACACGATTTACGCTGATGTCGCGAGTCCGGCCAACAACTTCCAGCCGCAATCGCAAACGCTGACCGACTTTCGCAACAAGCATGTCGAAGTTTATTCGGCGAGCGGCGGCATGAACTCGCTGGCGGATCTCCGTCAGTCGACGGCGGTGTTCGCGACGATCGACGACCATGAGGTCACGAATGATTTCGCGGGCGGCGCGCCCATCGCCAGCGACACGCGCTTCAGTGGCACGGGGACCGATCTCATCAACAATTCGACGCTGTATGACAACGGCCTGCAGGCCTTCCAGGACTACAACCCCATTGCGCACGAAACCTACGGGGCAACCGGGGATGTCCGCACCGCGAATGAACTCAAACTGTATCGCAGCCGCACCTTCGGATCCGACGCGGCCCTGATGGTGCTCGATGCGCGTTCGTTCCGCGATGCCGAACTCACGCCCGTGAGCAACCTCGCGGACCCCGTCCAGGTCGGCACCTTCCTCGCAAGCTCGTTCAATCCCGCGCGTACCATGCTCGGCCGCGAGCAGGTCGACGATCTTAAGGCGGATCTGCTGGCCGCCCAGCAGAGTGACGTGCTCTGGAAGTTCGTCATGGTGCCGGAACCAATGCAGAACCTCGGCGTGCTCGCCGCCGGCGACCGTTTCGAGGGGTATGCGGCGGAACGCACCGAGATCCTCGGTTTCGTCAACGACAACAGCATCGAGAACGTGGTGTTCGTGTCCGCCGACATCCACGGCACGCTGGTCAACAACCTGACCTATCAGACGGCGCTCGGCGGGCCGCAGATAGCGACTAGTGCGTTCGAGATCACAACCGGATCGGTGGCCTACGATGCGCCCTTCGGCACGACCGTTGCCGGCATCGCCTCGCAGCTGGGCCTGCTCACGCCGGCGCAGTTCGCGTTCTACAACTCGCTGCCGTCCACGCCGGATGCCGACAGCATTCCGAACGACAAGGATGATTTCATCAAGAGCCTGACCAATCAGCAGCTCGCGCCGCTCGGCTACGACCCGCTCGGCCTCGACGCCAATCTTCCCCAGGCGGGTGGCAAGATCAACGCGCAACTGCTGCAGGGCGACTACACCGCCACCCATACTTTCGGCTGGACGGAGTTCGAGATTGACCCGCTGACCCGCGCGTTGCTCGTGACGACTTACGGCATCACGCCCTATACCGACATAGAGATCGCGGCGGCCACCTTCGCGGGGGATCTCTCCGGGATCACGTCCCGCAATCCCGTCATCGTCAGCCAGTTCCGCGTGACACCGGTGCCGGTGCCAGCCACCGTGTGGCTGATGGGCGCTGCACTGGCGACGCTTGCGCGGAAGCGACGTCGCCGGCTCTGAGTCGCGTCTTCCCCTGCGGATACGGATGTCGCTGCCGGCTCCAGCTGCCCGCCGTACGTTGCCTCTGGTGACGGACGGCGCGGCACGCATTCCAATCGCAAGGGTTCGGTATTGTGCTGGGTGTTCGCAATCTGGACGTTGACGCCGGCACCCGATCCGCCGCTGGTTCATCAGCGAGAAATCATTGACTCGTAGGCTGCGGCAAACTCCCTGTGTCGCGTCTACGCTGCGCAAGGCACCGGGAGCCAACACCCGCCCTGCATCGCTTATCCGGAGACCTCCATGAAGACTCGCCATCTGCTCGCTACGCTGGTTGCCGCCGCGTGCGCCGCTTCCGCGCACGCCGATATTGCATCGATTAATCTCGGCAGCTACACGCTGACCGGCAACTTCGCGCTCGACACGCTGAATGAAATGGGCCTGGAGGCGTCCGGCGTGACCTACGCGCGCGATCGCGGCACCTTGTTCTTCGTCGGCGACGAAGGTCTCGGGGTCGTTGAGGTGTCCCGCACCGGCCAGACGCTGGGCAAGATGGCTTTCGACTGGACGGGCACGGGCTCTACCAACAACGACGCCGAAGGCGTCACTTACCTCGGCAACGGCGAACTGGTGGTGGTCGATGAACGACCCCAGATTGCGTACAAGTTCGCGTACACGAATGGTGGCAGCGTCGCGCTCAACAACACCCCGAAAGTTGCTATCACGGGCAGCACGACAAGCGTCGGCAATGTCGGCACAGAGGGCATCAGCATCGACCCGCGCAACGGGCAGTTCTACACCGTCAAGCAGGACAACCCGGCGCAACTGCGCGTCAGCACCCTGAACTTTGACGTCGGTGGGGGCGCCGCGACGACCAGCACATTCTTCTCCGGATCTTCGGCCCTGTTCGGCCTCAACAGCCTGTCCGACGTACAGACCTTGTCGCCGGTCGACGCGCTGGGTAGCAATTCGGCCGCCAACAACCTGCTTGTCCTCAGTGTGGATTCCCGAAAGCTCGTGGAGGTCAATAGCGCAGGCACGGTCCTCAGCTTCTTCGATCTGGCCGGGGTCACGACTCAGGCCATCGAAGGCGTGACGGTCGATGAACTCGGACGCATCTATCTGGTGGCGGAAGATTCGGGCACGCCAAATTCCCGCCTGTTCGTGTTGACCCCGGTCCCCGTCCCGGCAGCCGCCTGGATGTTCGGAAGCGCACTCGCCGGCCTTGCCGGCGTCGCCCGTAGCCGCCGGCAGCGCGCCCGCGGCTGATAGCGACCGCGGGCCAATGGAACACAGTGTTCTGGCCCAAGGTTTGGCCGCTGGCCGTCCGTCACCGTCATCTGCGACGCTGACTGACGGCCAGCGGCCATTAAGACCTGTTGCAAGCCGGCCGGCGGAACACGAGAAGCGCAGGGGCCGACATCACGCGCTATCGGCGGCCTGACTGACGCGGCTTTCGCGCGCGTCAGATGGCGGCGCGGCGCCGACGCATCAGCGACAGCATGGCCGTTGCAGCCACGCCAAATCCGATTCCGAGTCCTGGCACGGGCACCGGCGCAACCGCGACACCGGGCGACCCGATGTTATTGTTCAACGCCTTAAAGGCGCCGTTCTCGCCAATCACGCTGAGCCCGAGATCGAGACCTGCACCACTCTGTTCAAACGAAGTGCCGCGCACGGTCGAGGTGTACGCATAGCTGCTCAGCAGGACGCCGTCCGGCGCGTAGAAGAAAACTGCGTCGTTGCTGCTGCCCAGTCCCGAGAAGGTATCGCCTTCCGGCATCGAGTCATCGACCATCTCATCGATGGCGAGGATCCGCACCGAACTCGCGATGCCCCAATTGGTCCGCCACGCGGCCTCGCTCGCAGCCGCTTCGTCGAGGATGATGACCGACTCGCCGGCGTTGATCACGAAAGACGGGAAGAAATTGCTGTCGGTGCTGGGCAGAGCGTCTTCGGTATCCGCCCACTGGTAGCCCAGCAGATTGACGCCGACAGAGCCGAAGTTAGTCAGTTCCCACCAGTCACCATTAATGGCGGTCACAGTCCCCGAGACGGTCTGTGGCGCAACCTCGGTAACGACGAGCGTTGCCTGGGCTGTGGAAGCGAACAGCATGCCGACGGATACGGCAAGCTGCGTGAGTGCGAAGCGTCGCATTGAGATTCTCCTATTTGTTTTGCACGGGACTCAGGATTCTCGAACGCTGTCACACGGATGTTTCAGCCCAGTTAAAGATGCGTTTCAGTTGCGGGTAAGCGTGCGCGTCGAAGTGTCCGGTCGAAGATCCGCCAGGCCGCCAGGGAGCTTCTCCAGGACCGATACGAAAGTTTGAACGTAGCAAGTTTTTCTTGAAGGTTCTTCTTGTGAATGCGTGTTTCGATTTTTTACGTAACGGAACTTTCAAAAACGGGTGTTAGGGTGCGCTGGCGTCTTCATCCTCAGCCATACGGAACATGCATGCCATGAAAAAGATCGTCTTCGAAGCGAGACTGTTGCGGATCGACGGCAGCTCCTACGGTACCCAGATTCTGGTCTGCGATGACGAAGAAGAGGCGCTGGCGCGCGCGAGTCGCTGTGCCCGGAACTGGTCCGCGCCCATCGATCTGTATCAGGTGCCCTACGCCAATCAAAGCGACGAACCCTGGCAGCCAAACCAGATGCGCTTCGTGGCGCACGTCGAGCGGGACTCCTCGCCGCGGATGGCTCCCGCAGCGCTTGAATCAGGACAACGCATTGCGCTGCATGCTCGCGCGGTGGAAGCGCTCCGCAATCTTTTCGGAGGCGCTACCCGCCCGGCTCAGCGTCCAGGAGCGTCATCTTCCGTCCGCGCGACTCCCTGACGACAGGGACAGCCGGAACGCGGCCGACTGCGGCCGCATTTACGACCCCTCAGGGACCGACGGAGTCGACTTCGGCGCGGAAAATCTGCCCGGCACCCTCCCTCGAAGCCCAAGGCCATCGGGACCCCGCGGTGTCCTTCAGGTCATCTGTGTTTTCAGCTCATGCTCGTCCACAGCGCTGAAGTGACCCCTCGACGCCGCTGAACGAGGGCACAGGCTGTGCGCGTTCTTTGATTCGTCACCCTGTGTTAACGCTTGTGTCACCCGCCGTCCTTAAGGTGGCTGCAAGCGTCAGGAAAAGCACCGGCGCGGGTTGTATATCCTTAAACTCAAGATGGAGAATATTAACGATGAGACGCGCGATCCCGCTCGCAGCAGTTCTCGCCTTGTTGACGATCGGACCGGCCCAGGCAGCTATCGTGACGCTGTCTGGCACTGGCTTCGACGTTCAATATGACGACACGCTGCTCGGCCTGTTTGGTACCCCCACTCTCTCCGGCAACGGACAGACCATCATCTTCACCCCGACGCAGTTCTCGGCCTTCTCGCTCGGCGCGCAGGGCACCGTGTTCAAGAATGACACGGTCGTCTTCGACCTGATCCCGCGCGGCGGCAACCGCGTGGCGCAGGTCACGGTCCTGGAGGCCGGCGACTACAAGATTGTCGACCGCAATGCGACCGGCATCGACCCGACAGTGGACGTCAGCGGTGAGATTCGTCTGACCAACCTGTTCGACGGCGTGAGCTTCGCGCAGTCGACGCTGATCAAGAACGCGCCCCTGAACGTGGTATGCCCCAACAGCAGTTGCGCGCCAACGCCGTGGACGGCCGCGGCCACCGTCTTTGCTCCCGTCTCGTGGTCCGACGGTACGTCTCCGTCATCGCCCACCATCGGTGCGCCGACCGTGCGCTTCCTGCTCGAGGATCTGCTGACAGCCGAGTCATTCGTGATCGGCGATTCGGCCTTCATCCAGAAGAAGCAGGCCTCGTCGACCATCAGCATTAACGTTGACATCGATAACATCGATCCGGTGCCAGTGCCGCCGGCGCTGCCGCTGCTCGGCACGGCCCTGGTGGCGATGCTCGGGCTGCGCCGCCGCCCGGCCTGAACGAACCTACGACTCCGTTGCCATCTTCCGGAGGCCGCTGCTGCGTCCTCCGGACTCTTTTCACCGCGCACGGACTGGGGCATCCCGCGCCGCGGCGCTCGCCTCGGCAAATCTCCCGGCCTGGCTGGCGCCGCCAGCGGGCGCTGACTTCGCCAGTCATCGGCATCCGTCGGTGCTAGTGGGTGATTGCCGCGAGCACGAGGCTCGCAAGCACGCCCACCCGCTCAAAGTGATAGCTGTCTTCCATCAGGCCTGTCGACAGGAACGAGAAGGTCAGGTCCCGGGCCGGATCGACGGTGAAACCAGTCGACCCGGCACCGAAGCCTCCGAAGGTGCGCGGCGAGTTCATGACACTGAACAGGCCGGGAAGATTGCCTTCGCCGCGCATGAAGAAGCCGACCCCGATACTCGCCGGATAAGCCAACCAGTTGCGCGTGCCGGTCCACATGTCAAACAGGATATTGCGCATGTCCCCAGTGTGGTTGCGCGTGCAGAAATCGAGCATCGCTGGCGACAGTAGCCGTGCACCTTCCAGCTCGCCGCCGCGACGTAGCATGTCGGCGAAGCGGTGAAGATCAGCGATCGTCGTGATGCACCCACCGCCCGGGAGTTCACCACCCGGCATAGACAGAATGCTGCCAAGCCCTTCGACCGCCTCTTTGGGCAGCAAGGCTGGAATATCCTTGTAGGAAACCCGGACAGGGCATAGGCGGGCCATCAAATCCTCGCGCGGCCCCAGGCTGGTTTCCAGCATGCCGAGCGGCTCGAAGACGTCTTCCCGCAGCATCTGCGCATAGCGCCGGCCACGGCCATCGACGGCCAGACACATCGCCGCGATGATTGAATGACCCAACAGGATCGAGTAATTGACGCGCTCGCCCGGCTGCGATTCGAGCGGGAGACCGCAAGCGAACTCCGTCACGCTGGCGATATTCGTCAGCACGTCCGGCGCCACCGGCGGAATCGCCGACATGATGCCGCTGGTGTGGGTGAGCAGGTGAAAAAGATTGACCTTTTCCTTCCCCAGTGTTGCAAACGCCGGGATCAGTTCAGCCACCGGCGCATGCAGCTTCAACAAGCCGCGCTCAACCAGCGACAGGGCAAGGACGTTGGTGAACTGTTTGGCGACGGACATGGTGGCAAACACGGCATCTGGCGCCAATGCGCGCCCAGCCGCCCGATCGGCGAAGCCTTCGGTGAGTCTCAGCACTATCTTTCCATGTCGCGCGACGATCATCGCGACGCCGTGACAACGGTCCCCTTCGATATCGGATACGACTGCCTGGCGCACGCGTCGCAGCCGCACGGGGTCAAAGCCCAGCGCCTGAATTGCGTCATCGTCCAAGGTGCTGCCGGTGTGTCCCGTCGTTGTAGTCATGTTCTTCCTCCCGCTGGCGGCGTCGTTTGAAGCCAGCATTATTGTTTGTACGGATGGGCCCTGGCGTGCGGCGGTCGAGTCTCTAAAGCATCATTGCAGCAGGGGCAAAGCGACCGCAAGCCCAGCGGCGAACCGTCAGCACGTCGGCGACGCAGCATCAGCACACGGTCCGAATTTTGCGCCGTCGCCGGCGTGGGACTGCCGCAGCGCTCGAGTGCGCGCCGTCACCAGTTCGCTCTTGCCTCCGAATTCGCTGAAGCAGTACTTGTAGGTGATTTCATCCTGATGCGCCAGCAAACCATCGATGTCAGGCCGGTGGTGCATCGCCGAATGGACTGCGAGCGAGGTGGCCTAGCGATGCAGGTCGAACAGCATCCGGTGATCACGTTTGTCGGCGGATATGATGCCCGAAATCAACCATACCCACCCATTGAACGCGACCTCATCGGCTGTGAGCTTCGCAAAGTCAGCATGCCGTGCGCAATGGCTGCCGGCACGCTGCCCATCAGAAGGTTGGTGTAACGGCTGTGCGGTGCATAGGGGACACCCCCCACGCCTTTGCATGAGCGGCACACGGTTGATGCGCCGTCCTTAGCGGCATCCTCTTGTGCGCGACGGCGCACCGACGCTGCGCCATTTCACCGCCAGCATGCGTGGCGTGTCCAGCCGGCGACGAACACCAATCCTGATTACTCGTCCGGCGTGGTGCGCTGAATCGACTTCGACAGACGACTTGAACGATTGTACCCACGAGGCAGGAGACGACCATGAAGACTCTAGTACTCGCCGGCGCCATTGCGCTGGCCATTGGCAGCTCGCTCGCTGGCGCCGAGACTACGTCGGCGACGAGCACTTCCTCAACGACGACCACGGTTGAGCCAAAGGCGCCCGAATACAGCTCCAGCCGGACCGAACGGCACGTTGACCAGGACGGGAACATGATCAAGAAAAGCCAAACGTATAACAGCGCAGATCCGGCTTCCGGGAAGTCGAGTTCGCATTCTTCCACCACGGTAGTGAGCCCGGATGGCTCGGCCAGCAGCGTCGAGCGGGAACGCACGACCGGCAGGTCCTACGATGGCAGCACTGCGGTAGAGAAGCGGACAACGACGACCACGGTGCGCTAAACACTTTTCTGACGCCCACACTCAACCGCGGCCGAGGCGTAGGACCCTCCGCGCCACAGGCGATTGTCGATTTACACACGCTCGCCGCCGGCGCCGCGATATGCGCTACAGACGTTGCGTCCACGGCATGAGCGCGTGGCGAGCTGCCGGTGATGCATTCGGGTCATTGCGTGACGCCGTCCGCACCGTGACATCGGGCACGGCCTTACGGGACTCGACATCCGGAACCGGTGTTCGAGGGAGCCAAGGGCATAGTCCGCCTCAAACGCAGCCTATGGCTGCGGAACAAGATCCAGGAACAAGCCCATGCAACGAAATAGGTCAACGCTTTTGCATACCGCTGCGGCGCTTATCAGCGCGCAGCTCGCCTGTACGCCCGCTTATGCCGACCAGGACAAGAGTTCGCAAGACAATGGACATGGAAAGGCCGATCAGCATGAGCGCGAAGGGAGACGCGGCGACTATCACGCTGAGCCCCGCGGAGACCGCAGAGATGACCGTCATGTTGGCAATGAGCAGCCTTACTTCACCGCTGGCCACCGCGTGATCGTTCATCAGTACTATGCCGGCGAATTTGCTCACGGACGCTGCCCACCCGGCTTGGCGAAGAAGCGTAACGGCTGCATGCCGCCTGGCTTGGCCAGGCGTTGGGTGCTCGGCCAGCCGTTGCCGCGCGAAGTCGTCTATTACGCGTTGCCGCCGGCCGTGAGCATCAATCTCGGGCGACCACCGGCTGGCGCGCACTACGTGCGCGTTGCCAACGACATTCTGCTTGTCGCCGTCGGGACTGGCATGGTGCTGGATGCTCTGACAGATTTGAGCGGCAGGTAGGCCAGTTGCCCGAGCGCCGGTGCCGAGCGCGGCGGGGGCAGTCCGGGAAGGAGGGCAGTTCGGCAGTTCGTGGACACCCATCGAAGGGCCTGCTTGCTGCCGAAATGCATGAATTCATTGACCGCCGTTGTTTGCTGCATGCTGCGGCACGGTAAAGACAAAAATAGTGGGTGTCCCGGATTTCGCGCGCGGTTCGGCGTGGCAACCTACGGATCAGCGGCTTCATCCCATCTCTCCCGCGGCCCGCCATTAAGGCGGCGTGCGGGGCCCGTTCAATCCGCCTCGAGCGCGGTGTTCCTGAGGCGCAGCGCATTGCTGATCACAGAGACCGAACTCAGGCTCATCGCCAGCGCGGCGATCATTGGCGACAGCAGCCAACCCGTGAAGGGAAACAGTACGCCCGCGGCCAGCGGCACGCCCAGCATGTTGTAGACGAAGGCGAAGCCGAGGTTCTGCTTCATGTTGGTCACTGTCGCTACCGACAGGGCTCGCGCCGTCGCAATACCGCGCAGATCGCCCTTGACCAGCGTAAGCTGCGCACTGTTCATCGCTACATCGGTCCCGGTGCCCATGGCGATACCAACGTCGGCTTTCGCGAGCGCCGGCGCGTCGTTGATGCCGTCGCCCGCCATCGCCACGATGCGGCCCTCGCGCTGGAGACGCTCGACGAGTTGCAGTTTGTCGGCTGGCTTGACCTCGCCGTGCACTTCGTCGATGCCCAGACGTTGGGCCACCGCTTGCGCAGTCGTCAGGCCGTCGCCGGTAGCCATGATGATGCGCAACCCCGACTTACGCAGCGAGGCCAACGCATCGGCGGTCGTCGCCTTGACGGGGTCGGAGACTGACAGCAGCCCGGCGAGCGCGCCGTCGACGGCCAGATGCATGACGCTGGCGCCTTGGCCGCGCAGCGCTTCAGCCTGCGGCACGAGCGACAGCACATCGATGCCCAACTGCTGCATCAGCGTCGCGTTGCCCAACGCCAGGGCCTTGCCGCCCACCACACCGCGCACGCCGATCCCTGACGCCGAGTCGAATTGCCCGGCTATCTCCAAAGTCAGTCCTCGGTCGCGCGCTGCACTGACGAGGGCTGCCGCCAGCGGGTGCTCGCTGCCCTGGTCCAGGCTGGCCGCCAGACGCAGCACTTCGTCATCGTCGAAGCCGGCAACGCCCATCGCCGCGTCGAAAGCCGGCTTGCCTGCGGTGAGTGTGCCAGTCTTGTCGACGATCAGCGTGTCGACCTTGCGCAGGTTCTCGATCGCGGCGGCGTCGCGGAACAGCACGCCCTGGGTCGCCCCACGGCCGGTGGCGACCATGATGGACATCGGCGTGGCCAGTCCCAACGCACAGGGGCAGGCGATAATCAGCACCGTCACCGCCGTGATCAGACCGTAGACCCAGCTCGATTCGCCGGCGATCTGCGGCCCGAACAGCCCCCAGCCAAAGAAGGTCAGCACGGCGATGCTCACCACGCCGTAGACGAACCATGCCGCCACGGTGTCGGCCATGCGCTGCATGGGCGCACGCGAACGCTGGGCAAGCGCGACCATCTGGACAATCTGGGCGAGCACAGTGGCTGAACCCACGTGCTCCGAACGCATGACCATCGCGCCGCTGGTGTTGAGCGTGGCGCCGATGAGTTTGTCGCCCACGCGTTTGGTGACTGGCAGCGGCTCGCCGGTCAGCATGGATTCATCGAGTGCGCTGCTGCCCTCGAGCACCACCCCATCGACCGGAACCTTCTCGCCGGGGCGCACGCGCAGGCTGTCGCCTTCGCGCACCTGTGCCAGCGGGATGTCCTCCTCGGTGCCGTCCGCCTTCACGCGCCGTGCCGTCGTCGGCGACAGGCCGAGCAGCGACTTGATCGCCGCCGAGGTCTTCGAGCGTGCCTTAAGCTCGAGCATCTGGCCGAAGAGGGTCAGCGAGATGATGACCACCGCCGCCTCGAAGTAGACCGCCACGCGACCCATCGACACAAACGATGCCGGAAAGACACCGGGTGCCACCGTCGCGACGGCGCTGTACACAAAGGCGGCCCCGGTACCCAGGCTGATCAGTGTCCACATGTTGGGGCTGCGCTGCATCACCGACTGCGCGCCGCGAACGAAGAACGGCCCACCCGCCCACAGCACGACCGGCAGCGACAGCGCCAGTTCGATCCAGCTCTGCGTGGACATTTCAAACCAGCCGAGCCGGTGGCCGAACATTGCCAGGGTGGTCACCACCACCGTCATCGGCAAGGTCCACCAGAAGCGGCGGGTGACGGAAACCAGTTCGGGGTTCTCGTCCTCATCCAGTGTCGGCAGCATGGGCTCCAACGCCATGCCGCATTTCGGGCAGTTACCGGGGTGGTCCTGGCGGATCTCCGGGTGCATCGGGCAGGTGTAGACGGCTGCTGCGAGCCCTGCCGCCGCCGGAGCGCCCCGGGACGATGGGACCAACGGCGCCGAAGGGTCCGCCGCCTTCCCGACATAGGCCGCGGGATCGCCCGCGAACCTGGCCAGGCAACGTGCGCTGCAGAAGTAGTAACGCTGGCCCTCAAGGTCCAGCCGCTGTGGTGACGCGGTCGTTACCGCCATGCCGCAGACCGGATCCGTCAGGCCGATGGGGTTGTGGCTCTGCCTAGCACTCTGGGCGCCGGTTTCGCCGGGGCGCTGCGCGACTGACATTTCCATTGGGCAGTGCCTATGCTGAATTGGTTTTTCGATTATACGCGCGGCTTCGCGACGAACGTCCGCGGTCGCGGACCGCCTTGCGCCTTGTATTCCGCGAGCGTGGTGCCGACGCTGGCAAGCCTGCGATGCAGCCTCGGTGTCGGTTCGCGATCCGCCGGGATAGCGCGGAGGCAGGCGCGCGTGCACAGCCACCCTTTTAGAGGTTCAGTGAAACACGGTCTGTGCGTCAGCGAACCTTTGTCCGTCTGTCGGATGCCCGTGCGAGCGCAAAGGCGCGGTGGCAGACATGGCCATCGGCGCCGGCAGGGTCTTCTTAGAGGCTCTGTCAGTCATGGCTTCCGGCGCGCGGCCGCAATGAATCGACGGGTCGCGACGCCTTTAAAGTTTGGACGGGAAGCGCCCATGCTGCGGCGAAGGTCATCGCTAAAATTCCACCCAATCTGACGTGCGCGTGCCGGATGCGTCAATCAATGAATCGGGAGGGGTATTGAAACGCGGTTTCGCGCTCGGCTGCCTGCTGTGCGCGCTCGCGGGATGCGTGCGTATCCCCATCGCGACGATGCAGGCCACGGCGACTGACCACAACATGGTCCTGCAACGCGCAAGCGACGAGCAACTGCTGTTGAATCTCGTGCGCCTGCGTTATCACGAACCACCGTTCTTCATGGAGCCCAGTGCGGTCTCCGCGCAGCTGCGTCGCAATGCCGAAGTTTCTGCGTCGGCGGGCATCTCAGACGCTTTCGTCACAGAGCGCAGCGCGAGCCTCGGCGGCCGGCTTGGCTTTTCCGAGCAACCCACGCTGACCTTCGTCCCGCTGCGGGGCGAGGCCGTCATGGCGAAAATTCTCTCGCGACTCGATTTATCGACCCTGCTGCTGCTCTATCACTCGGGCTGGGACATCGAACGCGCAGCGTTCCGGGACACCCACTTTTTTTCAGCCTGCTTTTTTGAATTCACGGCTCAGCCACTGGCGCGAGCGAGCAGACGCGATCGTTCGAATTCGAACGGAATCGATGGCCGTCCCCGGTTAACCCCTGTACGCGCCAGTTATCAGGCCACGAGTCCCAAGCTCAAGGTATAGGCTCAGCATGCGAGAAGCCTGTTCGCTCGGTGCAACGCCGGCGGTCCGCGCCGTTGGGGGCAAGGAGGCTTGTAGAGCCGCAGGCGACCGTTACAATCAGCCGCAGCCTCTTCGCTCGCCCGCTTTAGGCGCGGCGCCGAATTCACCATTGGAGCATCCACTATGGCGACCGCGTTGCAGATCCGCTCGACCGTGAAATCCGACGGCATGCTGGAAGTCCGCCTGGCGGATTTCGAGATCCCCGTGCCTGGTGTCGATGATGTACTCATTCGCATTGACGCTACCCCTATCAACCCATCGGACCTCGGCACGCTGCTGGCATCCGCCGACGTCAGCGCCGCGCACAACGAAATCCGCGACGGACGCGCGATACTGTGCGCGCCGATCCCGGCGGCGCTGCGCCCGCCCCTGGTCGCGCGCGTCGATATCCCCCTCGCCGTTGGCAACGAAGGCGCCGGACTCGTAGTCGCCGCCGGGCAATCGGCCGCGGCGCAAGCCCTGCTCGGCAAGAACGTTGCCGTAATGGCGGGAGGCATGTATGCCCAGTATCGCTGTGTACCGGCGGCCACCTGCCTCTTGCTGCCCGCCGACATCCCAGCACGCGACGGCGCGTCCTGTTTCGTCAATCCGCTGACCGCCGTGGGCATGGTCGAAACCATGAAACTCGAGGGGCACAGCGCGCTGGTCCATACCGCTGCAGCCTCAAACCTCGGCCAGATGCTGCTCAGGCTATGTCTGGCCGAAGGCGTCGCGCTGGTCAATATCGTACGCAACCCGGCGCAGGTGGCGACCCTCAAACAACTGGGGGCCCACGCCATATGCGATTCCAGCGCCGCCGATTTCATGGATAAGTTGACCGACGCCCTGATCGAAACCCAGGCCACGCTGGCCTTCGATGCGGTCGCCGGAGGCAAACTGGCCAGCAGCATCCTCACCGCCATGGAGCGCGCCGCCGCACGCAACCCCGCGCCCGAGAACCGTTACGGTTCCACCGTTCATAAGCAGGTGTATCTGTATGGCGCACTGGATACCTCGGCGACCATGCTTGACCGCACCTATGGCATGGCGTGGGGCGTAGGCGGCTGGCTCATGCCGAATTTCCTCGCGCGAGTTGGCACAGAGAAAAGCAATGAATTTCGCCAGCGCGTGGCGGGTGCGCTCACCACGACCTTCGCCAGTCACTACACGGCCGAATTATCCTTGCGCGAGGTCCTCGATGCCGACACTGTCAGACGCTATCAGCGCAAATCGACCGGTGAAAAATTCCTGATCAATCCCTGGCGGAGCGATTGATCGCGCCGCATCCCGCCGCCGGATGCCTGCGGCGCGGCCTCGATGTTCGCTTGCCTGCGCAACAGGAATACGGGGGGATACGGAGACACTCACTTCTTGCTGCAGGAGATCGTGACCGCGCCGCTGACGGGCACGCTGGCGTGCCGCCCGTCATGCTAATTTTTCACTGAATTAGGCGGTAGACATCTTGGTCTTTTGAAAATATCTGCACCGCGCTAATCAGAGCCGCGCAATACATACCTATTCTCTCTATTCGCCTCACGTATCCGTCGCCGCTCGAAAAAAACGAGTAGTCGAGAGAGGTTGCGCTTCGCAAAGAAATGCCCAAGAGACGCACCTTTTTCGTCATAGCGAAACGCCTTGCCAAGATCAATCTCCACTCCAAACTCGTAACTGCAACCTGGTCGGTAGTATGCGACTGAAAAGCCGCTTGCTGCGGCTTCCTCGTACCAATGGATTGCTGAGCGTACATGCCCAGCCCCGGCGAGTGCCTTGGCAAACCAGAATTGGCCCTGGGCTGATCCAAACCCAGACGCGCCTTCGAGCAGTTCACCGCCCTTCTTCTCATCACGCAGGACACCTGCCTCGTACCAGTACATCCAACCCACAGAAACCTGAGCATCGGAAGCTTCGGTCCTGACAAGCTTTTAGTACTCCGCAGAAGTCCCTTCTGTAGGTCCGCTTTCAAAAAAACACTTTTGCCTGTAGAAAACTTTCGTTATTCGGGTTTCCCCCGTGACCGACCCCTGCAGGTCGTCACGCGTCACGCATCAGCGCGGCGAATGGCGTGCGATGAAACGCGTCGCCAGCCGGTCAGCCCACGCCGCGATGGTCATCGACGGCGGCCCCCCGGGGCTGCGCGGCAGCGCCGCGGCATCCGCAACGTAGAGCCCCGGGTGATCGAACACTTCACCGTTCGCATCGACCACGCCCTGATCGATGCTTTCACCGAGGCAGGCGCCGCCCGTCGGATGCACCGTAATCGGCGTCTTCGGCGCGTAGACACGATGACCGGTGCGGCGCCCGATCTCGGCGAAGCTTGCCTTGAGTTTCGCGAAGATCGGGCTCTGGTCCGGGTCATACTCGACGTGGAGCTTGCCGCGCGAAAACGACACCGTGCCCGTCATGCGGTCCTCACCGAGGCCGGCAATCATGTAGGCGCGCTTCATGCGCTTGCGCAGAAAGCCGGGCAGCGGATAGCTGTCGACCGCCGGCAGCCCGCCGCCGCCGATCACGGGGCAGTCCGGATCGTCGAGTACGCGCACGCCGCCGGTGGTCGGTAGACCGACGCTCTGTTCGACATCGGCCTCGTTGTAGTCCCAGTAACCGAAATAATCGCCATTGGTGCCGAAACGCCTGCCGAGCATCGGCATGCCGTAGAGACCGCCCTCTGCACGTGAACGCAGCAGGATGTTCAGCGTGTTGAGCGTACCCGCGGCCACGATCACGTGTTCGGCCAGCAGCGACTTCGTTTGACCTGAATGATGATCGACGTAGCTCACGCGATAGCGCGGGCCCACGGGCTGCCGCGCGATCGTCGTGACCTCGGCCATATCGCGCACCTCGAGCCCCTGCTTCATCGCCGGCGCGAGATACACAACATCAAGCGTGGTCTTGCTGCCGGATGGCGAGCCGAGGAAGCCGTCTTCATTCGCCGTATAGTCGACTTCATAGCGCTCGACGCCGTTGGCATCGGTGATTTTCTGCGGCGGCTGATCGGGTGAGTCCGGCAGCAGATAGCCGATGCGCGGATCGGGCGGCGGCAGCGCCGGCCCGATGTCCTTCGCGTGCTTGCGAAAGCGGACGGGCGTGGTGTTCGGAATGCGGTGATCGGCCATCGGCGTGGTCGAGTCCATGCGTTCGAGCACGGCATCGTAATGCGCGGACATGACGGCATCTGACACGCCGGGCGCATGGCCTTCCCAATAGTCTGGCGCGAGCGGCCGGATGTTGATCGCAGAATAGACGTGGCTGCCACCGCCGACGCCGGACGAGCACGCGATCGTGCAGCCCTTGCCGAAGAAGAGTTCGAAAAGCCCGTGGGCGCTGAGCCGCACCCGGCTACCCGGCATGCGGTTGCCGCCGATGGCGCGCAGAAGGCGCGTGAACAACTGACGCCCGCGCGGCAACGGCGAGCGCCGCGTGATGCCCATCGAGCGCACCGGCACCGTGTCGCGCCACGGCCCACGCTCGAGCAAGACGACCTTGTACCCGGCTTCTGCGATGCGCGCAGCAGCGACCGAGCCGCCGAAACCACTGCCTATGACGATGACATCCGGATCGCTCATCCGTCCTCCCCGTGATTGTTTGCGACGCCGCAAATTCAATTCTTGCGACGGCTGCCGGTATGGTGCAAGCCGCGAGTATAGGCGCGCCGCCCGCGTTGTCCTTGATCCAGGTGATACCCGGCGCGTGTGCGTTGAACCACGCGCCCGCCGTGACCAGCGATGTCTTTTCCCCGTTCACCGTGCGCGCCCTGCACCTCGGCAATCGCATCGTGATGTCACCGATGCTGATGTACGCGGCCGATGGAGACGGGTTGTTCAACAAACGCCACTTCGTGACCGACGGTGCACGGACGCTGGACGGGGTTGGGATAATCGTGACCGAAGTGCTCGCGGTCGAGCCGCGCCGACGCTTCAGCTCGCCCATGCGGGCCGCAAGCCCACGCTGGCCGACATCGCCGAAGTGTGCGAGACCTATCGCCGCGCGACCTCGCGCATAGATCCTAGCGGCTTGAGCGTCGGCACACGATCTCGAACCTGCTCTATGACGAACCGATCGACACTACCACGCGCGTGCGCTGCATGCTCGTCCTCATCGCCACCGAGCGCGGCGTGCCGCGCCTCGTGTCGGGCGGCAGGTATTGATGCAGGATGCTGAGGCAGGGCGGCGTCTAGCGCATCGCCGGGCAAGACGCGCTGCTCGACAGTCCGTCCTAGTTGGCGCAACACTGGCCGATAGGAAATAGCGAGATTTCGAGGGCGGGCACATCGCCCCCGCCCAACACTTCAGTCGCCCGACGTGCCGCAGACAGCAACGCAAAGCGGTTGGCTGCCACCCGCATGGCCCCGCTTGCTGTCATCGCCGTCGGCGCTTTGGCGGCCATGGAAGATCATCGAAGATCGGGTCGTCGAGCGCCGAAAAATCATCGCCATACAGATCACCCAATCGATAGTTGTCCAAGGTGTGCTTGATATTGCGGATGTCCTGGAAGTTCGCGACATCGGTTTCGCAAGCCTTGATCGCCCGTTTCAGTTCGCGTGCATCGCGAGCGAGTTCATGTTCGAGCATGTCGGTGGTCGGCGCCTGCCCGCAGGCAGCGATACCCATGCTGAACGGTGCGGTCAACGCAGCCAACGCTTCACGCAGTTGCTGCCGTTGCCCGGTGAGCAGGTAGTTGTATTGCAGCAGTCGCTCACGCGCCACCTCGCTGAGGGCCGCGGTGTCGAGCTGCCTGAGCTGAAGCTGCAAACCCAGCAGGGTCAGCAGATCGCTGGTGGCATAGGCCTGATTGGCCTGCTGCATCAGGGTGGTCTTGCGTATCCGCTCGTCTGCGTCGGGTTCACGATCGGGATGCAACTCGCTGGCAAGCCTGCGGTAGATGTCGCGCACAGCCTCGCTGGCGCCCTTTCTGAGCTGTTCGGACAGTGCTTCCCGCGCCTGTTCTCTGGCAGTCATTTTCGCCGTGGTCTTGCGGCGCGCAGGCTTATCGTTGGGCTCACCGTCGGGATCGAGCCCGAACAATTCTTCTGCCAGGCGACGCCGCAAATCCACTTGCCGCGTTTGTTCCTGCTCGTAAGGGACTTCGGCGTATTTGTCGTAGAGCGCGCTCAAGGCCTCGTCGGGACCGCTCTCCAGAAGATCGGCCAGATGCCAATGCACAATCTCGATGGCCTTGACCTTCTGACGTTTGCCCAGCGCTTTGCCGTCGATGGCACAGCTCAGCAACATGACGAATTGCACGTGACGTTCACGATAGCGCGCAACCAGCGGCGCGATCTTCGTCGCCAGGCGGTGTTCAAACGCCGGCAGGAACCCGTGCCATTGCGCGATCGCGGCGCGCAGGGCATCAATGTCGTTTACCAGCTTTTTGAACTCCTTCTGCTCTTTGCTCAACTTGGCACCGCGCGCGCTGGCCGCGCGCACCTGGAGCGCCAGTGCGATGGTCGGGTCCTGCGCATCTGTTGACTTTGATCTGGACTTCATGCGGTGGCGTGTTCTCAAGGAAACCCGCGCTCAGTCTACTCAATTTTTTGCATACGACGGAGCAAGTCTCGAGCCCTGACCCGCAGAGCGTTTCGCCGCGGGCGTTTCGCCGCGCGTGCGTTTCGGGACACCCACTTTTTAGGAGCCTGACTTTCTAGAGTACACGGCTCAGCCCATGGTGCGAGCGAGCGGACGTGATCGTTCGAATTCGATCGGAATCGATGAATCGATGGCTGTCCCCGACCTCCCCCCTCAAGACGCGACCTCGGGCGACAACCGAACATTACAAGGCCGGGCTGACGTCGGAAGCCCAACATCTTCGGCGACGCGGGAGCAATCGTGTAGCAGAAACCGACACGCTGTGTCGCGAACCTCCGGGCTCGTCGGTATGCTCTGCTACTTTCCGTGTGCTCCGTCTCGACAAGTGACCACTGTCGGGCTTCCGGCGTCAGCCCAAGCTACTTGACTGCCCGACCTCGCGCGCCATGGACAGGAGGCGTCGTGGTTTGCGGCGGACATCACTGTCGCCTTTCCGGTTGTCATGAGTCATTCAAACGCCGAAGATGCGCGCAGCGCGAAGCGTCGCGTGAAGGCCGCACAGGCTACTCATCTCAAACGGATCGAGAGAGCGCGATGAACCAACAAAACCCGGACACGGCGGATGATTCTCCTCGGCAGCGACGTCGCGCAGGCGACGGCTGGCGAGTCGAAGATTCGGCAGATCTTTACGACATTCACGCCTGGGGCAACGATTACTTCGGCATCAACGCGGCCGGCCATGTCGTGGTGCGGCCCTGCGATGAACGCGAAATCGATCTCCATGAGATCGTGCAGGGGCTGAAAGAACGGGATCTGACGACGCCCGTGGTCGTGCGCTTTTCAGACATTCTGGCGCATCGCCTGCGCCATCTGAACGAGGCCTTCGCGCATGCGATTGCCGAGAACGGCTATCAGAACCGTTACGCGGCGGTGTTCCCCATCAAGGTCAACCAGCAACGCCTGGTCGTCGAGGAAGTGTTCCGCTATGGCGAGGAGTTCGGCTTCGGGCTCGAAGCCGGCTCCAAACCCGAACTGCTGGCCGTGCTCGCGATGAGCGAAGACTGCGGCGATCGCATGATCGTGTGCAACGGCTTCAAGGACGACAGCTACATCGAGGCCGTGATGCTGGCGACCAAGCTCGGCCGTCGGATCATCCCGGTGGTGGAGAACTACGCCGAGCTGGGGCTGATCCTCAAATACGCAGAGAAATACGCCGTGCGCCCGCACATCGGTGTGCGTGTGAAGCTCGCCAGCGAAGGCTCCGGCCGTTGGCGCGATTCGGCAGGTGACAAGTCCAAGTTCGGGCTGTTCGTGTCCGAGATACTCGAAGCCATCGAAACGCTGCGGGAGCGCGACATGCTCGATTGTCTCGAGCTGGTGCACTGCCACCCCGGCAGCCAACTGCAGGACATCCGGCGTGTGAAAGCCGCCATCAATGAACTGGCGCATGTCTATGCCGAGCTGAAAGGCCTCGGCGCGGGCTTGCGTTATATCGACATCGGCGGCGGGCTCGGCGTCGACTACGACGGCAGCGGCACGAATTTCAGCTCTTCGATCAACTACACCCTGCGCGAATACGCCAACGACGTGGTGTACCGCATCGGTAGCGTGTGTAACGCGCGCGGCATCGAGCACCCGCTGATCGTCAGCGAATCAGGCCGCGCCATCGCTGCGCATCACAGCGTGCTGGTGTTCAACACGCTGGGTTCGACGGTGTTCGACCGTTTCGAAGTGGCGGACATTGATCAGGCCGGGCCGCAGGATCTGCCGCAGCCGATCCAGGATCTGATCGTCGCGTACAGGGAGATCAGTGAACGCCGGCTCGTGGAGTGCTATCACGATGCGTTGACGGGCCGCGAACAGGCGCTGCAGATGTTCAACCTGGGCCTGTTGAGTCTGACACAGCGCGGCCTCGCCGAGCGCCTGTTCTGGACCATCTGCACACGGGTGCGCAGGGTGGCGGCCGCACTGGAACGCTTGCCAGAGGAACTCGAGGACCTCGACGGTCTGCTGGCGGACATCTATTTCTGCAATGTGTCCATTTTTCAGTCGCTGCCCGACAGTTGGGCCATCGACCAGCTGTTTCCGATCATGCCGATACACCGGCTCGACGAACGGCCGACCCGCAGCGCCGTGTTGGCCGACATCACTTGCGACTCCGACGGCAAGGTCGACCACTTTGTGTCGCGCCGGGATGTGAAACGCACGCTCGAACTTCACGCGCTCGAACCAGGCCAGGAGTATTACCTCGCCGCTTTTCTCGTCGGCGCCTATCAGGAAACGCTGGGCGACTTGCACAACCTGTTCGGTGACACCCACGTGGTGCACATCCGTCTGCACGACGAAGGCGGATGGTGGATTGAGGAGATCGTCAAAGGCGATTCCGCGAGCCAGGTGCTCAGCTACATGGAATATGACGTCGCCGCGCTGTCGCCGGCCCTCGCCCGCGATTGTGAACGCGCGATCCGCGCCGGTCGCATGACGGTCGCCGAGAGTCAGGCGCTGAAGCGGTTCTACGAGACGGAGCTGGCCGGGTACGCGTATCTGGAATGACGGACGATAGTGGCGGACCGCTCAAATGAGACCGCCGCGCAGACGAGGTAGGGGATCAGGCGCACTCAAACTTCTCGCGTGCGTGTGCCATGCTCGCCGCCCCGTAGTGCAGCGAGAATCCGGCAGAGTGTCGACCGGTGCGGGCTCCTGTGTCGCCCGTAGGTTACCCCGTTGAGCTGACACAGGCAGCCCAAACGCTTCATGAAAGCTGCCGAACGTTCTGGCGATAATGTCTCGATGATCGCCAAATAAGCGAAATGGGGCCGTAGCGTGGCATTCAATCGCGTGGGTGCCCCCCGAATAGAGCATATCCACGTGCCTGAGGCCTGCTATTGATCGGACAAGGGAGTCGAAGCGTTGCGCGGCCAGCGGCCGTCGGCCAGCACGACGGAGGTTTCCATCTGCCGCTCGGGCACCGACCAGCAACGGCGGAGCAGAAGGTTCTTCTCTGCGGTGGACAAAACCCGGTAACCCCGTGCGCGGTAGAAGCGAATGGCCCACGTGGCATCCGCCCAGGTGCCGATCAACATCGCTTGCGCCGTGAGCGACTCAAG
>Ga0163144_10004035_pt1 | contig 33315 bp, 28 predicted proteins | sample OliLak19BULKMAT1_FD_123175 | JGI IMG/M metagenome (GOLD analysis project Ga0163144, IMG submission 123175) | Freshwater microbial mat bacterial communities from Lake Vanda, McMurdo Dry Valleys, Antarctica - Oligotrophic Lake LV.19.BULKMAT1 | ecosystem: Environmental > Aquatic > Freshwater >... | reverse complement strand
TTGCTCCTTTTGAAAAAAGATCAATACACGATGTGTTTTTAAACATAGAAAATCAAGATGTCAAAGAACCAAACTATATTCAATTGAAAATCATCTAACTAAGACGCAACGCTAATGATTGTATACATAAAAGAAAAAGGGCCGAAATGTTTCAGCCCTTTTTCTTTTATAATTTATCACAAGGTATTCAGTGTTTATCTTCTTATCCCATATTATGAAACACTTTCTGTACATCTTCATCCTGCTCCAGCCGTTCAATTAATTTACTTACGTCTGCTGCCTGCTCATCGTTTACAGGAACAGTTGTAGCAGGTATCCATTCCAGTTCTGCACTTATTGGTGTAATTTTTTTATCTTCCAATGCTTTTTGCATATTCCCAAAATCAGCAAAGGCACAACGAACAACTAAAATTTCTTCACCATTTTCTCCGGTGCTTTCACCCAGTTCTTCCAAACCAAAATCAATCAACTCCAGTTCCATGTCTTCAGCATTCAACCCTTCTGGTTATAATTTAAACACCCCATTTTTTTAAATTGAAGCTTAAAATACACTACTGCTGTTTGAAATTGACTGCCATTCCTGGTTTTTTTTAATTGTGTAAACATTTAATCAAGGCCTTTTTAAACAAAAATGTATTTTAAATATTTTAATGTATTATTACTTGCTTTATTTAATAGACTGGGTAGAAAAACATTCACCTGCCCGTTATTATTCAACTTTAAACCTGTAAAAGAATGAAAAAGTTCTGCCTTATTTTAGTATGGTTCATTATCACTTTAACTATATCAGCACAAGTCAAGACTGATCTTCAAAAAGAAAATTTGAAGGGCAATGTAAAGTCTTTTACAGTCACCACGTATGAGGCAGAGCAAAAAAACGGGACTGCGCAGAAAGGAGCAGTAAAGTCATTGATTGTATATAAATTCAATGACCAGGGATATAAAACCGAAATAATTGATCTTGCTAAAGCTCAGCAGAATATATATAAATACGATGATAAAGGGAACTTGGTACTTGAGGATAAAATTAGCTTGGCAAAAAAGTACAAATTAGTCGAGGATTTTGAGGAGGACAAAAAGAACGCCATCAACGTGGGTACACGGTATATGCAGACTATATATAGATATAATGAAAAGAGCCAACTTATTGAATGGAATGAATCTGATAAAGATGGAATGGTAGTTCGTAAGCACTACTTCTCCTATGACGACAAAGGAAACATGCTTTCGGAAAGTAACTATTACGGGAAAGATTTAGGTGAAAAAGCAATCTTCAAATATGATCTCAAGGGCAATCGAATCCAAATGGTTAAGATTGAGTACCTGCCAAATGGAAATGAGGGTTCGAGAATTACTTATAATTACACATACGATGATAAAGGACGAGAAATATTATCAGAGTATTATAATCTAGGAAAACCAATAAAGAGTTCATCCAAGTATGATGGTAAAGGGCAACTAACGTCCCTCATTATCTCAAGCCAAAATGGCAACATAAACCAAAAATACACTTATAAATATGATGAAAAAGGGAACATAATTGTGGATATTGACGGAACTGGTACAGGCTATTACACTTACAAATACGATAATGTAGGAAACTGGATTAGCAAAACAATGGCTTTAAATAAGCGGCCGTATGAATTTTCGGAAAGAGTTATCAAGTATTAATTCTCATTTAGAGTTGGGAAAAATAAAATAGGGATTTTTCAGAAATGTTAAATAGTGTATAGAACGAACAAGTGTGTACACAACTAAGGTAATAGTAAAAACGCAACAGGGTAAATAAAAAAAGTTATTCATCATCCCATATTATGAAACACTTTCTGTACATCTTCATCCTGCTCCAGCCGTTCAATTAATTTACTTACGTCAGCCGCTTGCTCATCGTTTACAGGAACAGTTGTAGCAGGTATCCATTCCAGTTCTGCACTTATTGGTGTAATTTTTTTATCTTCCAATGCTTTTTGCATATTGCCAAAATCAGCAAAGGCGCAACGAACAACTAAAATTTCTTCACCATTTTCTCCGGTGCTTTCACCCAGTTCTTCCAAACCAAAATCAATCAACTCCAGCTCCATATCATCAGGCTTCAAACCCTCGGGTTTTAATTTAAACACACCCATTTTTTTAAATTGAAAACTTACACTGCCGCTGTTGCCCATGGTGCCATGGCCTTTGGTAAAATGACTTTTTACATTCGCAACAGTTCGTACATGATTGTCGGTTGCTGTTTCAACTAAGATGGCAACCCCATGCGGCGCATATCCTTCGTATAAAATTTCATCATAATTTAAAAGTTCTTTTCCCTGTGCTCTTTTAATTGCAGCTTCTACACGGTCTTTGGGCATGCCTACACTTCTTGCATTCTGAAAGCAACGACGAAGTGCTGCGTTTGAATTAGGATCGGCACCACCAACTTTTACAGCAATGATAATTTCCTTACCTATACGGGTAAAGTTCTTAGCCATTTTATCCCAACGGGCAAACATGGTACTCTTTCTAACTTCAAAAATCCTTCCCATTACTAAAGTTTGTGCCCGCCCGCCTGCCCGATCTGATCATTCAGGTGGGGATGACCCGGTCGGACGGGGTTTGTAATTTATTGTTGTTTTCTTATTCCCCCTCTGCATTTGTTATATCGAAAAAGTGTACTGTTGATTTACGATTCAACAACTGAGTTGTTAAAACTATTGTTTATCAAAGCACATCCATTCGGCCTCCCTCTCTTTTGGAGAGGGATAAGAGGTGAGGTAGGCTGCAAATCTAAGGCAATGGACGTAAATGAAAAACGCCCCGTTTGAATCGGGGCGTTTTTACTATTAACCTGTTCATTAAATTAACTAAGCGGTTCTACTCTACCAAGTTTTCTTGCAAACACCACGACGTGAACAGCTGCAAAAACAAGAGATAAATAAAACAAGGTTCTATCGGCATCAAAACCCACCGTATTCTGATGTAAGAAGCCAACAATTACCAATAAGCCGCTTAGGGCTAAACCGGTATAGCGGGCAATCCTCATCCCTTTCCTGTTATCGGTTCCATTTCCAAGATGGCTATGTTTAGCACCGTATACTAAATAAATATCCATGCCAATCAGCATCCAAACCAACAATCGGATCCATGTATCCATTGGCAGAAATACCATCATAAACAAACACACACCAATACCCAAAATAGGAACTAATGGCACCAAAGGTGTTTTGAACGACCTTGGTAAGTCAGGCATTTTAACCCGCATTACCCACACACCAATACACACCAATATAAATGCAAACAAGGTTCCGATGCTCGTCATTTCACCTACTACATCTGCCGGAATAAATGCAGCAAATGCACTCACGAAAATCATAAAAAGTAAATTACTTTTTGCAGGAGTTTGTGTTTTAGGATTTACCGCAGAGAATATTTTCGGAATTAATCCATCCTTACTCATACTGAAGAATACACGGCTTTGCCCCATCAGCATCACTAATATCACAGAAGAATATCCAAAAAGAATGGCTACTACAATAGCACGGTTCAACCATGGATAATCAGGTTGTATTACACCCGATGCATCGGCTGAACCCATATGATCAATAGCAACAGCCACAGGAGCAATGCCATCTTTACCTGCAAAAGTTGTATAGCTTGTAACACCCGTCATTACATGTGCAAAGAGGATATATAATATGGTACAAATTGCCAGGGAACCTAAAATGCCAATTGGCATATCCCGTTTGGGATTCTTTGCTTCCTGTGCAGCAGTACTTACCGCATCAAACCCGATGTAAGCAAAAAACACAATGGCTGCAGCACGAATAATACCACTGAAACCAAAATCACCAAACTTGCCTGTATTATCAGGAATATAAGGATTGTAGTTATCGTTATTAATATATTGCCATCCCAGAAAAATGAAAATCAATACAACAGATATTTTTATTGCAACAATAATGCTGTTAACAAAAGCACTTTCCTTTGTGCCTTTAATTAATAACAAACTCATTAATACAATTATGAATACTGCAGGAAGATTAATGATGCCTCCACTCCATGGTCCGGCAGTTAGTTCTACCGGCAGGTGTATATCAAATCCTTCAAGAAATTTTACCAGGTAACGGCTCCAGCTGATACCAACAGTTGCAGCACCCACAGCATATTCCAGTACAAGATCCCATCCAATGATCCAGGCAATAAACTCACCCATGGTGGCATAGGAATAGGTATAAGCACTTCCTGCTACTGGAATCATAGAAGCAAACTCTGCATAGCAAAGACCGGCGAACAAACATCCAAAACCAGCTACAACAAAAGAAATAGTTATAGCGGGGCCTGCATGATTTGCAGCTGCCATACCAGTGATAGAAAATAAACCGGCACCAATAATGGCACCAATGCCGAGTGCAATTAATCCTTTAGCGCCAAGGGTTTTCTTTAATGTATGTGTTCCGGCATCAGCCGCTTCATGCATCAAAGCATCCATCGGTTTCCTTACAAATAAACTCATACTTGATTGATTGTGGTTATTAATTCTAAAGAAGCGGAAAAATAGAGATTTATTCTAAAAAACAGCCAAAAGATTTATTAACGGAGCCCAAACGGGGTCAAAATCAATATTTTCTTATATTGAATTCAATCTGTTAGTTTTGACAGCTTTACAGTAAACCTGCAACATGAATCAAAAAACTGCAACGTTACTTTCATTGGCTACACTTGCCATTACTTCCATTCTTCATGTGTTGAATTGGAATAATGTAGAAATCAGCCCTGTAATTTTATCAGCATCCCATTGGGTTTTTATTGCAGCTTTATCCCTGTACGCATGGTTTAAAAAATCATTAACCGCCTGGATCATGGTTTCGATGGTATTGGGGGTTATGATAGGCTATGAGTATCCTAAATTTTCTCAGGAATTAAAATTTCTGCGCCAGATTTTCCTCAATCTCGTAAAAGCAATTGTAGCACCTCTACTTTTTTCAACATTAGTTGTAGGTATAGCTGGACATTCTAATTTAAAACAGGTAGGCAGGCTGGGTTGGAAATCGCTTTTGTATTTTGAAATTGTAACCACCATTGCTTTAATCATCGGCCTCATTGCAATTAATTTATCGCAAGCCGGGGTTGGAATTATACAACCTGAAATTCTGGAGAAGTTACCTGAAACAAAACCATTATTATGGGATGAACACATTGTTGATATTTTCCCTTCCAACTTTGTCAAAGCTATCTATGATGGGAAAGTGTTACAGATCGTTGTGTTTTCAGTTTTGTTTGCAATTGGCCTGGCCATGTTGTCGGAAGAAAAGAAAAGACCTATGCTCAAGGCTTGTGAAAGTTTGAGTGAAACCATGTTTAAGTTCACCAACATCATCATGTATTTTGCGCCCATAGGTATTGGTGCTGCAATGGCATTCACAGTTGGCCATTTAGGAATTGCTGTACTTGAAAACTTATTGAAACTTGTATTAACCCTGTATGCGGCACTCATTGTATTTATATTGGCTGTGTTATTGCCTGTAGCGTTGATCATTAAACTGCCCATCAAAAAATTCATCCTTGCAATAAGAGAACCCGTGTCCATTGCCTTTGCTACAACCAGTTCCGACTCTGCTTTACCCAAAGCGATGGAGAACATGGAAAAATTTGGTGTTCCCCGCAGAATTGTTTCGTTTGTAATTCCTACCGGTTATACATTCAATTTAGATGGTACAACCCTGTATCTTTCATTGGCTGTAATTTTTGTAGCACAGGCAGCTAATATTCCACTAACAATCGGTCAACAGATTACGATGGGGTTGATCTTAATGCTAACCAGCAAGGGTGTTGCTGCAGTACCAAGAGCTTCCTTAGTAATATTAATTGCCACTGCCGATCAGTTTCATCTGCCCCTTTGGCCCATTGCTGCTATTTTTGGTATTGATGAACTTATGGATATGGCACGAACCTCTGTAAATGTGGTAGGCAATACATTAGCCAGTTGTGTGATAGCGAGATGGGAAGGTGAGTTTGATGACAAAAAGGCTTTGGCATTTAATGAAAAAGAAGCGGATGCAATTTTTGAGTAAACTGGAAATTGAAGTTATTTCATCAACAAAAAGTATGATAAAGAAAATGATAAGTATGAAGTTGAGATTAATTATTTGTGTACTTGGGGTTTTTTTCTGTACCAATAGTAGTGCACAGCAAACCGTAAAAATAAAAGTGATCAACCAGTACGAAGCACCTGTTGATATATTTACAGTAGACGGAACAACCTACAGCACATCAAAAGACGGGACTGTAAGTATTACCTTTCATAATGCCGATTCAGTTTCTTTTGCAGGGACTGAGTATGATGCAAAAAACTTTTCTGTTGCAGCTATACAGGATGGATCTACCATTGAATTGTATAAGAAATTTACATGGAAAGATATCTTCAACCCCATGTTCTATATTAAATATGGCGGATTGTGGTTATTACTCTTTATCATTTTTGCAGAAACAGGTTTGCTGTTTGGTTTCTTTTTACCGGGCGATAGTTTATTATTCGTTGCCGGCATTTACAGCGGGAACCTGGCTCATGAATTCTTAAAACTATTTGGGTTGGGGGCTGTGCAAAATGAATGGCTTGAATTATTTGTGTTATGCGGATTGATTTCTGCAGCAGGCATATTAGGTAACATGGTCGGATTCTGGACCGGACGTAAAGTAGGTCATGCCATGTATCACTGGAAAGATAATTTCCTTTTCAAACAAAGATATTTGCATGAAGCGCATGACTTTTATGAAAAGCATGGTGGAGGTGCCATTGTGTTTGCAAGGTTTCTGCCATTCATTCGCACATTTGCACCAATTGTAGCGGGTATTGTTGGCATGGATAGGAAAAAATTTATGTATTACAATATTGTTGGTTGTATTGCATGGGTCATCACCATGATTTTTGCCGGCCATTTTTTACAGATCTGGGTCAAGAACCAGTTTGGTATTGAATTAAAAGATAAACTGGAGTGGATTGTAATTATCATCATTGCTGTTACTACTGCACCAGTCATTTGGAAATTTTTCTTTGGCAAAAAAGCCGAACGCCCTAAAACCAACAAAGAATAATTATACAGATGCTTGCCCGTAATTCAAATTCAATTCTCTCCCTTCCCGTTATTGTAGCTGCGCTTGGTTATTTTGTTGACATCTATGATTTATTGTTGTTTACCATTGTACGGGAGCCAAGTTTAATTGGTATTGGAGTAGAAAAAAATGATAGCCTTGCTATGATTGCAGCCAGTACAAAAATTATTAACTGGCAAATGGTGGGTTTATTGATCGGTGGAATTTTGTGGGGGATCATTGGCGACAAGAAAGGAAGATTGAGTGTATTATTTGGCTCTATACTGTTGTACTCCGTTGCAAATTTTGTTACGGGCTATGTGCAAACAGTAGAGCATTATGCTTATGCAAGATTTGTTGCAGGTATTGGTTTGGCAGGTGAATTGGGTGCAGGCATTACATTGGTAAGTGAATTATTGCCAAAAAATAAAAGAGGAATTGGAACTTCCCTTGTTGCTGGCATTGGTTTGTTTGGAGCTGTGTTTGCTTATTTTGTGTTTCAGTTTACAGATCAGGATTGGAGATTGTGTTATAAAATTGGCGGTGGTTTGGGTATTGCTCTTCTTTTACTTCGTGTAAGTGTTGTTGAAAGCGGAATGTTTAAAGAGCTTAAAAAAACAAATGTGAGCCGGGGAAACATTTTCATGTTTTTTAATAATGCAACACGGTTCAGAAAATATATTCTTGCAATTTTAATAGGGTTGCCTACCTGGTATGTAATTGGAATTTTAGTAAATCTCAGCAACCGGTTTGCAAAAGAATTTTATGGTGATACACATATTGAAAGCGGAAGAGCCATCATGTTTGCGTATGCCGCCATTGCCATTGGTGATATCCTTATTGGTTTTGTAAGCCAATATTTCAGGAGCAGAAAAAAAGCATTGTTTATTTTCTATGGGTTAACAATCATTGGGTTGGTTCTTTTCTTTTCTCCATTAAATAATTCCGACACGGCGATGTATGCTATCTGTGCCATGCTCGGGTTCAGTACAGGTTTCTGGGCCATTTTTGTTACGATGGGTGCAGAACAATTTGGCACTAACTTGCGTGCAACTGCTGCTACAACTATTCCCAATATGGTGAGAGGCGCATTACCGTTGATTAATTTAATGTTCCTGAATTTATTTCAGAAATCATGGGGATGGAGCCTCACTAAGAGTGGCATTATTACAGGTGTGGTTGTCATTTCAATTACGTTGGTAGCAGCTTATTTTACAGAGGAAACCTTTCATAAAGATTTGAATTATGTAGAAGGCGAGGAGTTGTTTCCTTAATTTGTAACACATAGAAAAATTTTGATGAATAGTGATATCGCAAATAGTGAAGCTGTTACCAGTTCTCCCTTTAGGGGGCGGAGGGGGCTTAAATTTCTCATCATCCGTTTTTCTTCTATCGGCGATATTGTATTAACAACTCCGGTTGTGCGTTGTCTTAAACAACAGGTTCCGGATGTTGAAATTCATTATCTCACCAAGTTCAGTTTTCACAAAGTCATTGCCTCCAATCCTTATATTGATAAGTTTTATTACCTCAATAACGACTGGGATCTGTTAATGCATGAACTAAAGGAAGAGAATTACGATTATATCATTGATCTGCACCATAATCTTCGTACGATCAAACTAAAGAAAGAACTGAAGGTAAAATCATTTGCCTTCAACAAACTCAATGTTCAAAAATGGCTGCTCACTAATTTCAAAATCAACCGTATGCCAGCTCTGCATATTGTAGATCGTTACATGGATACAATCAAAACATTCGGCGTAAAGAACGACGGAAAAGGGTTGGATTATTTCATTCCAAAAGAAGAAGAAGTTCAGCAAAAGGATTTGCCACAATCGCATGCATTGGGTTATATAGGAATTGTTATTGGCGCTGCACATGCCACAAAGAAATTGCCTGTTCACCAACTGAAAAAATTATGTGCATCACTCAATCATCCAGTTGTGTTACTTGGTGGGCCCGAAGACAGGGCTGCAGGCGATGAAATTGCTGCAGGGGATCAAATTAAGATTTATAATGCATGTGGTAAATTTTCAATAAACGAAAGCGCTGACCTGGTGCGAAAAGCAAAACTCATCATCACGCATGATACTGGACTGATGCACATTGCAGCTGCATTCAAAAAACCTGTCATCAGTTTATGGGGTAATACTGTTCCAGAATTTGGTATGTGGCCTTACTATGGAAACGCAGATGTTCAAAACATAAAATTTGAAGTACAGCATCTGCGTTGCAGACCCTGTTCAAAAATTGGTTATGATGCCTGCCCTAAAAAACACTTTAAATGTATGGAGCAGCAGGATGTACAACAAATTGCAGCTTTGGCACAAAGCTGGGCAAAAATCTTACGCTGAAGAAGTGTTATTTGATATGTCTGCCTGACCAGGTTCCCTCTTTATTAAAAATATTATAACCTGCATTTGCATCGGAGCATAGATAATCTCCTGTCCACTCACCGTTGATCTCAAAGTGATTATAAGTTCCTTCTATGGTAAGTACATAGTAACAGGTCCAGTTTCCTTTTATGTCAAAACAGATCAATACATCTTTCATTGGCTTGGTAACGTATCCAATCAGGTTATCTTTTTCATCATAGATATACATTCCTCTCCATGAAACATTCTTTGGGTAGAGATTTTTGTACATCATTGGATTGAGTAATTGATTCAGCAGCGGATTAATCTCTTTATTGAATTTCGGATTGATCCTGCTGTTTTCAACCGGGTTGATTTGTTTATTATACGCAGGATTAATATTCCAATTTGTCTTAGGATTAATGCCCGGGTTATATTCTGGGCTGATGTCCCGGTTATGAACAGGACTGAGATTGAGATCAATTTTCGGGTCATGTAATTTTGCGGGCACTTGTGCAAAGGATGTAGCGGTGATGCAGAAAAATGCAAAAACAACAAACCCTTTCAGCATAAAATTTTTCATAATAAAAGTTTAATCATAATAATAATTTTTACTTCATTGAAGTAGTTAAATTCTATAACAGTAGGAATTGGTAAATAGCCTTTAGGTAAGGCTTTTATTTGAGGTATATAAATGTAGCTAAAAAAACAGAAAGCAAAAAAAATGAAATTAATATTTGGTTGCAAAATTTTATCATTTAGCCGTTTAAGACAAAACCGCCTGCAATCCCTATATACCGGGATCGGGCGGTTTTGTTGTAAGCTAATCAATTGATTGATTATTACTTATAAGGTTTTCAATACATCATTCATATTCCTAACAGCATCTGCGCTTTTGTTAAAGGCAGCTTGTTCATCAGCATTTAATTCAAAATCGAGGATCTTTTCCCACCCATTACGGCCAATGGTTACAGGTACACCAAGGCAAATATCCTTTTGTCCGTATTCACCATCCAATGAAACGCAGCAAGTAAAGAGTTTCTTTTCATCACGCAAAATACTTTCTACCAGTGCAGCTCCGGCAGCACCGGGAGCGTACCAGGCGCTGGTGCCTATCAATGCAGTTAATGTAGCACCACCAACCATGGTATCTTTTACAATCTTCTCTTGTTGTTCTGCGCTCAGGAATTTAGTTACAGGAACACTGTTCCATGTTGCCAGGCGAATCAAAGGAATCATCGTTGTATCACCATGTCCGCCAACAACCACTGCGTTCAAATCAGAGGGAGAGCAACCTAAATGCTGACTTAATTGGTATTTGAAACGGCTGCTGTCCAGAGTTCCACCCATTCCAATAATTCTGTTCTTTGGCAAACCTGTTGAAGACAAGGCCAAATAAGTCATCGTATCCATTGGGTTGCTAATGACAATAATGATTGCATCAGGGGAATGTTTTAAAATATTTTCACAAACACCCTTTACAATTCCTGCATTCACCCCAATCAGTTCTTCACGTGTCATACCTGGTTTACGTGGCAATCCTGATGTAATTACAACCACATCACTATTAGCTGTTTTACTGTAATCATTGGTACTGCCGGTGATCTTTGTATCAAAGCCCAGCAATGTTGCGGTTTGCATCATATCCTGTGCTTTACCTTCAGCAATACCTTCTTTAATATCTAATAAAACCAGTTCAGAACACAATTCTTTACGGGCAATATTATCGGCACAAGTTGCACCTACAGCACCGGCACCTATAACAGTAACTTTCATGAAACATTAATTTATTAAGTGAAGAGAATTTATAGTGCGGCAAAGGTATTGGACGAGTGGCAGAATGTCAAAACAAGGATTCCTTATCTTTAAATCAACTTAAACCAACTATCATGATTATCCTTTACATTTTCTTAGGTATTATTGTCTTGGTACTACTTATAGCAGCAGGATTACCCGGCAAATACCTGATTGAGAAATCAATCGTCATCAATCGCCCTGCGGCAGAAGTTTATAATAAAGTGGCCGACCTCAACTATTACAGTCAATGGAATCCGTGGCAGAAAACTGATCCTGATGCAAAGTCAGTCATTAGTGGCGATCCATTGCGCATAGGCCATAAATATGAGTGGAATGGGAAGAAAGTAGGCGAAGGTAGCCTCACAGTTCGGTCAGTTACCCCCGGCAAGGCCATTAATTTTGATCTCCAGTTTCTTAAACCATTTAAATCGCAGGCAATTGATGCCTGGGACTTTACCCAAACAAATGAAGGAACCAGGGCTGTGTGGCGTAACAAAGGAGAATTCCCCTTCCCTATTGCCCGCTTGATGGGACCTTCTATGACGAAACAACTCAATCAACAGTTTGAAGAAGGATTGCAAAGTTTGAAAGAAATGTGTGAGCGCTATTGATGTTTCAAATAGGTTAAGTCAGCAAATCCCTCCCCATTCATGGAAGGGGTTTGTGTTTATAATAAAAAAGAAAATAAATTTGGAAATCTACGGATATTTCGTAGATTTACGAAAATTTCGTAGATATGCTGGAGAAACTCACATCACAGGAAGAAGAAGCAATGCAGGCTGTATGGCGGAATGGTGAGGGAAACGTTAAAGCATTTTTAGATAACCTTGACATTGATATTCCGTATACAACTTTGGCATCCACCATTAAGAATCTTGAAAAAAAAGGATTTCTTACCAGCAGGCTGGTAGGTAATGCTTATTTGTACAAACCTGCAATTACAGAAGAAGAGTACAAAAAGAAATTCATGAGCGGATTTGTAAAAGAGTATTTTGAAAACTCTTATAAGGAGTTGGTGAATTTTTTTGTGGAACAGAAAAAATTATCACCAAAGGAGCTGAAAGAAATTGTAGAGATGATAGAAGGGAAGAAGTAGGAGTTAGCCGATAGTCAATAGCCGATAGTTTTAGTTTAAGATAGATTGGATATGAAAAGAAAGTAGAAGTTAAAAGAGTTGGTAGTTATTGATTTTCTCAATGGTTCAAATTAATCTAAATTATTAAATAACAGCCTGGCCTCTCTTAAAAGTAATTCCTTTTCCTTTGGCCTTCTCCTTTTGGAGAAGGTACCCAAAGGGCGGATGAGGTGAGAGGGAATGAGGTCAGACGATAAATGTCTGACTCAGACCAAAGCGTTGGAGGTGAGGTCTTTCAAATTTTTTTATGCCGATTATTCTTGAATATCTTTTAAAAGTTTCCATAGCGCTGGCAGTAGTGTATTTGTTTTACCAATTACTCTTACGTCGTTTAACGTTTTATAACTGGAACAGATGGTACCTGCTGGGGTATAGTTTGCTTGCATTTGTAATCCCCTTTCTGAATATTACCGACTTCCTGTTTAAACATGAGCTGCAGCAAAACAATTTTGTGCAGTGGATTCCTGCTTTTAAACAATTGCAATTAAAACCACAAGGCATTGTATGGGATGTTTGGGCAATTGCATTGCTTGTTTTCAGTTCAGGTGTGTTATTTATGGGCATCAGGGTAGTGCTGCAATTAATTTCTTTACATAAAATAAAACGCAAGGCAACTTTATTGAATACAGATGATGTAAAACTGTATCATGTTCATGAAAGCATTGTTCCCTTTTCTTTTAACAATGCGATTTATGTTAACAGTGAATTGCATACAGAAGCTGAGTTGCAGGAAATCATTCGTCACGAATTTGTACATGTAAAACAAAAACACAGCATTGATATTCTCCTGGCAGAATTGTTATGTATTATTTTATGGTTTAACCCTGTTGCATGGTTCATTCGCAAATCCATCCGGCAAAATCTCGAATTTATTGCTGATCATAAAGTACTCGAAGAAGGACTGGATAAAAAACAATACCAGTACCTGTTGTTGAAAGTGGTTGGTAACAATCATTATAGCATTACACCTAAATTTAATTTCTCATCTTTAAAAAATCGTATTGCCATGATGAACAAAATGAAATCTGCACGGGTGCAGGCCATCCGTTTCTTATTTGTACTGCCTTTGGTAGCAGTATTATTGCTCGCTTTCAGGGAAGTAAAGGAGCACAGGATCTTTTCAAATAACAAACCACTTGTAACAGATACTGTTCCTCCACCTCCTCCGCCAGCGTTGCCTTCAGAAATTGAATCAATGAATGTATTAAAGGACAGGAATACAGTTGTTATCAAATTGAAAAACGGGGAAATAGAAACTTACAACTTAAATGATGCTAAACAAAAAGCAGCCTTTGAAAAAAAATACGGCGAATTAAAACCACCACCACCACCTCCTCCAATAGTTACACCAGCAGAGATCTCAGTTACAATACCTGCACATGAGCAGGCTGTAATAAATAACAAAGGATATTATTTAACTATTGCAGATAATCATGGCGAGTGTATTGTGATTATAAAAAATAAAGACAAGAAAATTATAGAAGCATTGAAGCTCACAGATTGGGATGCAAAAGAAACAGAGTATAAAAATAAATATGGGGAAATACCTCCGCCTCCTAAATCCGTATCAACACCCGTTACAGTAACAACTGCAGTAGCACCAACAATTACAACAACATTAAATCCTACGGTGGCAATAGTGCCAGAAGTAAAAGCCACTTCACCGGTTGTAGGAACTGCTCAAGTATCAATTGCCGGAACAGTATCACCTTCCGTAAAAGGTACAGGTGTAAAATCAACTGTAGCAGTGGTATCAGAAGTGAATGCTTTATTACCCCTTCCTGCAACTGCACCAATTATTTATGAAAAGAAAAGTCAAGAACCAAAGCTTCAGTTGAGTATAAAAGGTGCAAATGGATTTCCAACAGGAGCTCTTTACTTCATTGATGACAAGGAAGCTAGCTACATGGAAGTAGAGAAACTCAATCCTGATTTTATTGAAGGTATAAATGTGTTAAAAGGGAATGATGCAACAAAAGTTTACGGTGAAAAGGGAAAGTACGGTGTAATACTTATTAAAACAAAGATTAAAACTGCAAAAAGAAATCTGCTGATTTTCGATAAAGTAAATGTTGAACCCGAATAAAGATTAACTAACTGCTTATTTATTCACTAGTTTAATCAACTCTTCTGTTTTTGCGCCACCGTCGTAAAAGTTTAGAAGAGTTTTGTTTTTATCATATACTGCAATGCCAGGGAGATATTGATTTCTGAAATATTTTGGAAAGAAGAACAAAACATCTCTGCCCATAATGATATTCTTGTATTGACCAATCTTTAAATCATCATAGAACTGTTTCATGATTTCAAAAGGTAAAACCGTTGACATTACAATTTGTACTTCACTGAACTGATCAATGTGTTTGAGCAATTCCTGTGTCTGGTACCGGCAATGATCACATTCCGGGCTGAAGTACATGATCATCGTCTTCTTATCAGGAGAAAGATTTTCTGTATAGAAATTTGTTTTACCATCAACGAGCAAAATTTTAAAATCGGGGAGTGGCAGGTTGAGTAAATGCTGCGGAATTGAATCAGACTTAATGAATGCGTTGGCCTCTAGAATAACTGCCAACAAAAAAATAATAAACAATCCCTTTTTCATAGCTGCAAGTTACAGGCAAAAAAGATTTTATCGGGTACTGTGCAACTTCAGTTTTGTTAATTCTCTGAATCTGTAAAGTTGAATTATAATGATAACAAAAAATGCAATTATACAGTAGCAGCAGGTATAAAAGCATGCCGCAATTTGCCAGCATTGGCCGTTACCTTATATTTGCAGCCTCAAATTAAAATTTCAATCAGTTTTTATGGCAAATACATCCGACATCAGCCGTGGTATGATTATTAAAGTTGACGGCAGCTTATATAAAATTGTAGAGTTCGGCGAAAACAAAACGGCACGAGCAGCAGCAAAGGTGTGGGCCAAACTGAAGGGTGTTGATAATAGCCGCTCCGTAGAACAAACCTGGAACAGTGGTGAAACCATTTATCCCATTCGTGTTGAACGCAGGGATTTTCAGTTTTTGTATAAAGATGATACCGGTTATAACTTCATGAACAATGAAACCTTTGAGCAATTGGTTGTTCAGGAAGCCTTGATTGATGCACCCCAATTTTTAAAAGATGGCGGCGAAGTTTCAATTCTGATTAATACAGAAACCGATTTACCTATGACCGTTGAGTTGCCGGATAAGATTGTAATGCTTGTAACCTACAGCGAACCGGGTATGAAAGGCGATACAGCAACACGTACTTTAAAAGCAGCAACGATAGAAACAGGTGCTACCGTTATGGTTCCGCTTTTTGTAAATGAAGGGGAGTTAATCCGTATCAACACCAAAACAGGTGATTATGTTGAACGTGTAAAAGAGTAAATTTTTATCAATTTAAAAAAGGGCAGTTTTTCAAAAACTGCCCTTTTTTAAATAAAAACTGCCCATTTTTGGGGCAAAACAGGACAAATTTGCCCTTTTTTTAAAAAAGTAGGAAAGTTCTGATTTTGAATTCCCTATCTTAGCCGCCCCGTTATAATTGTTCATACTAAAACTTAACGAACATGGATTTTAAACAAATTCAGGAGTTGATCAAGATGGTCAACAAATCCAACCTCAGTGAACTAACCATCGAAGAAAAAGATTTCAAGGTTACGATAAAACAGAAAGACGAGATTATTCAGCAAACTGTTATTTCCGGCCAGTTTCAACCATCTCAAAGTATGATGTCTGCACTACCGCAAATGCAGTCCCTTGCAGCAGCACAACCAGCAAATGCTCCTCCGGTTTCAAAACCAGCAGACGATACCAATAAATATATTACTATTAAGAGCCCCATGATTGGTACATTTTACCGGAAGGCTTCACCAGATAAACCATTATTTGCAGAAGTGGGTGATGAAGTTATACCTGGAAAAGTGGTATGTGTTATTGAAGCCATGAAATTGTTCAATGAAATTGAAAGTGAAGTAAAAGGAAAGATTGTAAAGGTTTTAGTGGAAGATCAATCCCCTGTTGAGTATGATCAACCACTGTTCCTTGTGGATCCCAGTTAATTTGAAATGAGGGGCTCATGTTTTAAAAAACGGGCAAGTTTCAAATCTTCAAATCTTCAAATTTTCAAATTTCCTCCATGTTTAAAAAGATATTGATTGCAAACCGTGGCGAAATTGCATTACGCATCATTCGCACCTGCCGTGAAATGGGAATTAAAACGGTTGCCGTTTATTCTACTGCCGATAGAGAAAGTCTGCATGTAAAGTTTGCTGATGAAGCAGTTTGTATTGGTAAACCTGCCAGTTCTGAATCTTACTTAAATGTTCCAAATATTATTGCAGCTGCTGAAATTACGAATGCCGATGCAATACATCCGGGTTATGGTTTTTTAGCTGAGAATGCAAGATTTGCTGAGATCTGCGGACAGAATGGGATCAAGTTTATTGGTCCAACACCTCATCAAATCCGTTCAATGGGCGATAAGATCACTGCAAAGGAAACCATGATAAAAGCAGGAGTAGCTGTGGTGCCAGGTGGTGGTGGTTTGCTTGAAAGTGTTGCAAATGCAAAAGAAATTGCCAAACAGGTTGGCTACCCTGTTATATTAAAAGCAACTGCCGGTGGGGGAGGTAAAGGCATGCGTGTTGTATGGGCTGAGGAAGAATTGGAGCGGAATTATGATATGGCTAAAACGGAAGCTGCAGCAGCTTTCAAGAATGATGGCATATACATGGAAAAGTTTGTAGAAGAACCACGTCATATTGAGATACAGGTTGCAGGCGACAGGTTTGGTACTGTTTGTCATTTAAGTGAGAGAGATTGTTCTATTCAACGCCGTCATCAGAAATTGGTGGAGGAATCACCCTCACCATTTATGACACCTGAGTTGCGTAAAGCAATGGGTGATGCTGCCATCAAAGCTGCTTCTGCAATTGGATATGAAAGTGTAGGTACCATTGAATTTTTGGTTGATAAGAATCGTAATTTCTATTTCATGGAAATGAATACACGTATCCAGGTAGAACATTGCGTTACAGAAGAGGTGACCAATTTTGATCTCATTAAAGAACAAATTCTGATTGCGATTGGCGAGAAAATCAGCGGAGAAAATTATGAACCGCAGATGCACGCCATTGAATGCCGCATCAATGCAGAAGATCCGTACAATGATTTTCGCCCATCACCGGGTAAAATCACAACCTTACATCAACCGGGTGGTCATGGTATTCGTATTGATTCACATGTGTACGCCGGTTATGTTATTCCTCCTTTTTATGATTCAATGATTGCAAAGATCATTGCCGTTGCAAGAACAAGAGAAGAGGCAATCAACACGATGAGCAGGTCATTAAGTGAATACGTAATTGAAGGAGTTAAAACAACGATTCCTTTTCATCAGCAATTAATGCTTGATGAAAATTTCCGGAAAGGAAATTTTACAACCAAATTCCTCGAATCGTTTCATATGAAATAATAAAAGAGAAGAGCTGCAAATATTTGCAGCTCTTCTCTTTTATAGAATTACTTTATAAAAATAAGCCCCATATATTCAGATGGGGCTTTTGCTAATCAATAGGGACTGTATTAGCGTAAAAATAAAAGTTCACGATATTTAGGTAAGTACCAGCTTGCATCATCAACTAATAATTCCAGTTTATCTGCATGATAGCGAATATCATCAAAGAATTTACCTTTTACGTCATCGCAATAAGCAATTGCTTTCTCTCTTGTACCGGCAATGTTGTTTGCTTTTTTGCGAGCTCCAATCATTTGTTCAACCAAGTCGCTCAATTGATTGATGTGTTCAGATATCTTTTCAAGGATTTGTTTTTGATTGGCATAGGATTTTTCAGGAACACCAATTTCTTTCAACCCTTTAATGTTATTGATCAGCACATTCTGATATTTGATGGAGGGGGGCAGGATATGGCTGGTGCAAAGTTCACCCATGATTCTTCCTTCAATCTGAACTTTCTTGATGTAATTTTCAAGTTCTATTTCATGCCTTGCTTCCAGTTCGGCATGTGTATATACACCTGTACGTTCGTATAACTCTTTTGATTTTTTTGTAATCATTGCATCTAATGCAAGAGGAGTTGATTTTACATTAGGTAAACCACGCTTTTCTGCTTCTTTTGCCCATGCTTCACTGTAACCATCACCTTCAAACAAAACTTTTTTGCTTTCACTTACATAACGTTGCAATACATGCATAATGGCAATTTCTTTCTTGTCGCCTTTTTCAATCAACGCATCCACATCGGCTTTAAACTGGGTTAATGTTTCAGCCATGATTGCGTTCAGCACTGTCATTGCGTTTGAGCAGTTAGCACTTGAACCAACAGCACGGAACTCAAATTTATTTCCTGTAAAAGCAAAGGGTGATGTGCGGTTACGATCTGTATTATCTAATAATAACTCAGGAATGCTCTTGTGCAGATCCAGTTTCAGAATCGCTTCATCCTGTTCATCAAACTTAACTGTTACTCTTTTTTCAACTGCTTCTAATACTTCAAATAAATATTTCCCAACAAAAACAGAGATAATGGCAGGTGGAGCTTCATTAGCACCCAAACGATGATCATTACCCGCACTGGCAATAGATGCTCTTAAAAGATCAGCATATACATCAACGGCTCGTACAACATTCGTAAAGAATGTAAGGAACATCAAATTGGTTTTTGGCGTTTTACCGGGTGCTAACAGATTAACACCTGTATCGGTTGCCAAACTCCAGTTATTATGTTTACCGCTACCGTTGATACCTGCAAATGGTTTTTCATGTAACAACACTCTCAATTTATGCCTCCGGGCAACACGATCCATTACATCCATCAACAATGAATTATGATCAACTGCTACACTTACTTCTTCAAAAATAGGAGCACACTCAAACTGAGATGGCGCTACTTCATTATGACGGGTACGTAAAGGAATACCAAGTTTGTAAGATTCATTTTCAAAGTCACGCATGAAAGCATACACTCTTTCAGGTATAGATCCGAAATAATGATCTTCTAATTGCTGACCTTTTGCAGGAGAATGCCCAAATACGGTACGACCACTCAATACCAAATCAGGGCGGGCATTGAATAATCCTTCATCCACAACAAAATATTCCTGTTCCCAACCAAGTGTTGCTGTTACTTTATTTATATTCTTATCAAAATAATGACAAACATCAATGGCCGCTTTATTCAACGCCTCTAATGCTTTTAATACCGGTCCTTTATAATCGAGCAGTTCGCCTGTGTAAGAAACAAATACAGTAGGAATGCAAAGTGTTTTGCCATTTCCGATTTCCATAATAAATGCAGGAGAAGAGGGATCCCATGCAGTATAACCACGGGCTTCAAACGTTGCACGCAATCCACCGCTTGGGAATGAAGAGGCATCAGGTTCCTGCTGAATCAATGCTGCACCGTCGAACTCTTCAATGGCTGTACCATCACCTTTCAATGTAAAAAATGAATCATGCTTTTCAGCAGTGGTGCCAGTAAGAGGTTGAAACCAGTGTGTATAATGAGTTACCGTTTTTGTTTCGGCCCATTGGCGAATACCGCTGGCGATTTGACTCGCCATACTGCGATCAATTCTTTTGCCTCCTTTAACAGAAGCCACCAGGCTTTTATAAGCCTCATCACTTAAAAATTCACGGGCAACTTTTAATGTAAAAACATTCTCGTTAAAAATAGCTGTGATTTTAGTTGAAGCAGCAAATTCGGTTTGAACATGGTTGTTTAAGTTGTCAATTGCTTTAAAACGTAAAGATTGCATGGAAGAAATTTTAAGTTGCAAAAGAACGGAAAAAACTTCAAAATTTTGGTGTTTTCATTTTAAAAATCAACTGAATCGATTGTATTTGTAAAATTTGTGGAAAAATTCTGACTTTTATTTGATTATTGAACAGGTGTTAGTCAAAAAACAAAAACATATTTATTTTTTTAATTTATTCCATTTCCAATCAATTGTTGCAATAATGGGTACAAGAATATAAGGGAAGAAGATAGCACGGTAACGAACAATAGCACCCAGTTGAGGAACTATATAGCCAGTGAGCAGGAGTAAAACCATTGATATTAGAAACAGAAATTGTACAACTGAATGTTTGTATGGATTATCACTATATCTGAAAAACCAAACACTCACCAATATCCAAATGAATAAAATTTCTAAAGCACTTGCCAAGTAGAGAGGTGAAATGAATTCAGTTACATACGGACGAACCAGCGTATGATTCAATGCTTGTGGTGCATTCTTTAAAAAGCCAATAAAAGTTGGTTCTAATTTTCGTTGGGGTAAAAAGGAGTTTCCTCCAAGCCTTATAAAATCTTTGTTCCTTAATGAAATAGAAATGGGCAGATCTAATTTTGGGTGAATATATTTTGCACCAAAAAAAATAACACTACAGATAATTGTAACCAATAAGAAGCTTAGCCACTTAAGTTTGAAATATTTTTCTGCCATCCACCATGCAAGGAAACCGGGAATAGCAGCAAGTACAACATGATTACGTACAGGAAAGATCAATGCAATCAAAATTGAAATCAACAAAATCTGTTTTAACCCCAGTTTTTTTTCTTTTAAACCGAAATACATCATATAAACTGCCAATGAAAGTAAAGCAAACACCAACCCATCTTTATGAATACCAGATGACCAGAAAAGAAATGAGGGAAACAGAAATGTACTGCATGTGATCAATCGTAGCCGGTTAGGAAACACATCATTCATGACCCTGATCAAAGCAATGGGGCCGAAGAAAGTAAGGAAGGAATAAAGAATCACATTTACATAATAACGGGAACCGGTAAAAATATTAAACAGTGAAACGAGCTTCACCATATACATATGCTTCAAATCGTTCCAATAGGAATTAACGCTTGAAAAGAGGTGCCGGTATTCTCTGTCATGAGGATTATCAAGAATGCTGCTGAAATACCTCATCGGATCCTGATATAAAAGCTGTGTGTCTTTACTGCCATCAATAAAAAACTTCCAGCTGTCAGATGATTGCTCGTAATTGGGAATAGTGGTAAAAAACCAGCCATAGGCAACACCCGCAGCAACTTTAAGCACAAATAAACCAATCAACCATTGATTGCTTAAGCCGGAGTTTTGTAAAAACCGGATCCTGGTAATGAGCCAGCAAAAGAATAAAAGATATATTGTAAACAGTAGATACGTCATGTATAAGCAGCAAATTAAAATATTTCTTTCCATAGTTTCAAACCATTCATCTGTCATTAGTACTTTTGCGCTTTCTTACATATCATGGAAATAACAGTTACTACCGCACAGCAACTCCGTATAACAGCAGAAGAATTTGAACTCATCAAACAAAAACTTGGTCGCACTCCCAACTTTAATGAACTCTGCGCCTTCAGTGGCATGTGGAGCGAACATTGCAGTTATAAGAACTCTATCCAGTGGCTAAAAACATTGCCCCGTGAAGGTGGCCGTATGTTGGTAAAAGCAGGCGATGAAAACGCCGGTTTGATGGATATTGGTGATAACCTGGGTGTAGTTTTTAAAATTGAAAGTCATAATCACCCATCAGCGATTGAACCGTTTCAGGGAGCAGCAACAGGGGTAGGTGGTATTCACCGTGATATTTTCACCATGGGTGCAAGACCCATCGCTGCTCTTAATTCACTGCGTTTTGGTAATCTGAAAGAAGCAAAGACGCAGCACTTGTTGGGCGGGGTAGTACATGGCATTGGGCATTACGGCAACTGCTTTGGTGTACCTACCGTTGGTGGTGAAATTTATTTTGAAGATTGTTATCATACCAACCCATTAGTAAATGCCATGAGTGTTGGAATTGTAAAGGCAGGTGAAACTGTTTCAGCCACAGCAGAAGGAATTGGAAATCCTGTTTTCTTTGTTGGAAGTGCAACGGGTAAAGATGGTATTGGTGGTGCAAGTTTTGCAAGCGCTGATATAACTGCCGATAGTGCTGAAGATTTACCTGCCGTACAGGTAGGTGATCCATTCCAGGAAAAGAAATTACTGGAAGCTTGTTTGGAAGTAATTCAAACGGGTGCTGTTGTGGGTATGCAGGATATGGGTGCAGCTGGTATCATTTGTTCAACTGCAGAGATGAGTGCAAAGGGCGAAGTAGGGATGCGGATTGATCTGGACAAAGTTCCAACACGACAACAGAATATGAAAACATGGGAACTGTTGCTGAGCGAAAGCCAGGAACGCATGTTGATGGTTGTTGAAAAAGGAAAAGAACAATTAGTGTTGGATGTATTTGAAAAATGGGATCTGCCTTGCAGTGAAATAGGTGAAGTAACCGGCGATGGCATTTTGCGTTTTTATATGCATGGCCAATTGGAAGCAGAATTACCTGCTTATGAATTAGTATTGGGTGGCGGCGCTCCTCAATACACAAGAGAATATACTGAGCCTGCTTATTTCAAAAAAATAAAAGCATTTGATGCTGCTTCAATTGAAGTGCCCGATAATCTGAAAGCAGTTGCTGAACAACTTATTCAAATCCCCAATATTGCAAGTAAGCGAACAGTTTATCATCAATACGATAGTATGGTTGGTACCGGCAACTCAAGTACCAATGCACCAACCGATGCGGCTGTTGTTCATGTAAAAGGAACTACTAAAGGATTAGCTGTTACAACTGATTGCAACAGTCGTTATGTTTTTGCAGACCCCTACAAGGGCGCAATGATTGCAGTAAGTGAAGCAGCAAGAAATATTGTTTGCAGTGGTGGCTTACCGCTTGGAGTTACCAACTGTTTAAACTTTGGTAATCCTTATGATCCGGAAGTGTATTATCAATTCGTTCATGCTATTAAAGGAATGGGCGAAGCATGTATAAAGTTTGATACACCCGTTACCGGTGGTAACGTAAGTTTTTATAATCAGCATCCTGAGGGTGCGGTGTATCCAACACCAACCATTGGTATGGTGGGTTTGCTGGAGAACATCAATGATAAGATGACGCTTGATTTTAAAGCTGAAGATGATTTGATCTTTTTAATTGGCCAATCAACCAATGATATCAGTTCTAGCGAGTACCTGCACAAGATACATGGAGTGGAATTTAGTCCGGCTCCTTATTTTGAACTGGAAGAAGAGTTTGCATTGCAGCATATAGTTGCAATGTTAATAAGCAGAAAGTTGATAAGTTCTGCACATGATATAAGTGAAGGTGGATTATTTACTACTCTACTGGAATCTTGTTTTAATAATGGGTTAGGGTTTGATGTAGTAGCGTCGGACAGCAATATTCGTAAAGACGCTTATTGGTTTGGTGAAGGTCAAAGCAGGGTAGTGGTTACGGTGAAAGCAGAAGAAGTTGCAGCATTTAAACGGACGCTTGGGAATCATCCTTATGCAGAACTTGGAGTTGTAACCGATGGCAGTATTGAAGTAGATGGAATGGAGTGGGGAACTGTGTTGCAATGGAAAGAAAAATATGATACAGCCATTGAAAAGTTATTGGCTGGTCATGAAAACGAACATGCATTAATTGCGTTGTAGCCCCAGCCCTAAAGGGAGTTATTAAAGCTAAAGAGACTACATTAAAAACATGCGTAATAATCAAATTAGCGGAGGCTTGCGGGTCCCCCCTTCAGGGGGCGGAGGGGGCAGCATTATTGTTACAGGTGCTGCCGGTTTTATTGGTAGCTGTATGGTACAATATTTAAATGAAGCTGGATTTACAAACCTGATATTGGTTGATGAGTTTAACCGTGCTGATAAAATACCCAACTTAAAAGATAAGCAGTTTATCTGTGAAGTGGAACGTGAAGACCTCTTCAACTGGTTGGTAAAAAATAAACCTGCTGTTGATTTTGTACTTCACCTCGGGGCAAGAACAGATACTACTGAATTTAATTACGCTATTCATCAGCATCTCAATGTTGAATACTCCCAGTTAATCTGGAACTACTGCACGCAGAATAATATTCCGTTGATCTATGCATCATCGGCCGCTACTTATGGCGATGGCGCATTGGGGTATAAAGATGAGCATGCATTGTGTCATGAATTGAAACCATTGAATGCCTATGGCATTTCAAAAAATGAATTTGATAAATGGGTATTGCACCAGCAAGATCATCCTCCTTTCTGGGCAGGGTTGAAATTTTTTAATGTATATGGTCCTAACGAATATCATAAAGGAAGAATGGCCAGTGTCATCTTTCATTCCTTCAAACAGATTCAGCAAAGCAACCTGGTGAAATTATTCCGTTCGCATAAAGAGGAGTTTAAAGATGGAGAACAGTTGCGTGACTTTGTGTATGTAAAAGATGTCATCAAAGTGATTGATTGGTTGATGAAAAATCAACCTGCTTCAGCTATCTATAATTTAGGAACGGGTAAAGCAAGAACCTTTCATGACCTTGTTGCTGCAACCTATCATGCCCTTAATCTTGAAACAAGGATTGCGTTTATTGATATGCCCGAAGACATAAGGGATAAGTACCAGTATTTCACCGAAGCGGATATGAGCAAATTAAAAGCTGCCGGTTATAAAGATGAATTTACTTCACTTGAAAAAGGCGTAGATCAATATGTAAAAAACTATCTTTTACAGCTTAATTATTATTAAACTGTCAAAGGTTTAAACCGCCTTGAGGGTTTGCAACCACGGACAGGGTTTTATTGGTTACAATTTTTTCTTTCTTATTTTTATTCAGCAAACAATTCATTATGAACAAGAAAATTGCCATTATTGGCGGGGGAAACCTGGGCGTAGCCATTGCAGAAGGGTTGATCAAAAGTGGATTTGTATTACCACAGCACATCATCATTACCAAGCGAAATGTAAAAACCTTAGAACCGCTTGAATCGAAGGGAGTACTTGTTTCAAATAACAACAAAGAAGCTGTTCAGTTTGCAGACCTGGTAATGTTGGCAGTAAAACCATTCCAGATTGAAGATGTAATTACGAATATCAAAGATGAAATCGATCCGCAAAAACATGTATTGGTTAGTGTGGTAACCGGTGTACTCATTGATGACCTGCTGAAATGGGTAGGTAAGAAAATGCCCATCGTTCGTGCAATGCCAAATACGGCTATTGCAATACAGGAAAGTATGACCTGCATTTGTTCTAAAGAAGTTGGAGCTGAACAGTTAGAGTATGTAGATGCTATTTTTAACCAACTGGGGAAAGTAGTGATGATTGAGGAAAAATTAATGGATGCATCAACTGTATTAGGCGCCTGCGGTATTGCTTATGCGCTGCGTTATATCCGTGCAAGTATACAAGGCGGCATTGAAATTGGGTTTGATGCAAAAACTGCAACACTCATTGCCGCACAAACTGTGAACGGAGCTGCAGAACTGTTATTGCAAACCGGTCGTCATCCGGAACAGGAAATTGATAAAGTAACAACGCCAAAGGGATGTACCATTGCAGGGCTAAATGAAATGGAACACCAGGGTTTCAGTTCATCATTGATTAAAGGAATTGTAGCGAGTTATAAAAAAATAGGGGAATAGTATAAAATACTTCTCCTGTTCATGGTTTCATTTTCTAAGCTACGGCAGCAACAACAAACACAGTGCATGGCAATGTGGTTCATATCTGTATTATACAGTAGGAAAATAATTAAAATCACTAAACTCTTTCATTCTGTTTAGTAAATTACAGCTGTTATGAAACGGTTGCTCATCCTTTTATTTTCCTTTTCTTCAGTATATGCACAGGAGCAGGATAAAGACTCACTCGCATTTCAATTCTTTGCAGAAGGGTATGCCTCTTCAATAGCACATAAACCAGTGTTTAAAACAAGACCTGCTTTTTTTTATAATTATACCAGGGCCAATGCAGTTGGTATCAACATGGCTTTAGCAAGAGTGCATTATTCATCTAAACGCTTTCGCAGTAATCTTGGTTTCATGGCGGGAGATTACGCAACTGCCAATCTTGCCAATGAAGCAGCATGGACCCGAAATATTTATGAAGCCAATATAGGTGTAAAACTTGGAAAGGATTCTCATGTTTGGCTTGATGCGGGAGTGTTGCCATCGCATATCGGCTTTGAATCTGCAATCGGGAAAGATCATTGGGCAGCAACAAGAAGTATCACTGCCGATAACTCTCCCTATTATGAAACAGGAGTAAGAGTAAGTTATCAACCAACACAAAAATGGTACCTGGCCCTGCTCATGCTTACTGGCTGGCAACGCATAACAGTTCCTGCCAATCAATTGGGTACACATTGGGGCATGCAACTGAATTATACTCCCAATGCAAAACTGAGCCTGAATAACAGCAGCTTTATTGGTCAAATATTTTATGGTAGGAATGTAACAAGGATTTATTCTAACACAACTGCAACAATTGCAATTGGTAAAAGAACAGGTGTTAAACTTAGTTGGGATATTGGCTTACAGGAAAATTCGTTTGATGCTAACCAGACAGATATCTGGAATGGTTTCCAGGCTTTGCTTCGGTATCAAATGAAGCCGGGGAAATGGAGTGCAGCAATTCGTTATGAACGGTTTATTGATAAACAGAATTTGTTATTTCATTTACCTTTTGATATTTATCACGAATTTAATGTGAACCATGCTTCGGCCAATCTCGACTGGCTGCCGATTAAAAACCTCTTGCTCCGTGCAGAAGCAAACTATATGGAATCGCCCTTTCCGCTTTTTTTTAAGGGTAACAAACTGGTCAAAAACCAATTCAGCGCATTTGTGATAGCATCTTATAACCTGCAGTTCAACGCCAGGGGGCGGACCATATCTGAAAAAGAGCAATAACCGCTGCAATGAACTTGTAATCTTTCCGTCTTTTTTCCACATGAACCAGATGCTTTTCTTCAAACAAAAAAATCATCGTAGGTTTACATGACCTCCACGATTTTTCTATTTCCATTTTACATTAAGGCAGGTCCGTTAAACTTGAAAATTTATTTTTATGGCCAAGTACATTTTTGTAACCGGTGGCGTTACATCATCATTGGGTAAAGGAATCATTGCAGCCTCGCTTGCAAAATTGTTACAGGCCCGTGGGTTTAAAGTAACCATTCAAAAATTCGACCCCTATATCAATGTTGATCCCGGCACCCTGAATCCCTATGAACATGGTGAATGTTTTGTTACAGAAGATGGTGCAGAAACCGATCTGGATCTTGGTCACTACGAACGATATTTGAATATTCATACTTCACAAGCCAACAATGTTACCACTGGCCGTATTTATCAAACAGTGATCAATAAAGAAAGAGAAGGGGCCTATCTCGGCAAAACGGTTCAGGTAGTTCCTCACATTACAGACGAGATCAAACGCCGGATGTTATTACTGGGGAAAGATTCCAAATATGATATTGTTATTACAGAAATTGGTGGAACAGTAGGTGATATTGAGTCGTTGCCTTTTATTGAGGCAGTACGCCAGATTCAATGGGAAATGCCAGACGATGATTGTTTGGTGATTCATTTAACATTAATACCTTATTTAAAAGCAGCAAAGGAATTAAAAACAAAACCCACCCAGCACAGCGTTCGTATGCTTAGCCAGGAAGGAGTACATCCTGATATTATTGTTTGCAGAACAGAGAAGCCTTTGAGTACAGAGATTCGCCGCAAAATTGCATTGTTCTGTAATGTGAAACCCGAAGCAGTGATTGAAGCAATGGATGCTTCCACCATTTATGAAGTACCGTTATTTATGTTGCGGGAAAAGTTAGATGTGATCTGTTTGAAAAAAATGGGCGTTACGATCTTTCCTGAACCTGATTTAGAAAACTGGAAAAAGTTTTTAGACAAATTAAAGTATCCCAAGAGCCAGGTAAATATTGGGTTGATCGGCAAGTATATTGAACTGCAGGATGCATACAAATCCATTCTTGAAAGTTTTATTCATGCAGGTGCCATGAATGAATGTAAAGTGAACGTGGTGAATGTACACAGTGAATTTATTACCGAACAAAATGTAGCTGAAAAACTTGCAGGACTCGATGGATTGCTGGTAGCACCGGGTTTTGGCAATCGTGGTATTGAAGGAAAAATCACGGCCATTAAATATGCAAGAGAAAACAGTTTGCCTTTCTTTGGTATTTGTCTTGGTATGCAAATGGCTTGTGTGGAATTTGCCAGAAATGTACTAGGAATGAAAGATGCGCATTCATTTGAAATGAACCCTCAAACAACAGACGCAGTGATTGATATGATGGAAGAGCAGAAGAAGATCACGACCAAAGGAGGTACCATGCGTTTGGGTTCTTATCCTTGTGATATAAAAGAAGGTTCCCTGGCCGAAAAAATTTATGAAGGCCTGCACATTAATGAACGTCACCGTCATCGTTACGAGTTTAATAATAAATATTTAGATGCATTTGAACAGGGAGGTATGATCCCAAGCGGTAAGAACCCTGAAACGGGGTTGGTGGAGATCATCGAAAATGCACATCATCCCTTCTTTATTGGTGTGCAGTATCATCCTGAATTAAAAAGTACGGTTGAAAGCCCTGCACCATTGTTTGTGCATTTTATTAAAGCAGCTAAAGAATATGCTGAGAAGCAACATTCAATTAAGAACCCGTTGCTGGAGAGTGAGATGATTTAATAGTTTGTGGTTTGTAGTTTCTTAAAAGTTGAAACTTGTTGATGAACTTCACAGCGGTTAAGCTGTCAGGAAATTACAAACTATCAACTACAAACTGTATTTAGTTCTCCGGCCGTCCAATCATCTGTTGTTTGATCTTCTCCCAGAAGCCCTGTACATTTTCATCATTGCGTTTCCAGTCTTTTCCAAAATGATTCAACTTGCTCTTTTGCTCATCCTTCTGCATACGGAAAAATTCTTCCATAGTTTCTGTATCCTGTTGCATGGATAGTTTGTTGTAGAGGCGCTTCATTTCTTTTTCGTAACCCGCACTTTCTTCTGCCATAATCTTTTCAAGCGATTCCCGTTGTTTTACTTTTTCATCATATACCCCAACAGGCAATAATGTTTTTGCAATCACCGGCATCAGTTCAATCAACATTAAAATAAGTAAGATCAAATAATACCTGAACTGCAAAGCTCCATTCTCCTTCAGTAAATTATTCAGCGCCTCAATCCTTGTCAGGAATCCGGTGTTGAGATAGTTGAGGAAATCAGTTTCCTGTTTTTTGATGGTTGTTTCCATTTGGTTCAACTCTTCATCAATGGCTGTAATCCTTTGCTGATTTTGCGTTTGAAGTCCTTTGTATTCTTCATCCAGCTTTTGATATTCATTTCGTTTAGCCAATGCAATGTCTTTAATACCTACTTTTCCAGTACCACCGCTGCCATCTGTTTCAGCAATAAATTTTTCACGTGCAGTTGAAACATCAGCATATTTCGCTGCAAGATTATTTTGAATGATTGCTTTTTCTTTCTGCAGTTCCTCCTTCCGGTTTTTATACAGGATGTCTAACTCGGTTCGTTTGGTGAGCTTTCGTTTTTCATTATCCAGCGATACCTGCATTTTAATTTCCTTGTCAAACATATACAGAATGGCAGGCTGCGCCATAAATGTTCCAATAGTTAATGCCAGCAATCCACGAAAAAGGAGTGGGGTAAATTTGCGTTTATTGAATTGATTGATGCCTTTGATCAATGCCCTGTCAATGGTTAAGATCACAAACCCCATGAACAAGCCGCTTCCAACATAGAGAAATACGTTATCAATAACGGTAGAAAAAAAATAAGTCCATGCAAGAGTGGCAAATATCCAGGTGGCGAGAACGCTCATGCCAACTATGCGGTAACGGTTTCTGTCAACCACACAATCTTTGATCAATTCTTTTTCAGCTGTTGCCAGCCACCAAAGCAGTTCATCTGTTTGCGAAGGGCTATACGCTTCCCCAGCGTACATGGGTGTAGCTTCCTGACTCATAAATTTGGTTTAAAAATTTGGCTTGGTTAAAGCCGGAACAGCGAACGTGGTTAAAACAGCGATATGAAAACGAGTGGTAAAAGTAATTATTGTAAAAGATTTGGTAAAAGAGTCTTTAGCCAGTAGTCATTAGTCGTTATCCGATAGTCGTTAGTTTCCGCCGTGGTTGCTGTCCTCACCAACTACTGTTAGAAGTTTAAGAAATTTGCAAAACCATTTTTATACAGGTTCTAACATTTACCAGTTAAATGTAGCATACTCATGAATTCAGCTTTCACTACTGTTGCCTCCGAATACCTACCTTTGCCGCTCCAAAATTTAAAACATGAACTTCGATCGGAATACGATTATTGGCTTTGTAGTGATGATGGCGCTGCTGTTTGGTTATATCTTTTTTACACAACGGCAGCAAGGAGCTTTACAGGCAGAAAAACAAAGAGCGGCTGATTCACTGGCACAAATTGAAACAGCCAAGAAGAAATTAGTTGATACAGTTGCTCAGAAACAGGAAGCTGTTAAAAGAGATTCAGTTGCAACCCAGCAGGCAGCAGGTAATTTTCAAAGTGCAGGAACAGGTACTGAGCAGATCACTATTGTTGAAAATGAAGTGATGAAAGTGAGTTTTACCAGTAAAGGCGGTTTCCCCAAATCAATTGAACTGAAAAACTTTAAAAAGTATGATGGCAAACAGGTGATTTTAGGCGGTGACAATCATCAACTCATGTATGCTATCAATACCGGCAACAACCAATCTGCACTCACATCACAGTTAAACTTTACACCCGGTGCAGTAAGCAAAACAGACAGTGGACAAAAGATCAGTTTCACATTGGCAAATGCTTCAGGTCAGTTAGTTGAGCATGAGTTTACAATCAAAAACAACGATTATCTCATTGGCTGGAATATTAAGCTGGTTGGTGCTGATAAATTACTGACACAGGGCATTTTAAATCTCAATTGGGACATTACTGCTCATCAGCAGGAGAAAGACCTGAAGTATGAAAAAGGACAAAGCAATGTTGCCTTTGTAGAAGAGGGTGATTATGATTTCTCGGCTTCTGGTACAGGTGATAGCAAAAAACTGGGCGATAAAACAAAATGGCTTGGTGTAAAACAACAGTTTTTCAATACATCAGTTATTGCAGGAAATAATTTTTCTTATGCTGAATCAAACTGGACAGTTCCCACCGAAGAAGAAGATTCATTGAAAAAAGTAATGGATGTTAAGAATATTCTGCGATTAAATATTGCAGGTGCTTCAACAGCAACTGTTCCTTTACAATTGTACTTTGGGCCCAATGATTATCATATCCTCAAAGCTTATAACAATAAACTGGAAAGTCATGTACAGTTGGGTTATGGCATATTTGCTTTTGTAAAATATATTAACCGCTGGGTGGTGATGCCGGTGTTTGATTTCTTTGATAAATACATCGGCAGCGTAGGAATTGTAATTCTGTTGCTCACATTCTTTATTCGCCTCATCATTTCTCCACTTACTTATTCCAGTTACCTAAGTGGGGCCAAAATGAAAGTGCTTCGTCCTGAAATTGATGAGTTAAAAAAGAAACACGGCAGTGATCAGCAGGCAATGAGTATGGATCAAATGAAACTGTTCCGCCAGGCGGGTGTAAACCCATTGGGTGGATGTATTCCTGCGTTGTTACAGATCCCGATCTTCTTTGCATTGTACAGTTTTTTTAATGCCAATATCGGATTACGTGGTGAAAGCTTCCTGTGGGCTCAGGATCTGTCATCTTACGATTCTATTGCTCATCTTCCTTTCAAAATTCCTTTTTATGGCGATCATGTGAGCTTGTTTACCATTACGGCAACTTTAACGAGTTTCCTCATCTCCATGTACAACATGCAGATGACACCAACACAGGACAATCCTGTGATGAAGTACATGATTTACTTCTTCCCCATCATGTTATTGTTCATATTTAACAGTTTACCATCAGCATTAACATGGTATTACACCGTTTCAAACATTGTCACACTCGGTTTGCAGTTTGTCATTCAACGGTTCATTATCAGCGATGCAAAAATTCATGCTAAAATGCAGGAAAATAAAAAGAAACCTGTTACCAAATCAAAATGGCAGGAACGGCTCGAGCAGGTGCAACAAACCAATAAAAAGGTGAAAGACATGCAGAATAAAGGCAACAAAAAATAATCTTAACAACATATACGCAACCCCGATCGCAGTATCGGGGTTTTTTTATAAGTTGAGTATGCAACTTGGCACACTATTTTTATATCTTTAGCCTGTATAGAATAATTACTAAAAACTATGAAGCAGATTGTAAAGATTGGATTGATGTTTGGATTGATTACTTCGGTAAGTCATTTAAACGCACAGCAGGTTTATAATGAAGGTGTGGTTACTTACAATATTGTAGTAAACACCGGTAACAATGAAGCAAAAGCCGCCGATTTGCTGGATGGCGCTACCCAAAAGATATGGTTCAAGGGTGTTAATACACGTACTGAGCTTACCAGCATTCTTGGCAAAACGGTTACGCTCCATGATTCAAGGCAGGGAAATGCTGTGGTGATTAATGAGTATGGCGATCAGAAAATTCTTATTCGAATGACAAAAGAGAATTACGATGACCGTAACAGTAAATATGCCGGCATTCGCTACGAGTTATTGTCTGAGACTAAAAAAATTCTGGGGTATAATTGTAAACTGGCCATTGCAAAAATGAAAGATGGTTCTACGTTCAAAGTATATTATACTACTGAACTGGTATTTCAGAACAAGGATTATGGTGTGCAGTTTGAGAGCCTGCCCGGTTTTCCTCTGGAATATGAATCGGAATTGGGAAAAATGAAAGTGACCTACATTGCAGATAAGGTAAGCTTTGATCCTGTTGCTGCTGCCCTGTACGATATTCCTAAAGCCGGTTACAGAGAAATGACCTACGAACAGGTTAAAAATACAAAGACAAAAAATTAATTTAAATAAGAAAGACAGTAAAAGAAAAAACCTCCAATTGGAGGTTTTTTCTTTTTATCTATTTTCTTTTTGCGGAGTTTTAAATTTGCTGAAGATCACTTTTTGTTTCACTGGTAATATATACAGGTTATTGCCTTTCTGAAAACGT
>Ga0163144_10004033_pt1 | contig 33340 bp, 28 predicted proteins | sample OliLak19BULKMAT1_FD_123175 | JGI IMG/M metagenome (GOLD analysis project Ga0163144, IMG submission 123175) | Freshwater microbial mat bacterial communities from Lake Vanda, McMurdo Dry Valleys, Antarctica - Oligotrophic Lake LV.19.BULKMAT1 | ecosystem: Environmental > Aquatic > Freshwater >... | reverse complement strand
TGCCCCATACCGCCAACGTGGCCGACGATTTGTGCATCATCAAATCCGTGAACACCGAAGCGATCAACCACGGGCCGGGCGTCACCATGATGCAAACCGGTTCGCAATTTCCGGGTCGGCCGAGCATGGGGTCGTGGCTGTGGTACGGCCTGGGCAGCGAGAATGAAGACCTGCCCACCTTCGTCGTGATGGTCTCCAACCAGCGCGGCGGTCAGCCGCTGACCGCGAACCTTTGGGGAAGCGGATTCCTGCCCGGCAGATTCGACGGCGTCGAACTACGGCCGGACCGGGATGCCGTTCTGTACCTGAATAGCCCCCAAGGGATCGATCGCGCCGGCCGTCGCATGGCGCTGGATCGCCTCCAGGAACTAAACCGTCTGCAATTGGCGACCACGCGCGATCCGGAGTTGGAGACGCGCATCGCGCAGTACGAGATGGCCTTCCGCATGCAAACATCGATCCCGGAGGTAACGGACATCTTAGGCGAATCCGAGGCGACGTTGCGGCTCTACGGCAACGAAGTCCGCACGCCGGGCACGTATGCGGCCAACTGTCTGCGGGCCCGGCGCCTGGCGGAGCGCGGCGTGCGGTTCATCCAACTCTATCAACCCGGTTGGGATCATCACGGCAACCTGCCGACGCAGATTCGCCAGCAGTGCCGCATCACCGATCAGGCGACGGCGGCGCTGATACAAGATTTGAAAATGCGCGGCATGCTGGAAGACACGCTCGTGATCTGGGGCGGCGAGTTCGGCCGCACCAGTTACTGCCAGGGTGAAATCGAAGCCACTAATTTCGGCCGCGACCATCACCCGCGTTGCTTCACCATGTGGCTGGCCGGCGGCGGCGCGAAACCCGGCGTCACCCACGGAGAGACCGACGACTACAGCTACAACGTCGTCGACGGCGGCGTCCATATCCACGACCTGCACGCCACCATTCTGCACCTCTTGGGCATCGACCACGAACGCCTGACGTTCCGATACCAGGGCCGCTATTTCCGGTTGACCGACGTCCACGGCCACGTCGTTCGGCCGTTGCTCGGCTGACGCCGCCGCTTGCGGCTTAGCGTCCGCATGTGGAAGCGCTAAGCCGCAAGCGGGCTCGTAAGTGGTTCGCTTTACTTCAAATCCTTCACCGCAACCATCCAGATATCCAAGCGTCCCTTCCCCCCCTCGCGGTCGGAGACGAAGAACAGTCGCGTTCCATCCGGGGTCAGCGTCGGGCTCATGTCGCCCAGGCGCCCCCTTGAAACATTGAGCGCTTTGATCGGCTCCGGATCGGACCATTTGCCGCCGACAGCGGCGCGTTTGGAGCGGAAGATGCCGATGCGGCCGTCGTCAAGCATGCCTTCCAAAACCATGCCCAGGCCGTTGGGCGTGAGTGAGGCATGATGGAAATCCTCCGCGAACCCAACCGACTGTGCCTTGCCGATCGGTCCCGGCGACGCGCCCGCGCCCGGTCCCATGGCGACGAAGAGTTTCCAGCCTTCCTTGGTCTTGCGGCTAAAGTAGAACTCGCGTCCCCCGGCCGCGATCCAGGGAAACATCTCGTCTTCCGCTTCGCCGACTCCCAACAACGGAAGCGGCGCGCGTTCATTCGTCGTTTGATAGAGATCGAAGTTTCGCAGCGACTCGAACTTCTTGTCGGGAATCTTGTCCTGCGCGAAGTACAACGTCGAGCCTTTCCAGACGAACGGGCTGCGGCAACTGTATTCCTTGGAACTCAAGAAGGGACGAAACACTTTTCCCGGCACATACCCCGCGGCTCCGGACACCCGCCGCGACAACAGGATCTCGAAACGCTCGCCGCTCTTGGACGCGTAGAGCAAGTTCGTGTTGTCCACGGGAAACGGATCGAGATCGTCCTCGGCGGTGTTCAGCTTTTCCAGATTGATCGGCTTTACCTCATCCTTGTCGCCGGCAGTGCCGGAAGAAGCCGCGCATGCAATCCACGGAGCAAGTAAAAGGAAACGGAGAAACCACTTCATTAGATTATTTCCAAAATCGGAGGGCTGGAATCGTCTGGTGGAAGACATTGGCAACGGGAATCTCGCGACTCCCGCACCAAAGTGATACGGCAATCTTTCATGCCTGCGCATTCAAGAAAAGTATAGCCCATAAATTCCACCAGGCATCCCGCCCTCTCCCTTCGCGGTCACCGTGGAATCCGCCAATAGTCGTCGAACAACCCCGCGTCCACGACTTCGTCTCCCGTCTTGCCCCCTCGGAGAACCGCCCAGTCGCCCAAGCGCGGGTAGAGCAACGCGTTCGTTCCCTCGAAGTCGGCGGCATGAAACGTGTGCCCGGAATTGAGGACGACATAGCGATTCGTGTTGAGCGGACTCGGATAGATCAGCACCGGCAGATGGTTCGACGACGGATACGTCTTGCCGTTCATCGTCACGCTCTTCTTGTCCCACGTCAAAGGCAGCCCGTCGAGCACATGCCCGATGAGCGAATTGGACGACGGGTCGCCAAAGAGGATCAAGTTGCGCGACGCGATGTCGTCGGCGGTGACGTCGATATCGTCCTTGAGCATAACCACGCCGCGAAAATACTTGCTCCATTCCTTCTGGAAGCGATGGAGCCTTTTCTCGGCTTGGATGCCCGTCGCCTCATGCCACGGTTTATCCGTGCCGCGCACGCACAGGAACGGTTCCGTGAACGCGTCGTCGATCGGTCCTTGCAGCCCGCGAACCTTCTGCGGATTGCGGATCCGCTCGGTGGCGAGGCGTTGCGGCAATGTCCCTCGCCATTCGCCGTCCTTCTTTTCGAGATAAAGATGAAACGTGTTGTTCGGGTGCAACACGGGCCGCAACGTTATCTTTTGTCCGTCGATCGCGACGTCTTGCGGCGTGAAGGCGCTGGGCGGCAACGCCAGACGCAGGCCGCGAACGTTCTTCGTCTTGACTTCGAAGCCATTCTCGACGCGGTCCGCTTTCACCTCGGCGCGCTCGTAATGTTTGTCGAGCCCGAGCATCTCGACCCATTGGCAGCCGGGATATTTGAGCGTGTAGGTCGTGAAATGCACCTGGCTCGGATACTCCGAGATGCCGGCTTCCACGGCGGACTTCATCGCCGCCTTCACTTTTGACTGCCATTCCCCCGGATAGCTGTGCGCCAAACCCGGCGCGACAATGTGCGTCATGCGAATCTTGCTTCCCGCGAGTCGCTTCTCGATTAAGTCCGCCGCCAACTTCTGCCCGTCCACGGCCCCGGAATAGGCGAAGATCGGCACGTTGAACGCGTTCTCCGCATAATCAACCGCGTCATAAATGTGCAGACATGCCTCCTGATAATAGGGCAGCTTTTCCGGCAACGCCTTGATGTAGCCGCGCGTGGTGGTGAAGCCCGCGCCCGGGTTGACGGCGCACCAGCGATCCGGCCAATGGAGTCCCAAATGCCAGGCGCCCGCCCCGCCCATCGAGAAGCCGCGCAAGATCACCCTGTCCATGTCGACGAGTCCGCCGCGTCCCATGCGGCGCTCGTTGTTGACGAAATGATCGAGCGCTTCGAAAACGTCGACCTCGCCCGCCCAGCGATAGGCGTTGTTGCCGCGACCATAAATGTCGATGCGAATCGCTTCGACGTTCGCCGCCTTTTCCCCGTGGTGATCGCGCAAGAACTTCACTTCGGTGAGGGTCTTGTTCCGGCCGTGCAGCCAAACTTCGATGGGCCATTTCCCGCTGGGATCCATGCCATACGCCTTGGGCAAAGTGAAGGCGTAGGGTTGGACGGAGCCATCCAGGCGCGAGCGAAAGCCGCGCGGCACGGAAACGCCCCGCAGCTGGGTCCAGGGCAATTCTCCCGTCGCCAGGAAGCGGGCGCGCATCAGGCCGCGATCCAAGATGTCGACGGTCCACTTGGCGCTGTCCTTTTGAAAGAACTCGTCGTGTTCGACGATATTGGAGGCCGCGAGATAGTAGACCTCGACGTCGGCGATGCCCGGATCGCGCATGCCTTGCTTGGCGAGCAAGCCCAACATGCCGCCGAGCGTTTTGGTTTTCGCCCGGATTTCCTTGAGCAACGCTTCGTCGGGCGTCTTGCCTGGGGGCGGTTTGAAATCCTGACCGGACACGGGATCGAGGATCGTAACAAAAAATACGACAACCCCCGCGAAAAAGCACGTTGCATTCATGGCGAGAAAATTCCTTGGTTCGTGGACCCCCCTGGCTTGGACCGCTAGAGTTTCGGAATTGTGGGCCGGCTTGTCAAACGGAATTCCGGCAGGCCGGCGTCAACGCGGTTGAATTTGCGCCTCCGCTGGATCGGCGCTGCTCAATGGCCGGTAGGCGGAACAATCGGCCGGCAATGTCGTGGTTGACATTCGCTCCGCGCTTGACACAATCCAAGTATCGGTCTTCTTCCTTTGCGGCCTATTTGAATACGAGGACTGCCTTGGCTAAGGTTTATCCATATGCGGAAATTCCCGTCCTTGACGGCGACCTTCCGCTTTCCGAAACGCAGTTTCACGACGTTTCCTTTCTTTCCCGACTCGCGCGGGATCGACGCGAAAAGCTACTAAAATATCCCGGCGCCATGCGACTGCGGCGCGTCAGCACGGGCCAGGTGATCTGCCGACAGAACGAAGAAGGCAGCACCGCCTACTTTATCCTGCGCGGCGGCGACATTTATCGCGTCATGTCCATCTTGGTCAAACGCGACGATCCCGAGGCCGTCGCCTCACGCGAGCGCATCGCCAAGATCGTCGGCGCGATGCCGCCGGATCGTCGCGCGACGTATCAGCGGGCGTTCCTCGCCGACAAGGAAATGCAAAAACGCCGGCAGGCCGCCCAAGATCGTCTCGACGCGCGTATCGCCGCTGAGGCGGCGCTTAAGAAACTCATCACCGAAAAGGAAAAAGGCGGCGACAAAGATCGCGCCGCCGCCCTCAAGGCCATGATGGCCGCGACGCCGGACAAGAAACTCCAAAACGCGGCCGCCGTGGCCTCCTCCGATCCAACTTTGGCTGCCTTGCTGCGCGACCATGCCCTTTCACCCGCTGAAGTGAAAGCTTTGCAGCAAGACGAGGAATTCTATCGCACCTCCGACGCCGAGGAAAAACGCGCCAAGGCCAAGGAACTCGACGCCAAGGATCCCGCCCTTGCCGCCCAACTCCGCGCCTCCGCCGAAGGCGAGGAAGACGCTCCCCCCTTTGCGCAGGTTCAGCTTTCCACCACCACCGAACCCACCGTCGTCGGCGGGGTTTTTTCGCGTTTCAAACGCTGGTTTCTCGGCAAACGCGAAGTCGAGGAAGACGGACCGCGCTTCCTTCCCAGCGACAGTCCCACCGAACTGGATTCCAAAACGCGCAAGGCCAGTCTCTTCGAGGGCGATCTTTTCGGCGAGATGGCCTGCCTCAATCGCCGCGCCCGCTCCGCCACCGTCACCGCCGTCCGCGACGGCTACGTCCTAGAAATCCTGGGCAACGTTCTCGATGAAATCGACAAGGATCCCGATTACCAGAAAGAACGGCAGCGTGTTTATCGCCGCCGCGTCCTCGAATTGCATCTGCGCGAACTCGCCCTTTTTCGCGACCTCAGCCCTTCCGAATACGCCTTGGCGATCGACCAGATTCGCGAAAATGTAGAATTGGTTTCCTTTGCCTCGGGCCAGGTCATTTGCGACGAACACGATCGCTCCGATGCCATCTACCTCGTCCGCGACGGCATGGTGCAGGTGACCAAAAACACCTCCGCCTTGTTGCGAAAAGAGGATGTGCGCAATTGGCTCAAGTTCGCCGAGCAGATTCGCACTGCCGCCGGTCCCGCCGCGGCCGTCGTCAAGTTGCTCCCCGCGCCGGTTCTCAAACTCATTCAAGAAGCCCCGCTCACCGGCCCCATCAAAGAAACGCAAGACGAAACATTGTTTGCCGTCAACGAATTGATCAAATCGCCAAAGCTCGCCCAACTGGCGGAGTTGAAGACCCTTTTGGAGTCCGACTCCTATCGTCGCCGCGCCTTCTACCTGCCCGTGGAACGCAAGGTTTGGACCGAGTCGCAAACGCGCCGAGGCCAACGCCTCATACTGGAAGAGCTTTTCCCCGATTCTTTTGAACCCCTGCCCACCCCCTCGGCCAGCGGCGATTTTATCCTCACCTATCTCTCCCGCGGCGACATCTTCGGCGAGATCGGCGTCGTCGAGAACGTCCCCCGCACCGCCTCCTGCATCGCCTACGGCCAACCACGCATCCACACCGATCAGAAAGACCTCGGCCGGGTCGAACTCGTTCGTATTTCCCGCAACGTCATCCGCGATCTGCTGATCCAATTTCCCATCGTTCGCGAGAAGATCGGCCAGCTTATCCAGGGCCGACGTCTGACAACGGAAAAGGCGCTCCAAAAACAGGCGGTCAATCAGGGTCTGGAACCCGAGACCCGCCAAACCGAGGAAGCCTCTCGTCTCGGCCTCATCCAGGGCCAAAAGTTGATGCTCATCGACCTCGATCGCTGCACCCGCTGCGACGAATGCGTCAAGGCCTGCGTCGACAGCCACGACGACGGCCGCACCCGCCTCTTCCTTGCCGGCCCGCGCTTCGGCAAATATCTCATCCCTCATACCTGTCGGGCCTGCCTCGATCCCGTCTGCATGATCGGCTGCCCCGTCAAGTCGATCATGCGCGGCGACAACCTCGAAATCCAGATCAAGGATTGGTGCATCGGCTGCGGCATCTGCGCCCGCCAATGCCCCTATAACGCCATCCAGATCCATCCGCTCCTGGAAGGCGAAGCCAAAACCGAAGCCCCCGAAGGCAACGAACTCGTCGATCTCCGCGGCCGCGCCGCCGTCTGCGACATGTGCAGCACCCTCGCCGACCAAGAACCCCGCTGCGTCTACGCCTGCCCTCACGAAGCCGCCTTCCGCATCGAATACCGCGCCGACTTCGAGTCGATGGTGCTGAAGTAACATTCAGCAATTCGTTTCGCGCTCGCGTCGCCGTATCCACCGCGCTTTTCCGAAACCCATCGGCTCGACCCGGCGATTCTGCCACTTATGGAGAAATAAACGTCGCCAATGCCGTTTTTTCGCGAGCGCGAAACAATTCCTACGCCAACACCTCCCGCACCACCTGCCCATCTTGCACGATCGGCATGGGTCGCCCGCTGCGATCGCGCAACAACGTCTCCCCATCGATTCCCAGAAGGTGATACGTCGTCGCCAAAATATCCTTCGGCGACACCGGCCGATCCGTTACCGTCCCGCCGATGCGGTCCGTCCGGCCCACAACCCGCCCGCGGCACCTCGCCCACCCGCCGCGAACTGAAGGGAAACGGCAACGCGATATTGGACGGCATCTCGCGCCGCCGCCCCGCTCCGCCGCCGTTGCGCTGGACATGCTCGACGACGGACCCGATATAAGGCCAATGCCTGCCGTCGCGCGGATTGAGCTCCATCGCGACGTCGATATTGGGAATGCCTGTCGTCGCGTACGCCACGCCGTGGATCGGATGCGGATGCGTCATCGAACGCACCACCGTCATCTTGTCCATCACCCGGGCCATGTTCGGAAACAATTCACAAACATCGCACCCCGGCAAGCGCGACCGAATCCCGCCCAACTCGCCCCGGATTTCCTCCGGCGCGTCCGGCTTCATGTCGCACCATTCCAGCTGGCTGGGCGACCCATACAGAAACAACAAGATGCAATTCTTCGCCCGCCCAAACGTCGACCCATGCTCCCGCGCCGGCGCCGCAGCCTGTGCAGCGCGCAGCCCAAGATATCCGTCCAAACCGAGCCCCAACATGCCCAGTCCGCCGGCCCAAAGAATATCGCGCCGCGAAATCCCGTCACATAACTTCTTGGAGGAACCGAGAACCCTCAATATGGCGAGTCGTCCTGGGGTGTGGGATTGACGGCTTCAGCATAAAGCGGGCGAAGATGTAGAGCAAGGAAATAATGATACCTTGCAGCGCTGAACCGGTGAGATTGCGTTCATCATGCCCTCATGCTTCCTTCCCCGGCCGCACTCCCATCTCGTCCGAGGTCACCCGCTCGGTTTCCAGAAGCACCAAATCCTCCGACTCGGGCCCAATAACGACGCCGGGCCGAACCTCACGCGTGGGTTCCGCCGATCCAAACGAAGGCATCGTCCAAATCATCCGCGCCAACGAACACACGATGGCCACTCCCGTCGCCACCAAACCAATCACCAGCAACACATAGCCATCGGAATAAGCGCGAATCGCCTGCATCGGCACACGGCTGCGCGCGTAAGCCGTGAGCAGCATCACCTGAAACAGCATGGCCCCCAGCGATGCCCCGAACATCGCCAGCACCCCAAGCCGCGCCAGCCACTGGGGGCCGCGCGTGACGAGAAGCGATACCACCACCAGCAATCCCAAAAAGCCCAAGCAAATGCCGCTGCCGATCAAATTCGGCCCAGCCAATTGACTCAGCCACGCGTTCCACCAAACGTCCGCGCCCGGATCCCCTAACATTCCCAACCGGTTGCCGTTAAACGCCACATGCATCACTGCGGCCAATGTCAGCGCCAGCAAAGTCAGCACGTCGGCGATCACATCTAGAATGCGGCGAGCCATGAATCACTCCACTGGAAAGCCACCACCGATAAATGTGTTCGATGTGAAAGGGAAAAAGCGGCTGGTCCGATTCGTGCAAACGGCAGTATTCGCAACGTTGTTTCGCGAGTGAACGAACGGATGCGCGAATCGCCCGCTTCATGCGGATTGGTCCATTTTTGCCAACAAAATGCGGGCTTTGGCCTTGAGAATCGCGACGAAGTGATTGGCCAATATGTACATTTCATATTCGCGCCGTTCTTCCGGCGTCAACAGGCCTTCGTTGCATTTCTCCGCCAACTTCGCGACGCGAGCCTTCGCTTTTCGGTCGGCTTTCAGGTCGAGAAGCTTTCGGGCCGCTTCCTCGTTGAGTGAGGAACTGACGGGGTCGAGGATCCGGTCAAGCAACATGCTGTCGGCCTGAGTCTTCATGTCGTAATTGTACGCCACGCTCCAACCCGGTAAAGAGTCATCCCGCCAATTCACCCGACTCTGCCGGACTCTTCAACGCGAATCCGACAAACATCCACACTAGAATGTATTTTCTCGAAGTGTCTATTTGTTCACATACAATACCACAATGGAGAACTTCGCCTTCGCCAGCCACGATCCGATATGAATCCGACGCCCCCTGAAACGATTAACGAAGTCGACTTTTGCGGAAAAATCGCTGCGGCGGCCACGTCGTTTTTCGCGACCATTCGCGAGTCGTGCCCGTTTCTGGAAGCGCGCATCGAAGGCAAAGGCAGCACGCGGAGCAAGAATGCCCGCAAGGATCTGCGCTTCTATGGAACCACGCAACAACTCCTTCTCACCGGCGAAGTAAAGCTGCCCGGCAACGCGAGCGCCTTCGATGCGAAGTTGGTCCGCGACGCCCACGAAAAAGCCGAGGATGCGAATGTCCAGTATTTCTTCACCTGGGACGTGAACACCTTCGTGCTTTGGGACCGCCAACTTTGGCGAAAGCCGCTCCTGGAACGGCGCATGAAAGTTTGGCATCTTCGGCTCGATTTGGATTCGGCCGAAGACGTCGCGCGTCCCGAGACCCTTGAACATATCGAGAAACGATTCCTGCCCGATTTGCTGCGCGATCTCGGCGATATCGTCTCCGGCCATCGCCGTGACTGGGCCCTTCCTCCGGAGGAAGTGTTTCTGCGTTCCTTGGAAAGCCATCTCGATTGGCCTGTTCGGCTCGTACGTCGCCATCTCTATCGTGAAGCCGAGGCCAACAAAAGATTCGACATGCAGCTGCAGGAATGGATGGCCGGCAATGATCTCCAGGTACGCCGGAGCCAGCCGGATGAATGGCGCAAGGCGCTCGACGCGGCGGCACGAACTCTTGCGTACATTTGGACGAACCGCTTTATCTTTTACAAGGCGCTGCGCGCGCGCTTTCCCGAGCTTCCCAAGCTCGAACTCGCCCCGGTCGTAGACACGCCGATTCACGCACTGCGCCGTCTCAACGATATCTTTACGCAAGCGGTGGAACGCAGCGGCGATTATGAATCCCTGCTCTTTCCGAAGCGGTACGACTGGGCCGGCGATCTCGCATTCACGCCGGACGGTTCCATCGACGCCTGGCGCGCCTTTTTGCGCGGCATCGAGAGCGTGGATTTTCGCGAGGTTTCCACGGATATCATCGGCCTTATTTTTCAAAAGCTTATCAGTCCCGAAACGCGCCACCGCTTCGGCCAACACTTCACCGGTCCCGATGCCGTCGACCTGATCAACTCTTTCTGCATTCGCACGGCGGATGCGAAGATTCTCGACCCCGCCTGCGGTTCGGGCTCCTTTCTTGTCCGCGCCTATTATCGAAAGCGGGCGCTGAACGCCCGCCGCTCCCACGTCGATATGCTGGGCGACTTGTTCGGATGCGACATCGCCATTTATCCCGCCCATTTGGCCACGCTGAATCTCGCCGCCCGTGAGATCAACGACGAAGCCAACTACCCGCGCGTTACCCGCCGGGATTTCTTCGACGTGGGTCCGAATTCCTCTTTTTGCGACATTCCCGAGCGAACCGCCCGTCAAAAAGTTTCCGTGCTGCTGCCCGCGCTTGACGGAGTCGTCGGCAATCCACCTTACGTTCGGCAGGAGAAGATCGACCGATTTAATAAGCCCAAATACGCCCGGGCGGTCGCCGACGCCTTCAAGGGGATGACCCTGTCTGGACGCGCGGACTTGCATTGCTATTTTTGGCCTCACGCCGCCCGTTTCTTGAAGGAAGGGGCCGCGTTCGGATTTCTGACCAGCGCGCAATGGCTCGATGTCGACTATGGCTTCGCGCTGCAACGGTGGATGCTCAAGAATTTCAAGATCATCGCCGTCATGGAGAGTTCCACGGAGCGCTGGTTTCCCGATGCCCGCGTGAAGACGTGCATCACGATTCTCGAACGCTGCGGCGACGAACAGGCGCGGCGCGAGAACCCCGTCCGTTTCGTGCGCTTTGAAAAACCTCTCGCGGAGATTATCGGTGTATCCGCGAGCGCCGGCGTCGGGGCAGAGGCCGAAGAACAGGAACGGATTCGGCAACAAGCAGTAGACCGCGTGCGCGACGCTCTCGAAGGCACAACGCGCAATATGCACGACACGCGTTTTTTATGCCCCAAGACGTCACCGACACGCTCTTCGCGCAGTTCAAGACGGACAAGGAATTTCGCAAAGCGGTCGGGGTGCCGCGCGGCATCGTCGCGGCGGGCACGGTGCGGATCATCATGGATGGGGCCGGAACCTATCACGGCATCGAGAAGGAGTACATTCGCCCCGAAGTCCACAGTTTGATGAAAGTGGATCGACCGGTCGTGCGCGCGCGGGACTTGGATCGCGTAGTCTTATTGGTCAGCGGACCCCTCGCCGCCATCAAGGGAACCTACGCCTACAAGTACATCAAGCATGGCGAAGAAGCGACCTACGCAAGCAAGAAAAGCAGGGCCGTGCCGGTTCCCCAACGCTCCACTTGCGCGGCCCGACATCCATGGTACGACCTTACTGGCCTTGTCGATCCCGGATTCGCGTTTTGGCCGAAATCACAACAATATCGGCACATTATCCCCGGCAACCCCAGCAAGATCGTCTGCAATTGCAATTTATACGACTTGGGTGCAAAGGATCTTAATAAGGACGAGCAAAAGGTCTTGCTCGCTGTATTGAACAGTACCGTCGTGGGACTCTTCAAAACGTTCTACGGACGGTATGCGGGCACCGAAGGAAACCTGAAGACCGAAGTGATCGACGTCAATCTCATCGACGTTCCCGACCCGCGCGGCGCCACGGCAAGCGTCGCCAAGCGGTTGACGGATTCCCTCAAGTCGATGTGCAAACGGGACATCGGCGGCTTCGTGGAAACTTCGCTCAAGGAATGCCATACCTACGCGCGGGCACTCGAGATTTCCAGTGAAACCGTTTACTTCGGCAAAGGGCGGCGCCAACACATCGTCTGCCAATCGCGCGGTGAAGCGGAACTGGTCGCGCGCATGGCGTCGCTCGGAGTGAGCGGAGAGGTGTGCGTGCCCAAGCTCAATCCCAATGCGATGAAGCTGCTCCACTTCGTAAATGCCCGCCATGAGAAAGTTGAGAAACGGCTGCGCGAACTCGCCGCCAGCCGCAGCGGCGACAGCGACACGCAGGAACAGGTGTTCAAATTGCTGGAACGTTGGTATGTCGTTGGCAAACCTGCCGCCGGCGCTCGGACCGTCGACGACGAGTTGAAAGGCTAAGGAATCGCAAAATGGCGGAACAAAGGCACCCTCCGTTACATTGCGCCAAGTTAAACTGCCACACCGGAGCGAAGGAAATAGACCATCGACCAAAGCCGGTCGATCTCGCCGCGTTCGATGACCTCCAATGGCTTCAGACCGTCAAACGCCTGATTGGGATTTTGAAGCCAAGTTCCAAGCGATTCCTTTTTCATCACTTCCGACAGGGCTTCCGTCAAGCGGTCAATCTCTTTTAGACGACGCATCACTGCCTCGGTTGTCGGCGAGCCGCCTTCCAGCGTAACCAAAGTCCGAACGGAAACAGGCAGCAGCCTCGCAAACACAGGCTGGCTAAGTGCCAGCCGCTTTCGCATTTCGACCGCCAAGTTAGGCTTCTTCCGCTTGTCGGCATCGTTTTTTGCCAAAGCCTTCGATTTGGCATTGCCGACACGCGGCTTTGGCGGTCCCGAATTCCTTTTGACGTCAAGAGCCATGATCTCCACACACTTTCTCGCGGAAAATCGTCGTCACGTACATCTCATTGTCGGCTGCTCAGCGGCAAATGTCAAGCAATAATGCTTGTAATATTGCGTGCAGCTAGGAATCCAATCGATCCGCATGTAAGGCAGGAGTAGTCGAGCGGTAGACGATTCCGGCGAACTCCGATCTTAAAGAGCCGAGTCGAATCAATCGTTTTTTGATGTTCTCGAAATCGGTCATCACTTCATCGGCCTCTGATTGTCCCCGGCTTGCCCGTCGTTCGCCCCACTTGCAACCGATGCGGACACAACCGATTCTCCGGCGTCTGCTCTGGATTCGCGATCGACTGCAACAACAACTGCACCGCCGTGCGCCCCATCTGGAACCAGTCGGCTTGATGACACGTCAGGCCCGGAAACTCCTCGCCGCCGCCGCCCAACACGCTGACGTCCGCCGGCACGCGGTTCCCCTGGCCTTCCAATTCTCCAATCACCAAATTTGCCAACGAATTGTTGAAACAGTATAGAGCCGTGGGGCGGGGACTCAGTGCGAGAAACTGTCCCACCGCCTTGCGCGCCCCTTCGGACGTAAGCTCGACTGCGATTTCCCAGGCAAGACGGCGTGACAATCCCGCGTCGCGCAATCCTTGCCGAAACCCCTGCAAGCGCCACGGATTCAAATCCTCCTGCCGCCAATTGATGAAGCCGATCCGGCGATGGCCCAGTTCCGCCAAATGTCGCACCGCCAATCGTGCCGCCTCGTGCGAATCGTCGCGGATCGACGACACACGCGTTCGCTGCATGTCGTGATCCAAAAGCACCGTCGGCAATCCCAATCCCGCGGCGCGGCGCAGCAATTTCTCCTCGCCGCAATGCGCGAACAACAACCCCCGCAGGCGCTGCTCCGTCTGAACCTGCCGCAATATCTGCCCAATGCGTGTGTACGATGCATGGGAAACGGCGAGATGATAACCCGCCTGCGCCGCTTCCTCCAGCGCCCCTTGCAACATGAGCGCGCTCACGACCCGCGTCACCGCCTCCTCCTGCCCGGGAGCGGCTGGATAGCCCGCCTGAAGATATCCCAAGCACATCGGCGCCGCCGCCTCGATCCGATCTGGCAACTCCGGCGCCTTCAAAAACGTGCCCCGCCGCCGCACCTTGACCAGCAAGCCTTCGCGCTGCAAATTCTCTGCCGCCAGCCGCACTGTTTCCCGGCTGACACCGAGTTGTTTCGCCAACTCGACCTCCGTCGGCAGCTTGCCCGATTCAAAGCGGCCTTCCTCGATGGCATGCCGCAACATCTGCTCAATCCGCGTGGTAAGCGCGGCGGGCCGATCGAGCCGATCGAACGCGGAGGGAGGGCGTGGCATCATGGATTCCCTGAACAGGTGCGAAGGAAATCTACAATACCAGATCAGAGCCCAGAGCGAAAGCGACGCGACGTTCCCTCAGTCGCTGCCGCTCCCGGCCTTGACAAGACTATCGGAACTATCGTGTTCCTACTTCGGCGGCGGCGGCGGCAGATCCAATGTTCCCGTGCCCGCGCGCAATGCGGCCTCATATCGTGTCAGGGCCTCATACGCCGTGCGGAACTCCGGCCGGCCGGCCAACGTCGCGAAGCGGGCTTCCTTGCTCACCGTCGCATAATGCGACAAGGCCAGCGCGACCGCATCTGGAGTCGGCGGGGTTTTGCCCGTGAACACTTCCGTGGGCAGCGCGAGATAACGTTTCCACGCATCGGGCAGCACCGATTCCATCTTGAGCGTCGCGTCGACGAGTTGCCGTCGCGCAAGCTCCAGCGCCGGAACCGCCGCCGGCGCCGTGGCGGGCGTCACCTCGACAATCGTTGGCTCTTTTCCCTCGATGGGCCTGTCCGTATAGCGCGACAAATGTTCGACAAGCACGGCCGCGGACGCCGGAATCGTCACCGGTTGTCCGGGCATGGGCGGCGGTCCGTAATAGGCGCCGGTCGCGCGTTTGTCGACCAACATCGCCGTCCCATCCAGCGCCAACCCGGCGAACAATCCCCGCGAGCGCGCGTAGGAATAAACCTCGGCGTCCAATTTCAAGTCCGTCCCCGCAGCGGCTTGGCGTCCCACGGGCCCCGCCGCCACCGATGCATCCGCGCCGATCGTGAACTTACCCTTCATGATCGTGTCGACGCTTTTCCGCGTGCGGAATACCAGGACGACATCGCTCGATTGCAGCCCGATCTGCCAGCCGAAACTACCGCCCGACAACGTCACGAACACCGGCGCCCGCCAATGTCCGGAACCGTCGCGAACCAGCAATACGCCTCGCCCGTGCCGAGCGCCTACGAAAAAACCGCCTTTGAGCACATCCGGAACGATGGCCACGGCTTGCGCCTGCGACAGCAAACTTTTCGGAACGCCGCGGAGAGGATCCGCGCTGATGTCGTCCAATACTTGGGTAGCGGTCTCGACGACCTGCGTCTCTTCGCTGCGAAGCTGCGCTGGCGCAAACCCCGCTCCGATGGTTATAATGATGACAGCGGCCCCTATCCCGGCGCGGCTCATGGTCTTGCCTTTCTTGCGAAAACAGGCGTGATGTCGCACTCGAAAGGAATACCTCGTTTCTTTGCTGAGGGTCAAGTGGGAATGCCGCAGTCACGCACTTCGTGAATAGTTTGGGGTAGTTGCGCTCAAGATGAAAACCTGGCTTCTTCCGCTCCTCCTGTGCTGCCTCGTCGTCGCTCTGTTGCGTACCCGCGGCGGGTTTCGTTTTCTAAAAGAAAGGATTGGCAATCCCGTGAACGGAAAGATCGAGAAAACCGATGCCGAGTGGCGCGAAACATTGACTCCCGAGCAATATCGGGTTGCCCGCAAGAAGGGCACCGAACGCGCCTTCACCGGCGCGTATTGGAATAGCGAGGACGACGGCGTCTTTCTGTGCGTCTGTTGCGGACAGCCGCTCTTCCAGGCTGATACGAAGTTCGACTCCGGCACCGGCTGGCCCAGCTTTTGGCAACCCGTCGACAAGGAGAAAGTCTCTCTCGTCGCCGACAACGGCCTCTTCATGAGCCGGATGGAAGTCGTTTGCAGCCGTTGCGACGCCCACTTGGGACACGTCTTTGAAGACGGCCCCGCTCCGACCGGGCTACGCTACTGCATGAATTCCGCGGCACTGAAGCTCGTCCCGCCCAACGAAACCAACGCAAAGTAGCGAGAACGCCCGGCTCGCCATGTCGCCTTAGAATTCGTCTTGATCTTTTTTCCGCTCGCCGTCATCGTAGCGCGTGGGATTTTCCAGCCGTTGGCCAAGGATGGTCCATGCAGCCTTTGACGGTCGATGATCTGCTGCCCTTGGAGGAATACGTCGACAGGCGACGGGAGTTCTTCGATTCCCATCGCCGTTACGTCGACCGCTACCGCCGTGTGCGCATCGGCCCGCGTTTGACGCTCGTTTTCGAGAATCGCCAAACTCTTTGGTTCCGCGTCCAGGAGATCCTAAGAATCGCCCGCCTTTCCGAACCGGGAGACGTGCAGCAAGAACTCAATCTTTACAACCGCCTGCTGCCCAGCCGAGACTTGCTCCAGGCCGCTCTGCTGATCGACCTGGGCGACGAAGCGCGTCAGGTCAAGGAAATGGCCCACTGGCGCGATATCCAGGGCGAGCATCTGCACCTGGTCGTCGGCGACGACTGGTTTCCCGCGATTCTCGTTACCTGCCGTCCGGAAGACCGCTGCGCCGGCACCGCCCACTGGATACAGTTTCACGTCGAGCCGCCGGGACGCAAAAAGCTCGCCGATTTCGCGAGGCCCGCTTTCTTTCGCTTCAACAACGGCGTTTACCAACATCAAGGCCCGGCCTTGAGCGAAGAGTTTCGCCAAAGTCTCGTCGACGACCTCGATCGCTCCGAGAACGATCAACCCACCCGCAAGACCGGTTGAACCCTCGCGTGCGGCTTAGCGCCCCAACGTCCACCACGCCTTTTCCCACGTTCGCTTCATATTCGCGAGCGCCGTCTGCGACTTCACGCCGCTGGGCGGCTTGATCTCGAACGCGCACACCGGCCGACGACCGGGTCGCAAGTAACCGACGTCGAACAGCGTCTTGAGAAAATCGCGCAGCTGGGGAACGTCGTTGTCGCCGCCCGGCATGCCGAAGAGTGGATGGGTGTCACCGAAGAGCGGGTGCGTCCGATCCGATACGCTGCTGCCCATATGGACCGCCGCGAGATGTTCCTTGATGAGCGGAAAATGCTTGGCCGGCTCTTCGTGGCACAAATAAATGTGGCTCAAATCATGCAGCAGTCCAAAATCAGGATATTCGCGCTTCACCGCTCGCGCCACCGTCGCGGCCGTCGCGCAGGTGCCGACCAGCGCTTTCTTGTCCATGTCGTAGTCAAAGATTTCCACGAGCACCGATGCTCCCGCCCGCTCTTTCGCCTCTTTACAAATCCGTTTGAGCGAAAGGACCAAACGCTCGACGGCACCCGTTCGCTCTTCCGCCGGGACGTTCTTGCCGCTCATGACCGCGATCCGTGTCGCCCCGAATTCCTTCGCCTGATCGAACAAGCCGACGATCGTGTCGATTGCGTGGTCCCGCTTCGCCGCGTCCGCCGCGTTCAAGTCCAGCCCGCCGCGCAAGATGGTCGGCTGACAGGAAAGCGTTACCGTCATCTGACAATCGCGCAGCAGGGCCGCACATTTTTGGCGGATGCCGGGATCGACGATCGGGCCGACATCGACGGCTTCAAAAAACGGGTCATGGCAGATTTCTTGCAGGGTTTCCAGCTGCGGCCCTTCCCCGAACAGACATTCGGGAAACGCCATGCCATGCACCACGCCCAGTTGTAGATACGGTTGCCAAGGGTCTTTCATGGTTTCTCGCTCGTTGACAACCATTCTATGAACTGGAAAGCCCAGGGACGGCCGTCCCTGGGCTTTCCCATCAGGAGGAAGCCAGTATCCCCATCACTTCTTCATGCAGCAACCCATTCGTGCATAACACGTCCGGCTTTTCGATGTCTTTCTTGCCGTCCCAGGTCGTGATTTTGCCGCCCGCTTCCTCGACGATGGGAACGATTCCGCCCAGATCCCAGGCGTGTACCCCGTGCTCCATCATGATGTCGCCTGCCCCCTGCGCGACGAGAACGAAGCCGTAAAAGTCGCCGAATCCGCGTTGCCGCTGCGTCTGTTGCGCGAGGTGCAAAAAAGTTTTCTCGCGCCCCGCGCGCGTGAACCAGGTCACGCTGGAATAGAAAAGATGCGCTTCCTTGAGCGTGTCGACCTTCGAGACATGAATGGGCCGATCGTTGCGAAACGCTCCGTCGCCTCGCAGTGCCCGATACGTCTGATCGAGCGCCGGCATATAGGTGATACCTGCCAGCAGTTCCCCCTTATACTCAAGCCCAACCAACGTCGCCCAAATGGGAACCCCACGCACGAAGCTGCGCGTGCCGTCGATCGGATCGATGATCCATCGATAGCCCGACGTCCCGGCATGCGCCCCAAATTCTTCGCCGAGAAAACCGTCGTCTGGAAACTTGCCCAAGAGCGTCTTTCGCAGCATCTCCTCCGCCCCGCGATCCGCTACGGTGACGGGACTGCGATCGTCCTTCCACTCGACGGCGACGTTCTGATCGAAGTATCCCAACGCGAACTGCCCCGCTTCACGCGTGGCGTCCAGGGCAAGCTGATACCGATCCCGCGTCCCCGCCGCACTCATTTTTTTATCCCCAATCGCCGCTTGCGGCTTAGCGCCCCCACGGGCCAACGCACCGGATCTTCCAGATACGGATCCATGCCCGGAAACGGACTGGACATCTCAGTCCCCCTTCTTGGGCGCCGTCAACGCATGATACCGTACCGTGTTCTCCGTCACGCTCGGCGGTTCTTCATAGGGCAGCGCCTTGAGAAACTCGACAAGATCCGCCTTTTGCGCCTGACTCAAATGGCTCGTTTTGCCGTGCTTGTCTTCCTTGTTGTGGACGGTCAAAACTTCCATGAGTGTCTTTGCCTTGCCGTGATGCAGATACGGTCCCGTGCGATAGATGCCCAAGAGCGTGGGCGTGTCGTACGCGGAGCCCATGCGCTCGGAGGGATCAATTGCCTTGCTCCAGGTGCCGACGTCGTGCAGATGGAAGGGTTTTTTCAAGCTGCTGTCGGTGTAATAAGGTCCGCTATGGCAGCTGGCGCAGTTCACTTCCTTGCTGACAAACAGCGCCTTGCCCCGCTGGGCCGCTTCGCTCAGCTTGCCCGGCGCGAGGATGTGCGGCGACAGCGGAAACTCGAAGGAGTTGCAATAGATCGCGAGGGCGTCCAGATCCTTAGATTTTCCCCCTGTCGTTTCGTCGAGTTCAATCTTCTCAAAGCCGCGCTTCGTCCGCATCGGACCCTTTAGAAGTCCTGGTCCCGCCATCAAGCGACTGCGAATCGTGTACTCGAAATCTTGGGCCTCATCCCGATCCGCGGACCAATGGATGGGGTAGGTGTGGGCCATGCCCAGCATTGCCGTCGTTTTCCGCAGTCCCTCGCCGTTTTGCCAGGTGCGGCCGTCGTGGTTCCCGTCAGGATGACACGACGAGCAGGCGATCCAGCGGGCGCTCGACATCGGGGAGTGCGCGGTGTTGAAGAGGATTTTGCCCCGGATCCACTCCGGCGTCTTGGCCGGCTCACACACCTTCGCTTTGCCCTTGACGGACATCGACTTGGCATCGTGTTTGGAAACTTCAAAATCCAGGAAGCTATAGATGTAGCAATACTCGCCGTCGGCGCTTACGCGGACCGCGCGCGGATTCTGACCCGTGCGGGACGGCAAACTGATGCGGGAAATCTCTTGGTAGTCGTCGTCCACAACCTTGCACATGTTCATGTCGTTGGTGCCGGCGTAGACAATGTAAAATCGCTTGCCGTCCGGCGAGATGTCCGCTTCCCACGGATTCGTCGTGACGTAGACGCTGTTGAACGTATCCATGCCGATCGACATGCGCCGTTTGCCTTCGCCCGGTTTCAGATCGCAGACGGAAAGTTGCGGAAAGATCGAGCCCCGCCCATCGGTGATATGGATGATCGACCGAATGTGGGAGACATACGCCTTGGGCCGCGTCGGATGCAACAACACATGCCGGGCCAGGTTGTCGGTGGTGTGCCCCTTCCACGATTCGACGATCTCGCCCTTGGCCAAATCAATCGCGTGAAGAATGCCGGTGTAGAACTCACTCACGTAGACGCGCTTGCCGTCCGGCGCCAAAGCGATGCCGCGCGTATGCTTTCCGGCGGGAATCTCCCTGGTGATGGATTTCGTTTGCAGATCGATTTCGCTCACGATGCCGGGGTACTCATGCGTAACCCAGGCGCGGGTGCCCTCTTTGTTCGCGACCACGCCGTAGGGTTCCGCCTTCGTCGCCAATCGTTCGATCACGGCGCCTTTCTCCGTATCGACGATGACGACCGCGCTCTCGCCATAGAGGGTCACGAGCGCCAGGGGACCTTTGCCGATCCAGGTCACGCCTTCCGGCTTTTTTCCGACTTTGATCTCGCGGACGGCTTTCATTTTTTCCGCGTCGACCAGCGTGACGGTGCCGTTGTCCGTGTTGGCCACCAGCAGGAGTTTGCCATCGGGCGCGACGTCCATCAAGCTGTTGCTTGTGTTCGGCAGTGCCGACGCGGCGAACAGAAATAGTGCGAGAAAGGAAGAAAACCAGCGCATCGTTGGAACCCCCAAACGGGACACGGCCACACGAGCAGTGAAACGGCCTGTTTCATCGGCGCATGTGGCGGAAAGGCAGAGACAGAGACAGAGACAGAGATTGATTATCCCGCACCGGAACCGGAAAACAAGACGGAATCCGCCCAATGCCGCCAATCACTCTTTGGTTTCGAGTGCTTCGAGGCGCACAAGATACCAGGTTTGCGTGCGCGTCGTCCTTTTGTCACGCGCATCCTCGCCAATCAACATTATGCAAACTACTGTGGTTCCAACACGCGTAACGGCAGGCGCACTTGAGAATTCTTGCCCGTTGCGATATCGCGGGCGTTGATTTCCAAAGTGAAGTTGCCCGGTCGATCCAGCGTCAAACCAAATTGCATGGGAATGTGTTGTTGCCCCATTCCAAGCACCTGCTTGACATGATGGCTTTGCGCCTTCGCTTTCACTGGCTCGTTTTTCTCGTCGAGAATCTTGAGCGTGACATCCACATCGGATTCACCCGACTTGTCGCGGGTAAAGCCGATAAGCGAGAAGCGCACCTGCACGATTTCTCCGACGACGCCGACTGGGGAACGGGGGTTGCCGCCTTCTCCAAACGTGCCGACGCGAACGATGCCGAAATCGGCCGGCAGAACCTTGCCGCCGCCCAGAAAGGTCACTTTCTTGCCGCTGGCCTTATCCGTCACCGTGACTTTCGCGGCGTAAATCCCCGGAATGGCGTTGGGCGGCAATGCCATATGCGCATGGCAGGGCACGCTATCGCCGCCGAAGTAAGTTTGGACCTTGTGGTTCCTTGGTCCCTGCGAATAGAGGATGTCCTTTTTCGGATCGAGCACTTCCAAATATAACGAAAACTCCGCCGCGCCGTCCTTGCCGATTGTGAGATTCTTTATGTTGAACGAGAAGAACACATCGTCGCCGGGAAGCGCGCCGGCCTTCTTTTCGCGGGTCGCGCCCATGTAACCATGCGTCGTGCGCGTATCGGTGATTTGGAGATCACCGGGCGCTCCTCCATTTACGGACATCAGCAGGATTCCAAGGGCGGTCCACATCGAAGCTACTCCCGTCTGTCATCTGGTTCGTAAAGCGAGATTCTTTTCATTGAAACAACGATCCCGTCGCCGTTGGACGAGTTCTATTTTTTTCCCTGCGACGGCGCCATGCTAGGGGAAGTCGACTGCGAACGTAGTCCCGTCGACGCCACCTGCGAGGTTTGAGCGAAGCTCGACATCGAAGAGTGCAGCGAAAAATACGCCGCCTCATCTCCGGGCCGGCAGGGCGCGAATTGCAACCCTTGCGACGTCATGAACGCCACCAGGTCCAGCACGTCATTTGCCTGCGGATGCATCGCCGGGCCAAGCATCTTGGCAGCCGTCGGATCCGCCAAGGCGGAAACTTCCTTCGTAAGGTTGTTCATGAACGTGGACGCTTCCGCGTAACGACTCATGTTGATCTTTTCCTCGTCGAACTTCTTGTCCAATTCGGCGCTCAGGTTCTTCACGCCAATCGTGCATTGATCGTAGTACTTGGGTTCGATCCGACCCGTCCGTTGAACCGAGGCGACCGCGCCTTCCAGCGAGGTCTGCAATTTCTCTTGCGTGGGCCCCAGCAATCCGTAAGGCCAGGGAATATCGTTCACTTTGCCCACGATGCCCAAGCCGGTCTTGCCGGGAATCGTGATGTTGACCGCCTTTAAGATGGCCGGATTCAGCGGCACCGGCGCGCCATAAATCCCTTGCAGCGCCATGCGATCCAAGGGGGGCAACATGATGTTCATGGCCCGTCCGGTCGTGACTTCGATCGACGTCGGGTTCATCATGACACGCTGAAAAATGCCCTGATCGGCGGCCATCTTGGTTTCCGCGTAGGTCGGCGTGTTGGCCTTCTCGTACATGGCTTCGTCGAAGGCCTTCCGTTTCGTCACCAACTTCGCCTGATTGGCTTGCTCGCGCGCGATGCGCGCCTGTTCCGCCTGAACCATGACGTCGCCCTGCGCGCTGGTGACGGCCGCCGTCCCGTACAGCATTCCGCCGTAACGCCCTGGATTAAACCCGCCGTATGGATTCGGGGGATAGGGGTATTGCGCCTGACACGCACTTTCCAAAAGGAACAAGACGGCGAACATGGCGATAACATTTCGCGGACGCATGATCTGACTCATGTTTGTTAGGAACGGACCAATCCAAAATCTTACGCCCCGGCAAACGCCGCCAGACGGATGTTATTTGGGGTTCAAATGCGCGGGGCCTTTGCCGCGCGGAACTAACGCACGCCATTGCGCGATTGCCTTTTCACGATCTCCCTCTGAGGCTGCCGCATTGTACGCGATCGGCGTCTTTACCGGCACCAGACGCACGAGATGCCAGTGGGCCAACTCACGAATTCCCAGTCGCGTATGATCCAAGAGCTTGATCAGGATATCGTAGGTCACGGGCTGTTTCTTCTGTTCCGCCGTGAAGCCCAATAGCAACTCGATGAAAACGCTGGCCTTGATCGGGCCGACCTTCCCCAACGTCATTAGTTGCTTCATGGTTTGCCGCACTTGGTCTGGTCCGCGGCCCAGATAGTGGCGCATCACGACGATCGATTGCTCGCGCAATTCGGGGTGGTCCTTGTTCTCCACCGATTGAAGCACCAGACCAACATCGCCCAACGCGCCCGCGGCCACCACTCCCGTCAGACGCGCGACCGGCTCCTTGGAACTGAGCAGGGCCGCTATCGCTTTCTTACGATCGCCCCCGGCGAGCGTCTGTGCGGCCTTGACGGCCTTGGCAAACGTCTCCTTCTCCATTTCGGTCATCGGTCGGATGAAATCCGGCAGCTTTTCCAAGCCCTGCACATGCACCTTCTTGTCGAAATTATCCCACTGGAAAAGCGCCGGCCCCGGCGGCGCCTGCATCGTGAATCCTTCTTCCGCCGTTCGCACAAACACTTTGCCTTCTAAAACCAGGGCCAACGCTTGCGACGACGGCGCCTCTAACTTGCCCGTGAATTCCTTGATGATTCCCGGCGCGTAGCGGCTATACATCTCGACGCCGATGCGGCTGCCGGGCCGAAGCGCGAGTTCAATCTTTGAATCGTGCAACCGCAAGAGCACTTTCGCGTTGCCCTCCTTGCGGAGGTTTCGGAACACAAGGATGCCGCGGTCCAAAGTGATATCGAGGTCCACTTCTTCGGCGGAATGCAGCTGGATGGCGGATTCGAGAGCCGGCATCGGGCCGCGTTGACTTATGTCCGCCTTCATTTCGACGCTCACGGCGCCGTTAGCGGAGTGGATCTTGGCCTCCGGCAGGGCGAACAACAACGCTTCCGCGGGAATCGACTCGCCCTTTTTCACGGCTTGCCATTCTTTCGCCCCGCGCAAAAGGAGCACGCCCTGCACTTCCTCGCAGGTCGCCAGGGCTTTGCCAGCATGCGACATACGGGGGAATAATGCTAGAAGGAGCGCAAGACCGACGAGGCAAGTCCGCGACATGAGCAACCGTCCCAAAATTCGGAATGGGGGTGGCGAATAGAACCCTAATCCTAGTTTTAGAACCGATTCAGGTGGAATACAAGTATGTCGCGGCCCAAAACCTTGAATCGCCGACAAATCGTTGCTACGCGTTGACGTAGTCGGGTTCGGCAAATTCCATGATGCGCTGGTAGACTTCCGCGCGATCCACCCGGACTTCCGGGGGCGCGGTGATGCCGATACGTACCTTGTTGCGGTCAATGGCGGTGATCGTGATCTTGATCGAGCCGTCGATGATGATTTCTTCGTTGAGCTTGCGGGTGAGAACGAGCATCGTCTTTCCTCCGTGAAAGTATGAGGGAGTTGAACTTTTCCTAAAGTTTTGCAAACGCCGTGCCGAAGACGTGAATCGCTATGAAAATGAAAAAATGGATAATATGGGCATTTTAGGTATCCTGTTTAGGGGTGCAATTCTGACCCCTTGCGCACATATCCCCCATCAATTGTGCGATCTGCGACACATCGCTGTGTCAAAATCCCCCACTTCACTTTTCTGGACTTGGCGATTTGATGACCTATACTTCAGTGCTCTCGGTAAAGATGCCGACATTGGAGAAGAAGAAAGCATGGCTACCCCGTCCATCCCCCTCGAAGCGGAAATGACGCTCTCTCGCAACAAGCTATCGGACTACAAACGCCGTCGCTCCCGCCGCTTTCGCTGCGGTCTTGCGACCTTGGGCCGTATTCAATTCCCCAATCGAAGCGACATCCTCGACGCCTTCGTCTACAACCTCTCGGAGAACGGCATCGGGCTGAATATGACCGAATCGCTCAATTCGGGGCAGGAAATCGTCATCCGCATCCGCGTCGCCAACGAAACGCAACCAATCCAGCTGACAGCGCATGTGATGCACTGTACCCAGGAACTCGACCGCTCCTGGCGCGTCGGCTGCGAGTTTACCAATCCCCTTTCCCCCGAACTCGTCGACAAGATCCTCGGCTAGCTGCGTCGCTTGCGGCCTAACGGTTTTACCTCTCCCCAATTTTCTCCCGCCGCGTATCCCTTAAAGAAACGCACCAGGAGGAATTCCCAATGCCAGACGCCACTCCCCCCGCCGACCCCAACTTCAAGGATCAGGTCAAAGCCGGCTTCAAGGCATTCAAGAAGCGCCTCAAACTCACGCGCCTCGAAGAAGAATCCAAGATCGGCCGCAGCCCCACGACTTCCGGCAAAGGGTCCGGCATCGTCGGCATCTATCCCCCCGTCCAGTTTCCTCCCGCCGTCTGGGAGGAACTCGTTAAACAGGGTAAGCTCAAACCCTCCACCCACGGCATGTACGAGCTTGTGGAAGTAGAACGCGACTAACTCCCGCTTGCGGCTTAGCGCCCTTACTTGAGCGCATTCTCAATCGACGCCGCCACCCGCTCCGCCAGCGCCGCCGATCCCGCGTCCGTGAAATGCACGTTCGCCGGTCTTTGAATCTCCTTCAGCTTTCCGAGCGCGAATGAATAGAGGTCATGCACCGCCACGCCGTTGTCGTCCATGACCTTCTTCGCCGCCGCGTTGAACGCGACCACATCGCTATTCTTCCGCGGCGGACTCAGCTTGCCCTCCGGCACGGGCGTCGTGCTCACCCAGATCAGCTTCGCCCCCGTCGCCATCATCCTCTTCACCAATTCGCGGAGGTTTTGCTCATACGCCTCGATCGGCACCTGATGCTTGCCGGCCTCGTCCATCTTCAGGTCGTGCAGCCCCCAATTGAACGAGATCACGTCCCATTTGCCTTTGCTCAGCCAGGCGTCAATGTTCTTGATGCCGTTGATGGTCGGCCCGCCGTTGGTCGGAATGCGATGCACATTCGTTTTCCCCTCGAGCAATTTCCGCGTCGGCAGCGTGTAGCCAATCGAAATCGAATCTCCGATGATGAGCACCCGAGACAGCTTCGGATCGTCCTTGATCGGCGCGAACACCGGCTGCGCCTTCTTGCCCTGCCCCATCGCGAGAGACGGAATCAACAAAACCGCAAGCGCCAAAAACTTCTTCATCGAAACTCTCCCATTGTTCATTTGTGATTACCCCGCCGGATGCGAACGATGAAAATGCACATGCTTCCAACGGCCGTCCTTCTTCTGCCAAACCCGCGTCTCTTCAACGGCCGTCGTGATCGGTCCGCCTTCGGCCGTCTGACGCTGGTTGAGGCGGACATACGAGACGACTGCCGCGTCTCCCATGACCCGCACATGCGGCGAAGCCATCGTCGTGTTGAAGACGGACTGCACGCCCTCCAGCTTGAAGTAAAACTGATGGAAGTCAAGTCCCTCCACCAGATGTCCCCGCGCCTCCGGCTCAAAACACGTCAGGCTCGGATCGCACAACTCCAGATAGACCTTCCAATCGGCCTTGGTGATCGAGTCGAGCAATTGTTGATTGAGCCGCAATAGTTCCTGCGTCGTCTCCGGCGTCATGACGGTTTCACCCTCGAAATCGGCTTTCGCATCCCCATACGCGGACAGAAGCCATAAAATGGTATGGACCCGCGACTCTCCCGTCGCGGTCGCCAGGACAGTGTAGGAAAAAAGGAGCGCCATGAAATCGCCGCATGTCTTCGATGTTGCCGAGCAAGATTTCGATGAGAAGGTTCTGAAGAAATCGTCGGAAGTTCCCGTCGTCGTCGATTTCTGGGCGCCGTGGTGCGGCCCCTGTCGCTCGCTCGGCCCGCTCCTGGAAAAGATGATCGACGAACGCAAGGGCGAAGTCCTGCTCGCCAAGGTCAATATCGACGACGAGCAAAACCTCGCCTACAAGTACAACGTCCAGTCGATCCCGCTGGTCATCGGCTTCCGCGACGGCAAGGGCGTCTCGGAATTCATGGGCCTCGTCTCCGAAAAGCAGATGGCCGACTTCCTCGATCGCCTCAGCCCCACCGAAGCCGAGCGCCTCATCAAGCAGGCCCTCGACCTCGAAACATCCAACCCCGTCGAGGCCGAGCGCATCTATCGCCAAGCCATTCAAGACGAACCGGAACAGGAATTGGCGATCCTTGGCCTCACCCGCATACTGCTTGCGCAGAAAAACGATTCCGAGGCCGCCGAACGCCTCGAGCGCTTCATCGCCACCGGCGACAATGTCGACGAATGCGAACGCCTTCGCGCCATCCTTTGGCTCCGCCGCCAAGCCAACGACAGCGGCGACGAATCGACGCTCCGCCATCAGGTCGAAATCGATGCCAAAAACGCCAACGCCCGCTTCGACCTCGGCTGCGTCCGCGCCGCCGACGGCGACTACCAAGCCGGCCTCCAACTATTGCTCGAAGCCGGCGAACTCGATCGCAAACTCGCCTCGGGAAAGGTCAAGGAAGCCATGGTCAAGATCTTCCACGCCCTCGGCGTCCGCCACGCGCTGTCCGATGAATACCGCGATAAATTGACCGCGATCCTTTACTGAGACTGCCGTAGGACAGGCTTCCAGCCTGTCCGTTTTTTGACTTCAGTGAATTGGCGACATTACAAAGACCAATTCGGACAGGCTGGAAGCCTGTCCTACGGAAATCAACACCATGTGCGGACGTTTCACCGTGACCGTCTCAGCGAAGGAACTGCAAGAGGCGTTCCCTCTTTTCGACCTGCCTTCCACCACGCCGCGCTTCAACGTCGCGCCGACGCAGCAAATCCTCGCCGTCCGCCGCGAAGACGACAAACCCAAGCCGCAGGGCGTCTTCCTGCGCTGGGGCCTGGTGCCGTCGTGGGCCGACGATCTGAGCATCGGCAGTCGCCTCATCAACGCCCGCGCGGATGGCATCGACAAAAAGCCGTCCTTCCGCGCCGCCTTCAAGAAGCGTCGCTGCCTCATTCTCACGGATGGCTTCTATGAATGGCGGAAGGGCGCCAAACCCAAGGATCCCAAACAACCCTTTCACATTCATTTCAAAGACCGCCGCCCTTTCGCCTTCGCCGGCCTGTGGGAAACCTGGAAGAAAGGCGACGAGCCGATCGAATCCTGCACCATCATCACCACGGAAGCCAACGAAGCCATCGCGGCCTTGCACGATCGCATGCCCGTCATCCTCCAGCCGCGCGACTTCGCTCGTTGGCTTGACCCCGCCCCTGGCGACCCGGCGGCCCTTCTCGAAATGCTCCGCCCCTACCCTGCCCCGGACGAAATCGAGACGACCCCCGTCAGCACGCATGTCAACAACGCGCGTCATGAAGACCCCGATTGTCTTTCCGGCATGAACCCTTAACCAGCGTCGACGCGCAAGCGTCGATCGATTCTGCTTGTTGACGCCGTATCCATTCCCCATTACGATCCAGTCAATTCACGACTCGATCTCAGGGGGAAACCATGCGACCCACTCTCCTCAGCGCCGTCCTGCTAACGTTCTTGCCATCGCTCCTCACCGCGCAAGACGAAAAGAAACCCTCCACGACCGACGTGCCGCCGCACAAGATGCTGCACACGTTTCTGCTCAACGAAGCCCAAAAACACTTCGACGCCCGCCGCGACGTCATCGCGAAACTGAAAACCCCCGAACAAATCAAAGCCCGTCAGACCGAACTCAAAAAGAAATTCCTCGCAGCTCTCGGCGATCTTCCTGCCAAGACGCCGCTCAACGCCAAGGTCGTCGGCACGATAAAAGCGGACGGCTACCGCATCGAGAAAATCATCTTCGAGAGCCGGACCGAACACCACGTCACTGCCGCCCTTTACATTCCCGACGGCAAAGGACCGTTTCCCGGCGTCCTCGTTCCCTGTGGCCACTCCACCAACGGCAAGGCCGCCGAAGCGTATCAGCGTGCCTCGATCCTGATGGCCAAGAACGGCATGGTCGCCCTTTGCTACGACCCGATCGGCCAAGGCGAACGGCTTCAACTTCTCGCCAAGACCGGCAAGGGCGCGATCCCCGGCAGCACTTCCGAGCATACCATGGTCGGCGTCGGCGCGTTGCTCGTGGGACGTAGCACCGCGACGTACCGCATCTGGGACGGGATGCGGGCAATGGATTACCTTGAGAGCCGACCCGAGGTCAATGCCAAAAAGCTCGGTTGCGCCGGCAACTCCGGCGGCGGCACGATGACCGCCTACCTGATGGCCCTCGATCCCCGCATCGTCTGCGCGACGCCCTCGTGTTACATCACCTCCCTCGAACGCCTCTTCGCCACCATCGGCCCCCAAGACGCCGAGCAAAACATCACCGGCCAGGTCGCCTTCGGCATGGAACACGCCGACTACCTCACCATGCGGGCTCCGCTGCCGACCTTGATGGCCGTCGGCACGCAGGACTTCTTCGACATCAAGGGCGCCTGGAACAGCTACCACGAAGCCAGCGAGATTTACAAAAAGATGGACGCGGGCGATCGCATGTCCATCTTCGAGTTCGACGACAAGCACGGCTGGTGGAAACCGCGCCGCGAAGCCTGTGTCGGCTGGCTGCGGCGCTGGCTCGTCGGCGTGAACGAAAAGGTGATCGAGACCGATTTTCCCATTTTCAAGGATGCCGATCTGCAATGCACGCGCAGCGGACAGGTGCTGGAGGATTTTCGCGGCGTGTCGGTGTTTGATTTGAACCGGCAACGCGACGAGGAGTTGGCGAAGGATCGCGCGAACTTTCCCAAGATGCCGACCACGGAGCAGCGCGACTTGGTTTGGGGTCTGCTTTACCCTTTTACTTCTACTAGAGTAATTGGCGGACTCGGTATCCGTTTAGATCCACCGGGTCGCAGATTAGTTGAGAATGATCTCAGCATCGAATTCATAGTACGCAAAGGCGACGAGACGAAAACCGGTAAGACCGCAATCTATCTTGATGATCGCGGCTTTGCGGCAGAGGCCGGCAAGGGCGGACGTTTGGATCAACTCGCTAAGCAATACGATCGCGTAATCGCCGTTGATCTGCGAGGCATCGGCGACACCGCCCCAGGCAAACTCAAACCAGGCAGGGCCGCATATTTCGGAGTCGATTCCAAGGAAGCATTCCTCGGCATTCACCTTAACCGCCCCTTGCTTGGCCAACGGGTCAGCGATCTGCTCTTCCATTTTCTGCCTGTCAGCGTCGAGGGGATAAAACTTCCGACAGTCCATATCATCGCCCGCGGCCCCATCGTCGGCCTCGCAGCCCTTCACGGCGCCGCTCTCAATCCCAATGTCACGAGCGTAACCATCGAGGACGGCCTCCTCTCCTGGTCGAACGTTGTCCAAACCCCCGTTTCCTACAACCAACTGACCAATGTCGTGTTCGGCGTGCTCAAGCATTACGACTTGCCGGAACTCGCGACGATGATCGCGCCGCGTCCGTTGACGATCCGCAATCCCATCGATGCCGCCGGTCGCCCCGTCTCGCAGAAAGCCGTCGAGGAAACCTATCGGCCGACCACGGCGCATTATGCCCGCGACAAAACCACCAGCAAGAATCTTATCCTCCAAGGAAAGTAAGCCCCCGAAAGCCCCGAAAGCCCAGGGACGGCTGTCCCTGGGCTTTCGGAACCCTCCACAATTCTTCACGAGAAACCGAATGCCACGCTCCCTCGCCGCCTTTTGTTGTCTTCTCCTTGCTTCTTTGTCGCGAGCAGACGGCCCACGCGATAACAATCCCGAAACCGTTCGGCCCGTGCCGCCGCCCGGCATCGCCGTGACACGGACCGACTTCGTCTTGTTGACCGACGAGGCCGCGAACTTGGGCAAGGAAATCGCGTCCCTCAAGGTGCGCTTCAAGAAAAACCCCGCCGCCCTCGAACTCATCCCCGACATCGAGATCTTCCACAACGCCGTGCACTATGCCCTTAAGTACAACGAATTCTACAAACCCGGCGAATTAGACATCGCCGCCAAACTACTCACCCAAGGCAGGAAGCGGGCTCAAGAACTCAAGGACGGCAAACCCTCCTGGATTCACGCCACCGGCCTCGTCGTTCGTGGTTACGTCTCCCGAATCGATGGCTCCGTGCAGCCTTACGGCCTCGTGGTCCCCGCGTCGTTTCGCTCCGGAAGCGCCCATCGGCATCGTCTCGACATCTGGTTTCATGGCCGAGGCGAAACGCTCAGCGAACTCAGCTTCATCGACGGCCGCCAGAAATCGCCCGGCCAATTCACGCCACCCGACGCATTCGTCCTGCATCCTTATGGCCGCTACTGCAACGCCAACCACTTTGCTGGCGAAGTCGACACCTTTGAAGCCATGGAACACGTCCAAAAACATTACAAGATCGACGACAACCGCATCGTCGTCCGCGGCTTCTCGATGGGCGGGGCGGCCTGTTGGCATTTCGCGGTGCATCACGCCTGGCGCTGGGCGGCCGCCGCGCCGGGGGCTGGTTTCTCCGAGACGCCCGATTTCCTGAAAGTCTTTCAAAAGGAAACGCTCAACCCCCTCTGGCATCAAGACAAGCTCTGGAGTTGGTACGACTGCAATCGTTGGGCGATGAATCTTTACCACTGTCCCACGGTCGCCTACAGCGGCGAGAAAGACAGCCAAAAGCAAGCCGCCGATATCATGGAAGCCGCCCTCGCCGCCGAAGGCATGAAGCTCGTGCATATCATCGGCCCGAAGATGGGGCATTCCTACCACCCGGACTCCAAGCGTGAGATCGACCACCGCATCGACGCCGTCGTCGAACGAGGCCGCGAGGTCATGCCCAAGAAAATCCGCTTCGTCACCTGGACGCTGCGCTATCCGCGCATGCACTGGGTTCATGTGGAAGGTTTGGCCGAACACTGGAAGGAGGCGCGCTTGATCGCCGAGATCATCGCCCCTTCGGGAGTGCTGGTCGAGACGAAAAACGTCACCGCATTGACCCTGCGAATGGAGCCCGGTCTTTGCCCGCTTGACGCCACGAAACCCGTGCGGATCGTCATCGACGGCGAGGAGGTTCCAGGAGGGCCTGTGCTTTCCGACCGTTCCTGGGTGACCCATCTCCGCAAGATTGATTCCCATTGGCGCGCGATCGCAGAGGACGACGACCAGGAAAACCGCAAACGCCCCGGTTTGCAAGGCCCCATCGACGACGCCTTCATGGACAAGTTCGTCATGGTTCGGCCGACCCGCACGCCCTGGAACGAAGCCACCGGCAAATGGGGCGAGGCCGAAATGGCCCACGCCGTCGATCATTGGCGCAAGCAATTTCGCGGCGAAATCACCCCCAAGAAAGACGTGGACGTGAGCGACGCGGACATCGCATCGAGCAATCTCATCTTGTGGGGCGATCCGGGCAGCAACGCCATCTTGGCCAAGATCGCGGACAAATTGCCAATCGTCTGGACCAAAGCAAGCATCCAGCTGAAGGGCAAGACTTTGGGCAGCGAGCATCACGTTCCCGTCCTCATCGCGCCGAATCCGCTCAACCCGAAGAAATACGTCGTGCTCAACAGCGGCTTCACCTTCCGCGAATACGACTATCTCAACAACGCCCGTCAGGTGCCGCGCCTCCCCGATTGGGCCATCCTCGACATCCGCCAACCGGCGACCTCGCAAACTCCCGCCGGCATCATCGCCGCCGACTTCTTCGATGAACAATGGCGTTTGAAGTAATCGCCAAAGCGTTCGCGCCGCGAGCTTTTTACGGGGCGAGCCAAGAGCGTAAGCGACTGGAGTGCCCGCAAAAGCAAAGGGAGTGCCCCCGCGCAACCGTTCTGCGGATCTGAAAAAATGATGAGACAAGCCAAGAACGCTCTGGAGTACGCGGCACGAACGTGTTAGAAAAAATAGTGAGAACCGTTCCTTTCATTAGAGGAATCCAAGTTCCACCCACCAACTTCCTCCATCATTGATGGCTCATGTGTCTTGGGGAGTTTCGTATGTCCATACCGCGTTCCCTTGCGTGTCGGCGATTTTCGTCGGCGCACCTTGTCGTACTGATTGGATTGCTTGCCTTCGCTCCCTGGGCGCGCGCCGGCGATGACAAGCCCGCCAAGCTCGCCCCCTTGCCCAAGGCGTTTGCCAAAGACAGCCCCGAATCGCTCGAAGATTTGAAGGCGATTCAGGCGCATGTAAAAGAAATCGTCAAGCGCGTCACCCCCGCCGTGGTTGGCCTCCAGATCGGCAATGCCCAAGGTAGCGGCGTCATCATCGATAAGGAAGGCCACATCCTAACCGCCGGTCACGTCTCCGGCGAACCCGGCAGGACCGCCATCATCATTTTGCCCGACGGCCGCCGACTCAGGGGCAAGACGCTGGGCCAAAACAAGGGCATCGACAGCGGCATGGTGATAATTACCCTCGATGAGAAGGATAAGATCGACCTGCCCGTCGCCGAGTTCGCCAAATCGTCCGAGCTTAAACGCGGATTCTGGTGCCTGGCCATCGGTCATCCCGGAGGCTTTCAGAAGGGCCGGCATCCCGTCGTTCGCCTGGGCCGAATCCTGGACACGACCGATAAATACATCCGCACCGACTGCACCCTGGTCGGCGGCGGTTCCTTGCGCTCCGCGCGTAGTTTGACTTCGTCCATGAGGTCCGCGACCTGGCCTCGGGCCGGCTTGACGTGTAGCACCGGATCGACCAATCCCGTCGGGCGAATGATCTG
>Ga0163144_10004032_pt1 | contig 33349 bp, 35 predicted proteins | sample OliLak19BULKMAT1_FD_123175 | JGI IMG/M metagenome (GOLD analysis project Ga0163144, IMG submission 123175) | Freshwater microbial mat bacterial communities from Lake Vanda, McMurdo Dry Valleys, Antarctica - Oligotrophic Lake LV.19.BULKMAT1 | ecosystem: Environmental > Aquatic > Freshwater >... | reverse complement strand
TAATCGGAACGCTGGGCGACAATTAATCGGAACGGGTGGGCGACATCATCTCGGAATGAGGGGGCGGCTTGCTCCGGAATCAGCATCGGCTTGATGGCCCTCGGTGCTGATGAGCCAATGCCGCCCCTCGGCGTAAAGCACATGAGCGTTGCCGGCAGTGACCTCAGCGTGAAGATATGCGCTCGCGTGCTCGATCGCGTTCAAGAAGTCCTACGGTAGGGCGGATAATCCTCAACCGCCAAGCTCTGCGCCATTCGAGCCGACCCGCACGTCCTCAACCGCCGTAGCGGGCTGCATGCGCGAGCGCGAGACGAGCGCGGAATGCTTCGAGCTTCACGCCCTCGCCGATTTGATCCGCTCAACATCCAACTCGCCCTTCGCACCCCAGCCCTTCACCCCGGCAGGGATCTCCGGGCGGAAGATTTCGTAAAGGCCAAACGCACATTTCCTCAGTTCGGCCGGTGGCACCGACTTGGCGAGCTCGACCATGGCGGCCTGCACGTCTTTCAGCCCATCCCGGAATTTGCTGGTGAGGTACTTCTCGACGGCCGCGGGCTTGATCGGGTTTCCGTCAGTATCCAGCGCACGCACGCCGTCAGCAGTTGTTGCAACCGGAATGCGTTTGCCCATTACGTCAACGGTCTCGGGCTTTGCCGTTTCACGCTTCCGACGATCACCCGGACTCTCCCGACTGCCCTCGACTATCCCCAGGCTCCGGGCTTTGGCATATGCGGCGTGCCCGGCAACGGCTTTGCCGAACGTGAGCGCCGCCGCTCGTCGTGCCCGAACCGCTCCGCCACAACGGATGCCCGCAGCGTCAGGACGGGGGCGCGGTTGATGCGAATGACCATGAAGTTCTCCGTGACGTCCTCCCTTCATTCTGCGCTCGTCCCGTGCATGATGGGCAACCGACAGACGAGATCCGCGGGACAATCCACAACCGCCCGCGCCAAGCTACCCGCCATGCGCGATCGCACGCACGTCCCGCCGCCGTCTATGGTGGTCCTGTCCGCACAGCCAGGCACGCCCGGCGTTGAGGTGACCTGCCCTCGCTGCCAACGGGGCGTCAAATGCGGCGGCCAGGGGGGCGGTTGTAGAATCACGCCGATGATCCGCGCGGTTGCGAATTCCTAGGCTGAACACAGCGCTTGAGATGGGGGCAATCGTGCGCCGAGTTTGTTTCACGCTAGCTCTGAGCGCCATGCTGGTCGGTATTGCGTCGGCGCAGCAAGAGAGCCCTCGTGCTGTCTTCAACAGCGACCAGTGGCTGACTCGGGCACGGCTCGACATCGCCTCTGCAGACGCGGACGAAATTGGGCTGCTGATCGAGGCTCTGGCGGCATGCACCACCGGCGTTCCCGGCGCGGTGGCCGATCACGATTGTCGAAAGGCTATGGAGCGCCATTCGATCCATTACGCCAGCAGTCGCGCGATCGATAAAATTCTTCACGCCAGAGCGCTATTTGTGCTGAGGATTGCAATCGCGGAGAAAGCGTCAACCAAGGCAGCGCGGGATGAGATCGGGGGGATCATTCTCCGAGTCGCAACGGTAGACGCAGGGCTAAAATACGAGGCGAATGCGCGTGCCCGCGAACTGCGGAGTCGCCGAGTGCGGACCGAGGGGGATTAAATTGGGCTTCGTCCGGGGCTGTCATCGTCGGCCACGCTTCCGCACTACAAGACGATCACCGCCGCTTGGCATTGAGAGGCGCGACTGGCGCGCTGGTATGCCCCGCCTCTTTCAACGCAGATCTGGATTCACAAACCGAAGGCGGACTTGCCACCGCGATTGCCACCCAACGGCTCAGAACAGGCTAGGACGTGCAAGTACGTAGTCGCATAAGGACAGTGGCAAAACCCAATAGATCCGGCTCTATCCGTACGCGCCACGGCAGCATCAGACGGCCAACTGAGAGTTTCAAGACCGGTGCAATAAACCGCTCTGCCACCCATCCGGCTGCCGGTGCGGGGCAGAGTTATGAAACCGAGTTGGGCGCGCTGCAAGTGCAGGCTTGTGCGCGAGGATTGCGGTGGCGCCGGTCGCCGACGCAGAATGCGCGCCGACGCGCCCTTCACACCTGTCCTCCGTTCGCGAATCTGTGTCCGAGTTCTTGCTTTGGCTCTCGAAAGCTTTCTGGCTCGTCGCCGAGCCTGGGAGCCTGCTGCTTGGGACTTGGCTGGTTGGCGTCGTCTTCCTCTACACACGCTGGTTTCGCGTCGGTCGGCTCCTGGTGCTGCTTGCGGCGGTGATGACGACCGCCATTGCGATGCTGCCGATCGGCCAGATCGCGCTGAAGCCGATCGAGGATCGCTTTCCGCCGCCCGCCACCCTGCCGGCGAAGGTGGATGGCATCCTCGTGCTCGGCGGCGTGATCGACGAGTACGTGATCGGCAAGCGGGGGATCCCGAAATCCCTGGTCGCCGCGGGCAGCCCGAGGCTCGACGCCTTTCTCGAACTGGCGCGGCGCTATCCGCTCGCCCAGCATGTCTTCACCGGCGGCTCGATCACTCTCATCAAGGGGCGCGACACCGAAGCCGACGTGGTGCGGCGGATCTTCGCCCGATTGGGCGTCGACACCACGCGCATCGTCTGGGAAGACCGGTCGCGCAACACCTGGGAGAATGCGCGGTTCTCCTTCGCTGTGCTCAAGCCCGAACCGGGGCAGACTTGGCTGCTCATCACCTCGGCACGACACATGCCGCGTGCGGTGAGCACGTTCCGCAAGGCGGGCTGGACTGGGATCGTGCCGTTCCCGGTCGATTTCGCCACCGACTACGAGCTCGGCGAGTTCGAACCCTTGTTCCGGCTCGGCGCCAATCTGACCGACCTCTCCGAGGCGATCCGCGAGTATATCGGCCTGATCGTGTACTACGTGCTGGGTCGCAGCACGGCGCTGCTGCCGGGCCCAAACACCTGACCTCGGTTACGAATTGCCCTCCGGCCGAGTGGCGTGCATACAGCCGTTACCCTCAATCCCACCCGATTCGCATCAGATGCAGTCCGTTCTCGATCGTGCGGGGCTCGGCCGACGCCGACTCCTCGCTGTACTTGCCGCTCTCGCCATCGCTCCCCAGGGTGCGCGTGCAGCGGGGCAGGATTTTCGTGCGTGGCTGCAGGCCTTCCGAGCCGAAGCCGCAAGCAAGGGCATCTCGCAGGCGGTGCTCGACGATGCGCTTGGCGCCGTCGCTCCGATCCCGCGTGTGCTCGAACTCGATCGCCGACAGCCCGAAACGGTTCAGACGCTGGAGGAGTATCTCGCCTCGCGCCTGACGGTGACCAAGATCGAGAATGGTCGCCGACGCCTCGCCGAGCACGCAGGCATTCTCGCGCAGGTCCAGCAGCGCTTCCTCGTGCAGCCACAATTCATCGTCGCGCTGTGGGGCATCGAGTCCGATTATGGCCGCTTCATGGGGGATTTCTCGATCGTCGCCTCGCTCGCGACCCTGGCCCATGACGGTCGGCGCAGCGCTTACTTCCGTGAAGAGCTCCTCAACGCCCTCCGCATCCTCGAGCGGCGCAAGATGCGCAGCGCCGAGCTGCGCGGCTCCTGGGCCGGCGCGATGGGCCAGTGCCAGTTCATGCCGTCGAATTACCTCGCACACGCGGTCGATTTCGACGGGGATGGCAAGGTCGATATCTGGAACACCCAGGTGGACGTCTTCGCATCGATGGCAAATTTCCTGAGCAAGCTCGGTTGGCGCGGCGATGAAGGCTGGGGCTACGAGGCCAAGGTGCCCGCCGGGTTGGATCGCGCCTTGGTCGATCCCGAGAGTGTGCGCCGCCCGATCAGCGAATGGCAGGCTCTTGGCGTGAGGCACAGCGACGGCCGCGCGCTCACGGGCCGCGACTCATCCGCCTCGCTGGCGCAGCCCGATGGCGCGAGCGGACGCGCGTTCCTGATCACCAATAATTTCCGTGTGCTGCGGCGCTGGAACACGCCACAGCGTTTTCGCATCGCGGTCGGTCTGCTTGCCGATCGACTCATCGCTACCTAGGCATTTTCACGAGCCCGAGTCTCCAGGAGTGAAGGCGACAATGAGAGTGAGTTCCCCGCGCGCGATCGCCTTGTTGGGATCGCTGATCATGGCTCTGGGCCTCGGTGGCTGCGCCGAGCTCAAGCTGGGCGCCACGGGCGTCAAATCGATCCAGCGGGGCGGCGACGAGCAGACCCGCGGCATCTACAAGGTCGGCGCCGCCTACCAGATCAACGGCGCCTGGTACTACCCGGCGGAGGATTACAGCTACGCGGAGACGGGAATCTCATCCTTCTATGGCGGCGAGCGCAGCGGAGTCGATTTTCACGGTCGGTACACCGCCAATGGTGAACTCTACGACATGAACGCGCTGACCGCCGCCCACCAGACCCTGCCGATGCCGAGCCTCGTACGCGTCACGAATCTCGACAATGGGCGTCAGATGGTGCTGCGCGTCAACGATCGCGGCCCCTTCGTCGCCGGCAGAATTCTCGATGTGTCGCGCCGAAGTGCGCAGCTTCTAGGGTTCGAGGGACGCGGCACGGCGCGCGTGCGCGTCGAAATCCTCGCCGACGACAGCCGCCAGCTGAAGGCCGCGCTGACTGGCAAGGCGCCACCGACCACCGAGACCGTGGCGGCGGCGCCGCGTGGGAGCGTCTCCAGCGATGCTTTGCCGCCGCCGAGCGGCGCACGCGTGTCGACAACACAGGTTGCGGCATTGCCGCCGCCCTCGGAAACACTGCCGCCCGCCGCGACGGGATCATCGGACGGCCGAGCGACAATGCGCGGCGATTCCGGCTCTTCGCGCGCTGCACCGTCGGGAGCCGGCCGCGTGCCGCCGCCACCGCCCCGCGCACCTTCGGTCGTCCTCGCGAACTCGGCGCAGGTCGCGGCATTGCCGCCGGAAGCCCAAATCCGCGCCGTTCCCACGCTGGTCCAGACGGAGGTTCGCGCGACGACGCTGTGGATTCAGGCCGGCGCATTCTCCAGCTACGACAACGCGGCGCGCCTGAGCGCGCGCCTGCAGCGATTTGGCGGCACCCAGATCGTGCCGATTCAAAATGGCGCGCAGCAGCTCTACCGGGTGCGCGTCGGACCAGCACAGAACGTCCCGGCCGCCGACAAGATGCTGGCCGACGTCAGCGATATCGCGCCGGGCGCACGAATCACGGTCGAGTGATGGCCGTATGACCGCCTCAATCCAAAGCTAAAGGGCCAGATCATGATCATGTTCGTCCCCGGTACCGTCCGTCGCCTTTGGATCCTCTTGCTTGGCGCCGCGCTGCTCCTGGCGCCGCTGGGATCACAAGCACAGCAGCAGCGCCAACGCGCACCGCAGCCGGAAGCCGCGCCCGCCGCGCAACCGGCGACGCCTGCCTCGCGCCCGGCCGCGCCGGCGACCAACGCATTGATCCCGGAAACCTCGGCGCGGCAAGCCATCATCGCCGATGCGACGACCGGCAGCATCCTCTTCGAGAAGAATGCGGATGAGCGCATGGCGCCGTCCTCGATGTCGAAGATCATGACCGCCTACGTCGTCTTCGATGCGCTCAAGCGCGGCGATATGAAGCTCGATGACATGCTGCCGGTCTCGGAGCGCGCGTGGCGCATGCAGGGTTCGAAGATGTTCGTGCCCCTGGGCGAGCGCGTGAAGATCGACGATCTTCTGCGCGGCATGATCGTTCAATCCGGCAACGACGCCTGCATCGTGCTGGCGGAAGGCTTGGCCGGCTCCGAAGAAGCCTTCGCCGAACGCATGAACGCGATCGGCAAGAAGATCGGATTGACCGGCAGCAATTTCCGCAATGCATCGGGCTGGCCCGATCCCGACCACTACATGACAGCGCGCGACCTGTTGACCCTCGGCGAGCGGCTGATCGCGGATTTTCCCGAGCTGTATCGCATCTATGCCGAGCGCGATTTCACCTATGGCAAGGACGAGAAGGGCAAGCCGATCAAGCAGGGCAATCGCAATCCGCTGCTCTACAAGAGCACCGGCGCCGACGGCATCAAAACCGGCCATACGGAGCAGGCGGGCTACGGCCTCACCGCTGCCGCGCTGCGCGACGGGCGCCGCGTCGTGATGGTGCTGAACGGCTGGCCGACGATGAAGGCGCGGGCCGAGGAGAGCGAGCGTCTGCTCGAATGGGCCTATCGTGAGTTCGCGACCTATGTGCTGTTCAAGAGCGGCCAACCGGTGGAGCAGGCGGCGGTCTGGCTCGGCAAGGAGCAGAGCGTCGGCCTGGTTTCTGCACGCGATGTCGCCATCACCATCCCGCGGCGTCTGCGCCCGCAGGTCAACGTGAAGGTCAGCTTCGATGCGCCGGTGCCGGCGCCGATCCAGAAGGGACAGCGGATCGGGGTCGTCGTGGTCAGCGTGCCGGAGCGGCCGAGCGTCGAATTCCCGTTGCAGGCGGAGGCCGATGTCGAGCGGCTCGGCTTCGGCGGACGCGTCACATCCACGCTCAGCCACTACGTCTTCGGACGGAAATGACGCGAGGCCGCGGGCGCTTCATCACCTTCGAAGGCGGCGAAGGCGGCGGCAAGTCGACACAGATCGGATTGCTGGCGAATTGGCTGGCGACGCGCGGCCTTGCCGTGAAAACCACACGCGAACCCGGCGGGACGGAAGGCGCGGAACGCATCCGAAAGCTCTTGGTCGAAGGAGATGTCGGCGCCTGGACGCCGATGACGGAAGCCTTGCTCCATTATGCGGCGCGGCGCGAGCATGTCGTGCGCGTCGTCGAACCGGCGCTCGCCGCTGGACAATGGGTGATTTGCGATCGCTTCGCGGATTCGACGATGGCGTATCAGGGCTTCGGCCATCGTCTAGGCCGCGCGCCGATCGCCGCGCTTCACCGCACGGCCATCGGCCGTTTCAAGCCCGATCTGACGTTGATCCTCGATATTCCGGTCACCGAGGGTCTGAGCCGGGCAGGGCGGCGGCGCGGCGCGGAAACGCGCTACGAGAACATGGCGATCGAATTCCACACGCGCGTACGTCGCGGGTTCCGCGCCATCGCGCGCGCCGAGCCGCGCCGCTGCGTGCTGTTCGACGCGCGGGTCGACATCGAGGCGATGCAGCAGCAGATCCGCGATACCGTCGTGCATCGGCTGCGACTTGCCGCGCACCGATGAGCGGAACCGTGCTGGCGCCGCGCGCGAATGCGGAACTGCATGGGCAGGAGGCCGCTGAAAGGACTCTCCTCGACGCGTGGAATTCAGGTCGGCTGCCGCATGCATGGCTGATCGCAGGCTTGCGCGGCATCGGGAAAGCGACCCTCGCGTTTCGTTTCGCGCGTTTCGTTCTGGCGCAGGAGGCTCGAGCGAGTGCTGGCTTGTTCGCGCCGGCGGCGGCAGCGTCACGCGGCCTTGCGCTCGATGCCGGGCATCACGTGTTCAAGCGCGTCGCGTCCGGTGGACACGCCGATCTGATGGTGCTCGAGCCGGGCATGCCGCACACCGAGCCGCCGCACAAGGAGACCCGCGAGATCGTCGTCGGCCATGTCCGTCGCGCGATCGACTTTCTGAGCATGACTCCGGCCGAGGGCGGTTGGCGCATCGTCATCGTCGACCAGGCTGAGACGATGAATCCCAACGCCGCCAACGCCCTGCTCAAGATCCTGGAAGAGCCGCATGCGCGCAGCCTTCTGATCCTCGTCACGCAGGCGGCCGGACGGTTGCTGCCGACCCTGCGGTCACGCTGCCGGCGTCTCGACGTGCCGCCCTTGCCAGCTGGTATCGTCGCCGAGTTGCTCGCGCAGCATGCGCCCGAACTCGCGACCGACGCCCGCGCGGCGATCGCGGCGTTGGCCGGTGGCTCGATCGGTCAGGCCCTCGATATCGCCGCCGCCGATGGCCTCGAACTCTACAAGATCCTGCTTGGGATCATCGATGCACGCAAGGCAAGCGGCGAAGCGATGCATGCCCTCGCCGATCGGGTCGGCGGTAGCGCCGCAACGGCGCAAGCGGAGTTCAGACTGTTTCTGGATCTGGCCCAGCGTCTGGCGAGCGAATGCGCCCGGAGCGGCGCAGGCGCCGTGAACAGCACCGGTTTTGCAGAGGAGGACAGCGTCGTTGCGCGTCTCGCCGCGCGCGGACCGGAGGCCTGGCTGGCTGCTTGGGACCGGATCAAACAATTGAACTCGGCGACGGACGGACTCAATCTGGATCGGCGCCAAACCGCCTTGAACACGCTCTTCGCCCTGCGCAGCGCCGCCGGATAGCGGCAGCCGGGCGCACTTCAGTCTGCACGGGCGAGGTGGAATGGCGATGCCGCGCGAGCCGTTCTGCGAGCATGTCATCACACGCGCTGCGCTTCGCCTTGATCTCGGCCGCCCTGGGGCTCGCACTCGCAGCGGCGCCGAGGGTTGGCACGGCGCGGCGACCTCGCTCGAATTCGACGTCACCTGGGCGGAGATCGCGGCCGCGCGGGTCGCTTGCCTCCCGCCCAGGGGCCCAATATAGGAAAGTCCCGTTGCAGCCCTGGACCCGTGCCCTCACGATGACTCGTTTCTACATCACGACGCCGATCTACTACGTGAACGATGCGCCGCATATCGGCCACGCCTACACGACCGTGGCGTGCGACGTGCTGGCGCGTTTCATGCGGCTGGATGGCCGGGACGTGCATTTCCTGACTGGCACGGACGAGCATGGCCAGAAGGTCGAGAAGGCCGCGCGCGATGCCGGCACGTCGCCGCAGGAATTCACCGATCGCGTCTCGCAGAATTTCCGCGACCTCGCCGTCGAGCTCGACGTCTCGAACGATGATTTCATCCGCACCACCGAGCCGCGACACAAGGCGTGCTGCGCGGAACTCTGGCGGCGGATGGCTGCGCGCAAGGCCCCCGATGGGCAGGACAATATCTATCTCGGCAAATATGCCGGCTGGTATGCGGTGCGCGACGAGGCGTTCTACGGCGAAGACGAGTTGACCACGGGGCCCGACGGCCGCAAGCGCGCACCGTCGGGGGCGGAGGCCGAATGGGTCGAGGAGCCGAGCTATTTCTTCCGCCTCTCGGCGTGGCAGGATTGGCTGCTCGACTATTACGCGCGCATGAATCCGGAGTTCATCGGGCCGCTGACCCGGCGCAATGAAGTGATCAGCTTCGTCAAGCAGGGGCTCAACGATCTGTCGATCTCGCGCACCACGTTCAGCTGGGGCGTGCAGGTTCCAGACGATTCCAAGCACATCATGTATGTCTGGCTCGACGCCCTCTCGAACTATGTCAGTGCGCTCGGCTGGCCCGGGAACGAGGCCGATCAGGCCGGACTCTTCGCGCGCTTCTGGCCCGCCGATCTGCACATGGTCGGCAAGGACATCGTGCGATTCCACAGCGTCTACTGGCCGGCCTTCCTGATGGCCGCGGGCCTCGAGCCGCCGAAGCGCGTCTTCGCGCATGGCTGGTGGACGGTCGAAGGCCAGAAGATGTCGAAGTCGCTCGGCAACGCGGTCAAGCCATCGGAGATGATCGCGCGCTATGGCCTCGACCCCGTGCGCTACTTCCTGCTCCGGGAAGTGCCATTCGGACAGGACGGCGACTTCAACCAATCCGCGATCATCAGGCGGATCAACACGGATCTGGCCAATGATCTGGGCAATCTCGGCCAGCGCGTGCTGAGCTTCATTCAGAAGAACGCCGGCGCGGTGGTGCCGCCCCCCGGCCGCTTCACCGCCGAGGATCGCAAGCTGCTCGACGCGGCGGCGGCGATGCTGCCGATCGTCCGCGCAGAACTCGCGCAGCACCAGTCCTTCAATCGCGCTCTCGAGGCGATCTTCAGCGTGGTCGGCGACGCCAATCGCTATGTCGATTCTCAGGCGCCCTGGACTCTGCGCAAGACGGACCCGGCACGCATGCAGACGGTGCTCTATGTGCTCATCGAGATCATTCGTCGCGTCGCGATCCTGCTGCAACCATTCATGCCCGGTTCGATGGCCCGGTTGCTGGATCAGCTCGCCATACCAGGCGAGGCGAGGAGCTTCGCCGGACTGGATCGCGAATTGATCCCAGGCACAGCGTTGCCGACGCCCGCCGGAATCTTCCCGCGCGACCAGGCGAGCGTCGCGTGAACCGTCCGCTCGTCGACAGCCACTGCCATCTCGACTACCTCGCCCGCAACGGCGGAGATCTGGCGGGCGTGCTCGCACGTGCACGCAATGCCGGAGTCGGCACGATGCTGACAATCGGCACCAAGCTGCGGGAGTTCGACATCGTGCGCGGGATCGCCGAGGCGAACGACGACGTGGTGTGCTCCGTGGGCATTCACCCGCACGAGGCCGGCAATGAGCTGACGGACGCCGCGCAGCTCGTCGACCTCGCACGGCATCCCAAGGTCGTCGGCATCGGCGAAACCGGGCTGGATTATTTCTACGACAAGAGTCCGCGCGCGAAGCAGCAGGCGAATTTTCGTACGCATCTCGCGGCCGCCACGCAGAGCGGTTTGCCGGTCATCGTGCACACCCGCGATGCCGATGACGACACGGCCGCCATGTTGACCGAGGCCGCAGGGCAGGGACGCCTGACCGGCGTTCTCCATTGCTTCACATCGTCGCTTGCGCTCGCGCGCCATGCGCTCGATCTCGGCCTGTACATCTCGATCTCCGGCATCGTGACGTTCAAGAACGCCGACGAGCTGCGCGAGACGGTGCGGCAGATTCCGCTCGACCGGCTCCTGGTCGAAACGGATTCGCCATTCCTGGCGCCGGTGCCGGTACGCGGCAAGGCCTGCGAACCGGCCTTCGTCGTTCATACCGCGGCGCGCCTCGCCGACCTGAAAAATGTCAGCGCGGCGACGCTGGCGACGGCGACGACCCGGAATTTCTTCGCGCTCTTCTCTCGCTTCAAGCCCGACATCTAGGCGGCATGAAGATATGCGTCCTCGGTTGCGGCGGATCCGGCGGCGTGCCGTTGATCGGCTGCAACTGCGCCGTGTGCAAATCGACCGATCCGCTCAACCGGCGCAGCAGGGTCTCGATCGTCGTGGAGGATGAGGGCCGGCGCGTCCTGGTCGATACGTCGCCGGATCTGCGCCAGCAATTCCTGGCCAACGGACTGACCAGCGTCGATGCGGTGATCCTGACCCACGCGCATGCCGATCACCTCCACGGCCTCGACGATTTGCGGGCGGTGAACTTCCATCGCAACGCGCCGCTCGAGATCTGGGCCGACGCGGCGACGCTCGCCGAGGTCGGCCAACGTTTCGCCTATGCCTTCAGCCCGCCACGCACCAATGCGGGGATCTGGTATGCGCCCTCCCTGGTGGCGCGCGAGATCCCGGTCGGCGCCACCAGCCGGATCGGCGGGATCGATGTCCATTGCTTCCACCAGATCCATGGTGGCGACCGGCCGCCGACGCTCGGTCTCAGGTTCGGGGATTTCGCCTATTCGACGGATGTGCGGGAGATGCCGGAGGCTGGGTTCGCCGCGCTCGCAGGGATCGATACTTGGCTGGTCGACTGCCTCCAGGACGAGCCCAACCCGGCCCACAGCCATTTGAGCCAGACCCTGGAGTGGATCAAACGCGTGCGGCCACGCCGGGCAGTGCTGACCCATATGGGGCATCGCTTCGAGTACCATCAGCTTCGCGGCCGATTGCCGACCGGGGTCGAGCCTGGATACGACGGAATGACGCTGGAAATGTCGGAACCTCACGTCAGGCTGGAGAGGTTTCAAGTCGAGCAAGAGCCTGTCGAAAAACGTTAGTCATTATTTTCGATAATATACCTTATGCGATAATAAGATGAACCCTGAGACATCCCCGATCGATAGATTGCTGGCCATCATGGCGCGGCTGCGTGACCCCAACTCGGGCTGTCCCTGGGATGTCGCGCAGAACTTCGCCTCGATCGCGCCTTACACGGTCGAGGAAGCCTACGAGGTCGCACACGCCATCGATCGCGGCGACATGGCGTCGTTGCGCGAGGAACTCGGTGACCTGCTGTTCCAGGTCGTGTTCCACGCGCAGATGGCGGCCGAAGCCGGCGCGTTCGACTTCCAGGCGGTCGCCACCGGCCTCTCCGAGAAGATGATCGCCCGCCACCCGCATGTCTTTGGCGCGGCACAGCAGCGCCCGGACGCCCAGGCGCAGACCCGGGCCTGGGAGACCCAAAAGGCCCAGGAGCGAGCCCAGAAGACTGGCGGGACAAATGCGCCGAGCGCCCTCGACGATGTGCCCGTCAATCTGCCTGCCCTCGCCCGCGCCCAGAAGATCCAGCGTCGCGCCGGCCGCGTCGGGTTCGATTGGGGCTCACCAGGCCCGGCGCTCGACAAAGTCGACGAGGAGATTCGCGAGGTGCGCCAGGCCCTGACCGAAACCGCGCCAGACGCGATCGCGGAAGAGCTGGGCGATCTGCTCTTTGCAGTCGTCAATGTCGCGCGGCTTGCCGAGATCGACGCCGAGACGGCCTTGCGCGCGGCAACTCGCAAATTCGATCGCCGATTCCGTGCTGTCGAGGCGACGCTCGCGGCAACTGGTCGACGGCCCGAGCACGCGACCCTCGCGGAGATGGACGCGATCTGGGATGCCGTCAAAGCCGCCGAGAAGCGCGCCGGCGACTAGCGCACGAGAGACGCTCAAGCTGCGCTCGACCAATCGCGCCCAGTAGCTCGCACCGATCGGCAGGACAGCGTCGTTGAAATCGTAGCGCGCGGTTGTGGAGCATGCAGCCGCCATCGCCGCCGCCATTGCCGATCATGATGTAGGCGTCGGGGCGCTTCTCGAGCATGAAGGCGAAATCCTCCGAGCCCATGACCGGCTCGGTTTCGCCCGCCACGCGTGCGCGATCGCCGACGATCTCGGTCGCCACGGCGACCGCGCGCTGGAAACACCGTGTGGTCCCACCAAGCACGACCCGATCGGGAATCACATTCCAGGTGTCGCCGCCGTGAATCCGCGTCACGGAAACCACGGCCGCATCGAGCGGTTTCACGTTGCGACTCACGATCGTCTGCAAGGCGACGACAATCTGCGCCGCGATGACCACGGGATCGATCGATTGATGCGGCATCGCGCCATGGCTGCCGCGGCCATCGATCTCGATCTCGATCTCGAAGACGTCATAGGACGCCATCATCGGGCCGGGACGGATGGCGAACTCGCCAACGGGCAGGCCGGGCATGTTGTGCATGCCGTAGACGGCGTCACAGGCGAATCTGTCGAACAACCCCCTGCTCCACCATCACCCGGCCGCCGCCCTCGTTCTCTTCCGCGAGCTGGAAGATGAAGTGAACGGTGCCATCGATATTCCTCGTCTCCGCCAGATATCGCGCCGCGCCGAGCAACATCGCGGTGTGGCCGTCATGTCCGCAGGCGTGCATCTTGCCGGGGATGCTCGACGCGTGGCCAAACACGTTCTTCTCCTGAATGTGCGGCGCGTCGAGGTCGGCGCGCAGGCCGATCGCACATTTTCCACTGCCGACGCGTTCCACTGCCGACGCGCAGCGTTCCAACCACGCCCGTGCCGGCCAGGCCGCGATCGACCGCGAGCCCAAGACCCTGCAGCTGACGCGCGACGATATCGGCGGTCCGGTGTTCCTCGAACGCCGTCTCGGGATGCCCATGAATATCCTGGTGCCAGCCGATCATGTCCTCATGAAACGCGGCGATACGATTGATGAAAGCCATGGCGCATTCCCCCAAGTCGGCTCAGGTCGGGCCCATTCAATCCTTGGCGAGGAGATGGATCAGGCTCGACGTATCCCAACGTCCGCCACCACGCTCCTGCACCTGCGCATAGAACTGATCGATGAGCGCGGTGCCCGGCAGGCGCGCCTTGTTGCGCTTGGCCTCCGCCAGGCAAATGCCGAGATCCTTGCGCATCCAGTCGACGGCGAAGCCGAATTCGAACTTCCCCGCGACCATGGTCTTCGCGCGGTTGCTCATCTGCCATGACCCGGCCGCGCCGGCGGTGATCACCGACAGCACCTTGTCGGCATCGAGCCCTGATTTCGACGCGAAGTTCATTGCCTCCGACAGGCCCTGCAGCAGGCCGGCAATGCAGATCTGGTTGACCATCTTGGTGAGCTGCCCCGAGCCTGCGGGCCCGATCAGCGTGACGGCCTTGGCGTAGATCTTCAGGACATTCTCGCACATCGCGTAGGTGGCCGGATCGCCGCCGACCATGATGCCCAACTGGCCGTTCTCGGCGCCGCTCTGGCCGCCCGACACCGGCGCGTCGAGAAAGCCGAGGCTGCGCTTCTTGGCTTCGGCATCGAGCTCGCGCGCAATCTCCGCGGACGCAGTCGTGTGATCGACGAAAACGGCGCCTTTTGGCATCGCCTTGAACGCCCCCTGATCGCCGAAGACGATCGACCTGAGGTCATCGTCATTGCCGACGCAAGCCATGACGAAATCCTGGCCGGCTGCCGCTTCGGCGGGAGTTCCTGCCGCCTTGCCCTTGTGCTTCTGCGTCCAGGAATCCGCTTTGGCGCGTGTACGGTTATAGACCGTGATGTCGTGCCCCGCCTTTGCCAGATGCCCGGCCATCGGGAATCCCATCACGCCCAAACCCAAGAATGCGATCTTCGCCATCGCTCGACTCCCTCTTCATCGTTTGCTGGAAACTCGTCGGACCTTATCAACCGCCGATCACATCGTCGACAAACCAACGCCACGTCTGCTCGTCAGCCGCACTCACCAGAGGCGCGCCCTGGCTCGGGTCATCGCTCGCGCGGTACGGCGCACCATCGATCCGCCGCACGACCCCGCCAGCCTCACGCACGATCAGCGCACCCGGTGCATGGTCCCAGGGCAACAATCGGTTGTACTGCGTGTAGTGCACCCTGCCCTCGGCGAGCGCCATGTACTCGAGCCCCGCACAGCGTAGCCCGAGCGTGAGCCCGATCTGCGGCAACCGCGCCATGATTCGTGCCGCCCGCTCACGCGTGCCGCTGCGCAGCGAGATCACACCGGCCATGTGTCCGGGAGTTCGCGGCGCTGCCGTTCGCAGGCGACGCTCGCCAAGATAGGCGCCGGCGCCCTGCGCGGCGGTCATCGTCACGCCGCGCGTGACGTCATGGATCCAGGCCATGCGCGACTCGCCGCGCACGACATACGCGACCGTCACCGGACGAGCGGAAGACCGACGGCGAAATTCGCCGTGCCATCGATCGGATCGACCAGCCAGCACGCCTGGCTGCCGCCGAGTGCCGCAATCCGCGACGGATCGGCGGCGACGCCCTCCTCACCGACCAGCACGGCATCCGGGTCGATCAGGGCAAGCGCATCGCGTAGCGCGTGCTCTGCCGCGACGTCGATCGCCGTGACGACGTCGGAAGGCCCGCTCTTCTCATCGATGTCATCTGCGGTCAGCGTGCCAAGCCGTGGTCGGATGATCTCCGCCGCGACGCGCTCGATGGCGCGCGTGACCGCCGTGCTGTCGGGCTCCCGGCTGCGAGAGCCCGTCAGCCGACGATCCCCATGATGTCGGATTCCTTCATGACCAGGAGATCCTTGCCGTCGATCTTCACTTCGGTGCCGGACCATTTGCCATAGAGGATCACGTCGCCGGTTTTCACGCCCATCGGGATGAGCTTGCCATTCGCGTCACGCGCACCGGGGCCGGCGGCGACGACCTTGCCCTGCATCGGCTTCTCCTGCGCCGTATCGGGGATGATGATCCCGCCCTTGGTCTTGGTCTCCTGCTCCAGCGCTTCGACGATCACACGGTCTTGGAGCGGGCGTAGCTTGGTCGGCATTGGGAACTCCTCGGAGTTGTTCAGGTTGGCGACATGGGATTCGTAAGGCTTCTGCGTCACGCGTCAATGGGCCGTGCAAGCGTGACCATGTCGCGTCCCTTCGTGACGACAGGCGATGGCATCAGGATGGTGCACCTGTCGAACGGCGCGACCAGAGTCTCCGCGCCATCGACAACGATCGGCTCGCCACGCCGCAATTCCTCGAAGGCAGCGAAAGCTCGCGCAAAACGTGCAGTGTCGCTCGCCGGCCGGAACACCCGGTCGATCAGGTACCGGCGAATCGGCTCCGGCTGCGCCTGTGCGATGTGGGTTGCGGCGATGTGTGGATCGAGCACGCCGAGACCGTCGAGAAATCGCAATGCCACTTGCACAGCCAGGATGCCGGCCGCGTGGGAAAGATGCGTGCCGCACTCGACCGCCACGCAGCGCGCGTCCGCTGCCGGATCGCTGAACTTGCCGCGCTCGCCCATCGTCAGGCCGGAGTGCTGACCACCGGCCATCAATACTTGAACGCTTGGCACACCGATGCCATCGGCCAGCGCACGCACGCGCGGCAGATCGCGGTAGACGAAGAACGGCGTCTCACAGAAGGTCGTGGAGTGGATGTCGAGCAGCGCGTCCTGGGCCTCGACGAAGGGGAGCAAAGCGCGGACACGATGCGCCTCGACGCTGGAATGATCGTCGCGCACCACGTCGTCGCCCCATGCGCGATTGAGATCCCGGTCGACGAAGCGATGCCTGGTCTGATTGGCGAGATCGTCCGCGCGCAAGCGCTCATAGGCCGCAACATTTCCAAGCCAAAGCGTCATCGTCCCCCGCCGCGGACGCACCCCTCGATCCAGAAGCCACGTCACCGCAGTCATCCCGCAGATCTCATTGCCATGCGTGAGTCCGGCGATCGCGACCGACGGTCCAGGCACGCCGGAATCGATCCGATGGACATGGTCGACTCCGGTGTTGCCACGCCGGTAGGCGGAGATGTCGCGTGGTGACGCCTCGGCGACCGGAACTCGAAGGCGGTGATCGACGCGCGTCATGGCCTCCCCGGCCGGTTCACACGACGCCGCTACTTGATCTGGGTGTAGCGCAGGGCGAACCAGTTGTCGGCCGGCTGATGGATCTCGACGTTGGAGCGCAGCGCCCAGACGAGCGCCTGCTGATGCAGCGGGATGTGTCCCACGTCATCGATATGGATCTGATGCGCTTCCACGATCATGGCATCGCGCTTGGCCTTGTCCGTTTCCTGCTCGATCTTGTCGGCCAGCTCGTCGAAACGCTTGTTGGACCAGCCCCCGACGTTGAACGGACCCTTGCGGCGCTGCGGGTCGCGGGTCTGCATCAACTGCTCGAACACGTTATGCACGTCATAGGTCCCGCCCGGCGTCCAGCCGAGCATGAAGAAACCTGTGGTGTAGGCAGGGCCGAGGATCTTGGCGAAATAACGCGCGCGCGGTTGCGCATTGAGGGCGATCTTCACCCCGACGCGCGCGAGCATCGCGACCACCGCCTGGCAGATCTGCTCGTCATTGACGTAGCGATCGTTCGGGCAATCCATGCCCACTTCGAAACCCGTGGGATATCCCGCATCGGCCAGCAATTTCCGAGCCGCGTCCTGATCGAATGGCCATCTCTTGTCGCTCGCCTTGACGTATCCGTTGAGCCCGGGCGCGATCATCAGAGCAACGGGCGTCGCCTGACCGCGCATCACGCGCGACCGGATCGCCTCGATGTCGATCGCCTGATAGAACGCCCGCCGGACCCGCACATCCTTGAACGGGTTCTTGCCCTTGACGTTGGACTCCAGCAATTCATCACGCGCCTGATCGAAGCCGAGATAGACGACGCGCAGCTCGGGCCCCTGCATCACCTTGATGCCTGCGGTCTGGCTGAGACGGGCGACGTCTTGTGGCGGGACGGTATAGACGAAGTCGAGGCTGCCGGACAGCAGCGCGGCCATGCGTGTCGCGTCGTTCGCCACGACCGAGAACTCCACCTCGGTCAGATTGTGCTCGGGCTTGTCCCACCAAGTCGGATTGTTGACCAGGACGGTCTTCACGTCCGGATCGCGGCTCTTCAACATGAACGGCCCGGTGCCATTCGCGTTGCGGGTCGCGAAGTTCTCCTCGCGCTTCGTCAGGTCAGCGGAACGTTGTGCGCCATGCTTCTCCGCCCAGGCCTTCGACATGATGGCGATCTGGGACAGCTTGTCGACGAAGACCGGATCGGGATAGCGCGTCTCGAACTCGATCGTCAGCTCGTCGAGTTTTCGGACTTCCTTGAACGACGCGAAATGGCCCTGCAGGTTCGATCCCTCGCCGGAAGCGCGGGCGATCGAGAAGACCACGTCGTCGGCCGTGAACGGCGTCGCGTCGTGGAACTTCACATTCGGTCGCAACTGCATCCGGATCTTCGTCGGCTCGGTGTAGGACCAGGAGGTGGCCAACGCGCCTTCGAGCTCGAGCTGCCGGTTCCGGCGCACCAACGGTTCGTAGATGCTGTGCGTGAACGCGAGCAGGAAAGTCTCGTTGCGCGAGTGCGGATCCATCGAATTGGCATCGCCATCATTGCCGAACCGCAGCGTCCTGGCCTCGCCCGGCTGCGTGATCATCACGACCAGGCACACCGCAGCCAATCCAACCAACCAGCGTTTCACGGTCGCGTGCATGAGAGCGTCCCTTCCTCGATGACCCAGATCTGAAATAAACCTGGTCTGGTTTCCAAATCTATACTGCGAACGGGCCTGTCCCCAAAGCCTTCAGCCACTCTTTCGTTGGAGATGACCGAAACGGGCGGAATCCTCCGGGCTCAGGCTGACCTTGAGGTGGATGCCCTGGTCGTCGTCGACCCGGGCCAGAACCTGGCCATGGCGGTACAGCCACGCGAGTGCCGCGCCGTCGGCGCTTGAAAGCGTCACCTCCTCGACCTTGCGTCGCTCGCTGAGGCGCGCATCGATCGCCTGAACAAGCCGCTCTACGCCGTCCCCGGACCAGGCCGAGAGTGGAACCGACTGGGGATCCCGCGCAGCCTGGTTCTCGATCACGCTCCGAGCCTCTGGTTCCAGGAGATCGACCTTGTTCAGAACCTCGATGACCAAGCCATCGTCGAGCAGCTTGCCAAGACCCAACTCCCGCAGCACGCGGTTGACGTCGGCCCGCTGGGCCTCCGTGTCGGGGTTGGCGATGTCGCGGACATGCAGCACGATGTCCGCGCCGACCACTTCCTCGAGCGTTGCACGAAACGCGGCGACGAGATCGAGCGGCAGGTCGGAGATGAACCCAACGGTGTCCGACAGGATCACCTTCTGCCCCGAGGGCAGCTTGAGCGCACGCATCGTCGGGTCGAGCGTCGCGAACAGCATGTCGGCGGCCAGCACGCCGGCGCCCACCATTCTGTTGAACAACGTCGATTTTCCAGCATTGGTGTAACCGACGAGACTGACCACCGGATAGGGCACGCGTTGACGCGCCTGCCGATGCAGCCCGCGCGTGCGCTTGACGTCTTCGAGCTGGGCTTTCAGGCGCTCGATCTTGTCGGCGATCATGCGCTTGTCGGCTTCGAGCTGCGTCTCGCCAGGACCGGCAAGGAAGCCGCGGCCGCCGCGCTGACGCTCGAGATGCGTCCAGGTTCGCACCAAACGGCCACGCTGATAGGTGAGCTGCGCGAGTTCCACCTGCAGGCGGCCTTCGCCGCTGCGCGCGCGCGCACCGAAGATCTCCAGGATCAGGCCGGTACGATCGACGACTTTGCAGTTCCACGCTGTCTCGAGGTTGCGTTGCTGGATCGGCGTCAGGACGTGATCGCTGATCGCCAGCGTGATGTGCTCGGCCTCGATCAGCGCCTTGAAGCGCTCGACCGTGCCTTCGCCGAGGAGGGTCGATGGCCGCCAGGCCGCGAGCGCGACCGGCGCGGCATGGACGACCTCCAGATCGATCGCCCGAGCGAGACCACACGCCTCCTCGACGCGGTCCTCGACCTGGCGTGGGTTGCTCCGATCAGATTTGAGGTAGGGATGTACGACCAAGGCGCGGACACGGCCGTCACCGCCGCTGCCCGTCGACGGCGCGCGCTCCTCAACCACGTAGCGTGCCGCGAAGATGCGTCAGGATTCTTCGCCTTCCTTGTCGCCGTCGAACAACTGCACGGGCGCCGCCGGCATGACCGTCGAGATGGCGTGCTTGTAGACCAGTTGGGAATGACCGTCCCGCCGCAGGAGGACGGAAAAATTGTCGAACCAGGTGACAATTCCCTGCAGCTTCACGCCGTTGACCAGGAAGATGGTGCACGGCGTCTTGTTCTTGCGGATGTAGTTCAGGAACACATCCTGGACGTTCTGGGTCTTTTCGGTGCTCATGAGCGGAGCCCTGCCTCGTTTCTAGGTTGGGGCAATCGAAAATTGCCCGAGGTAGATCCCGCGGCCAAAGCCGGAAACGACCGACCCGCAGGAGACCGGAGTGTAGCGCGTCTGCGCCGAGCTTTGCATCGCCGTGTTTACGCCTGCCCGCCCTGCGCCATATGGGCGAGGTAGCGCTGCCTGAGCTTGCGGCTCATGGACCCGGCCTTGCCATTGGCAATCACCGCATCGTCGATCTGAGTCACGGGCATGACGAACGATGTCGTCGATGTCACGAACGCTTCGCGCGCCGCTTTGGCTTCGCTCAGCGTGAACGCACGTTCGACGAGCGTCAGTCCCTCTTCCCGTGCGATCGACATCAGCACGCGGCGCGTGATGCCGCTGAGGATCGCGTTCGATGAGGGTCGCGTCACCAGCTCACCTTCGCGCGTGATGATCCAGGCATTCGTCGAGCTGCCCTCCGTGATCGTACCGTCCGGGGCGACGAACAGCGCTTCGTAGGCGCCGGCTTCCTTGGCTTGCTGCTTGGCCAGCACGTTCGGAAGCAGGGATACCGACTTGATGTCGCAGCGTTCCCAGCGAATGTCCGGCACGGAGATCGCCTTGACGCCGTCCTCGTCGACGCCGCGCGGATGCGGCTTGGTCCGCCGCGCCGTGATCACGATCTGTGTGCGAGGCTTCGCCGGGAAGGCATGGTCGCGCGCAGCGACGCCACGCGTCATCTGGATGTAGATGATTCCATCCGCAACCCGATTGCGCGTGATGACCTCGTCCATCACGACAGCCAACGCGGCGCGCGACATCGGCATCGTGATCTTGAGCTCACGCAGCGAGCGCTCGAGGCGATCGAGGTGCGGCTCGGCATCGACCAGCTCGCCCCGGCAGACGGCGATCACCTCGTAGATTCCGTCGGCGAACTGGTAGCCGCGATCCTCGATGTGAACGGTCGCGGCGCGATGGGCAACGTAGCGTCCGTTGACATAGGCGAATCGGGACATCGATCTCTCCTCAGAAATACTCGAGTCGGACGGCGAACAGCCGCTCGACGGCCTTCACGGCCTGACGCGTCGCAAACAATACGACGCTGTCGCGGGGTCGGATCCGTGTGTCGGCGCGTGGAATGATGACTTCGTCGCCGCGTACGATCGCGCCGATCACGATGCCGTCGGGAAGCCGCGCCTCACCGAGCGGCTTCTTCACCAGCGTCGAGGTATCGAGCGCCTCGGCCTCGACGATCTCGCCGCCGCCGTCGCGCAGCGCGTGAACCGTGCGGATGCGTCCGCGGCGCACATGCTGCAGGATCGTCGAGACCGTGATGGCGTTGGGCGAGACCACCGCGTCGATGCCGAGCGAAGGCGCGAGGCCGGCGAAGCTGCGGGTGTTCACCAGCGTGACCGAGCGCTGCGCGCCGCCACGCTTGGCGAGGAGCGAGCCGAGGATGTTCGTCTGATCGTCGTTGGTCACCGCCACGACGGCCTCGCAGCTGGCGATGTTCGCCTCCTCGAGGAGATCTGGGTCGAGCGCATCGCCATGCAGCACAGTCGAATGCGCCACGGCATCGGCCACGAACTCGGCCCGAAGCTTCTCTCTCTCGATCAGCTTGATCTTCATGTCCGGGGCTTCGCGTTCGAGCTGCTGCACGACCGCCAAGCCGATATTGCCGCCGCCGAGAACCACGATGCGCCGATGCGGACTCTCGTTGTGACCGAACGCCGCCAGCGCGCGGGCGACATGGCGGGTGTCTGCGACGAAGTACACATCATCGCCGGTCAACATCTGATCATCGGGACTGGGAATGAACGTGCGGCCCTGGCGCAGGATCGCGACCACCTCGATCGACAGTTCGGGAAACAGGCTCGTGAGCTGCCGCAACGGGGTGTTCACGACCGGACAAGCCGGGTCGCACCGCACGCCGACGAGACGGACCTTGTCGCGCGCGAGGGAAATCATGTCGAAGGCGCCAGGAACGAGAATGCGACGCGCGACGGCGCGTGCCACCTCCATCTCCGGAGAGATCACGACGTCGATCGCGATGTGGTTGCTCGAGAACAGATCGGCATAGACAGGCGCGAGGTAGTTCTGCGCCCGGATGCGCGCGATGCGCTTGGGGATCGAGAACATCGCCTGCCCGACCTCGCAGGCCACGATGTTCACTTCGTCGCTTGCGGTCGCCGCGATCAGCAGATCGGCGTTGCGCGCACCGGCGCGCTCCATGACGTCCGGATAGGAGGCAAAGCCGACGACGCCGTTGACGTCGGTCGCCGACACCAGGCGCTCGATGAGGGCCGCGTCACGGTCGATGACCGTCACCTCATTGCCTTCGGCCGCGAGCACGCGCGCGATGTGGCGGCCCACGCGGCCCGCGCCGCAAATCAGGATCTGCATGACTCGGCCCTATGTCTGTCAGGAATCCAGCTGGCCTGAACGGTCGATCCCGTGCACGCCGAGGCTCTTGAGCTTGCGATGCAGCGCCGAGCGTTCCATGCCGACGAAATTCGCCGTGCGGGAGATGTTGCCGCTGAAGCGCGTCACCTGCGCCAGCAGATATTGTCGTTCGAAGAGCTCGCGCGCCTCGCGCAAGGGCAAGGCCATGATCTCCGCCGAATGCTCGCCGCGCAGCGCTGTCGGCATGATCGCGCCGATCTCCGGCGGCAGCATGTCGGCGCGGATCGTCATCGAGGAATCTCCGGGCGTCATGATCTGCAACCACTCCACTACATTGCGCAGCTGGCGGACATTGCCGGGCCAGTCATAGGCTTGCAGCGCGGTGATCGCGTCCTCGCCGAGTTCCCTCGGCGGGGTACTCGCTCCGACAGAGCCGCGCAGCATGAAGTGGCGAGCCAGATCGATGATGTCCTCGCGCCGTTCCCTGAGCGGAGGGACGCGGATCTGCACGACGTTGAGGCGGTAGAACAAATCCTCTCGGAACCGCCCCGCGACGATCTCGGCCTGCAGGTCGCGGCTCGACGTCGACATGACGCGGACATCGACCGTCACGCGCGCACGTCCGCCGACGCGCTCGAAATTCTGCTCGTGCAGCACCCTGACGATTTTGCCCTGAGTCTCCAGCGGCATGTCGGCGATCTCGTCGAGGAGCAGCGTTCCGCCATGGGCCTGTTCGAACAACCCTGCCTTGGGACCGCTGATGCCATCGCCTTCCGTGCCGAACAGCTCCATCTCGACGCGCTCGGGCCGCATGCTCGCGCAATTCATCACCACGAACGGTCCCTGTGTCCGACGAGAGTGCGCATGGATCAGCCGGGCCACGACCTCCTTGCCGACGCCGGCAGGGCCGTTCACAAGCACGCGGCTCCCCGTCGGAGCGACCCGGTCGATTGCCGTGCGCACGGCGAGCACTGCGGCGGACGTGCCGATCAATTCCGCCGGATCGCCGACGCGCGAGCGCAGCTCTTCGTTCTCACGCCGGAGCCGCGCAGCCTCGATCGCGCGCGCGGCGACCAGGAGCAGGCGATCGGCCTTGAATGGCTTCTCGATGAAGTCGTAGGCGCCGCGCTTGATGGCCCCCACCGCCGTTTCGATGTTGCCGTGCCCGCTGATCATGATGACGGGAACCGGGGGATGTTCGGCGACGATCATGTCGAGGAGCTGCAACCCGTCCATCGCACTACCCTGGAGCCAAATGTCCAGGATGCACAGGCTGGGACGGCGTTCGCGGATCGCTTCGAGCGCCGCGGTCGCATCGCCTTCGCCACGGGTCGTAAAGCCTTCGTCCTCGAGGATGCCGCCGATCAACATCCGGATGTCGGCCTCGTCGTCGACGATCAACACGTCATGAGCCATGCATCACCTTTGCCGCCGGTGCGCTTCCCTGACGGCCGAACACCAGTGTCACGCGAGCGCCGCCGCCGGGATTGTCGTCGAGTTTAAGTCCACCGCCATGGTCTTCCATGATCTTCATCACGATCGCAAGCCCAAGTCCCGTCCCTTTCGTGCGTGTGGTCACATAGGGTTCGGTCAGCCGTTCGCGATTCTCGCTCGGCAGCCCGCGACCATTGTCGGTCACGCTCAGCGCGACCTGGTCGGCCTGTGCATCCATGTCGATCTGGATGCGTCCCGGCGCGAGTGGCTCGGTACTCGCATCACGACCACCGATCGCGTCCAGCGCGTTCTGCAGCAGATTGGTCAAGGCTTGACCGACCTGCCGCGCATCGACGGGCCATGTCAGACGCGGCGGCGCGTTGACGACGAATGTAACCTCCGGATGGGCCTGACGCTGCAGGAACACGGTCTGGCGCACGAGGTTGCTGAGATCCTCCTCTCGCATCACCGGCGCAGGCATGCGCGCGAAGGCCGAAAATTCGTCGACCATGCGCCCGATGTCGCCGACCTGGCGCACGATCGTTTCAGTGCAGATCCGGAACGTCTCGGGATCGCTGCGGATCTCGGAAAGGTATTTTCGGTTGAGCCGCTCGGCGGCGAGCTGGATCGGCGTCAGTGGGTTCTTGATCTCGTGCGCGATGCGCCGCGCCACGTCGGCCCAGGCCGCCTTGCGCTGCGCGGTCTCGAGTTCGGTGATGTCGTCGAAGGTGACGACGAACCCTTCGGAGCCGCCTTCCATGCGCTCGGCGCCGACGCGAACCAGCAGAGTCCGCCGCCGCCCGTCGCGGGTGATGACGATCTCTTCCTGCGCAAGACGACTCGGATTCGCGCGCACGGCCTCGACGAGATGGGCGATCTCGGGCAGCACGCCGCCCAACTCGGCGCCGACCTGACGCTCGAGATCCGTCGACAGCAGCGTTGAGGCGGAGCGATTGGGAAGGTTGATGCGACCTTCGGCGTCGAGCCCGATCACACCGGCCGACACGCCCGCGAGTACGGCTTCCGTGAAACGCCGACGCTCGTCGAGTTGCCGATTGGCTTCCACCAATTCGCGCCGCTGGCCCTCGATCTGACTCGTCATGCGATTGAAGGCGCGGCTGAGCGTGGCCAGTTCGTCGTCGGCGCGCCCCTCGGACACTCGCGCACCGAGATCGCCGGATCGAACACGCTCCGACGCGGCGATCAGATCGCCGATCGGGCGCACGAGACGATTGGCGAAGACGAGGCCGACCCAGACGGCCGCCAGCAGCAGCAACACGGCGACGACGATGAACACCATCGCGAAGGTGATCTGGATGCCGGATCGCCGTCCCTCCAGATTCTCGTAGGCGGCAACGGCAAGCCGCGTACGCTCGAGATGGCCGACGACTTGCGCGTCGACGAAGCGACCGACCATCAGGTAGAGCCCGTCGAGCGACTCCAGCCGCATGAGGACACGAACCCGATTGGATTGCTGCGCGGAACTCGGATCGATGTCGGGATCGATCAGCACGACATCGCCGGCATCGGCGCGGCTGAGGGCCCAGTTGGGAATCACATCGAGCGTCAGCGACATCGTCAACCCGGCAGAGGCCACCACACGTCCGCCGCCTTCGAAGACGACCGCCTCGCTCAAGGATCGCAACGCCGATTGTGCATTGAGGAGCTGGCCGAGTGCGCGCTGATTGACACGCAGGAACGGCCCTTCACGCGACAGATCGCTTGCCATGGCGACGGCGTCGGCGCGGATCGTGTTGCGATGCTCGCTCAGATAGGCTTCGGCGACGGCGAGGGATTCTGTCAGCGCCGAGCGCACGCGGTCGCTGAACCAGGTTTGCAGTCCGAGATCGAAGAAGATCACGGAAAAGCCGGCGACGACGATGGCCGGCAAGGCCGCCAAGGACGAGAACAGCACCACGAGGCGGACGTGAAGCTTGGCGCCTGCGGAGCCGCGCCGCCGCTCCGCCCAGATCTGGACGATCCGCCGCGCGATCACCGCGCCGAGCAGCAGCAGCAGGACGAGGTCGAGATAGAGCAGCAGCAGGATGACCCGCGGGCTCTGGGACAGCTGCCCGCTGGTGAGCTGAACATAGGTCGCCAGCCCGGAGGACACGCCCGCGATCGCCAGGGCGATGGCGAGCCGCGAGGACAGGCGGCCGCCGCCGAGCCAGCCCATGCGTGGCAGCCAGGACGTCAGGATCTCGCGCAACGGACGTCGGGCCGAAGTCGCCGTATCGGGCTTGTTCACCGACCCAATCTAACGCGCGGGGCCGCCATGTACATTGGTCAACACGTCACGCTCAGCCGACGCCGCGAAGCACCTGGATGTCCAGATCGCGGATCTTCTTGCGCAGCGTGTTGCGGTTGATCCCCAGCACGGACGCCGCCTTGATCTGATTGCCGCGCGTGGCGGCCAGCGTGAGGAGGATGAGAGGCCGCTCGATCTCCCGCAGCACACGATCGTGCAATCCCGCCGCGGGAAGCCCGGATTTATGCGCCTCGAAATAGGCGCGGAGGTGACGCTCGACCGCGCTCGTGAACGATTCATCGCTCGGTCGGGACTCGTCGGGTGACGGCGAGCCTGGGGCGACCTCGGCCAGCTCCGTCTCGACGACGTCGATCGCGATGTTCTCCTGGGCGTAGAGCGCCGCAAGTCGCCGGACCAGATTCTCGAGTTCGCGGACGTTGCCGGGCCAGCGGTAATGTTTCAGCCTCTCCATTGCGGCGGGGGCGAATGATTTTGACGGCAGGCCTTCGCTCACGCATTGCGCCAGGAAATGCCGGACCAGTTCGGGGATGTCGTCGGCACGCTCGCGCAGCGGCGGCAGCCGGATCGGGACCACATTCAAGCGATAGAAAAGATCCTCGCGGAACAGCCCCTGGCGGACGAGCAGGCGCAGGTCGCGATGCGTCGCTGCGACGATCCGCACATCGGCGCGCAACCGCTGCCGCCCGCCGATCGTCGTGTATTCGCCTTCCTGCAGGACCCGAAGCAGGCGCGTCTGCGCCTCCAACGGCATGTCGCCGATCTCGTCCAGAAACAGTGTGCCGCCCTGCGCCTGCTCGAATCGCCCGGCATGGCGCTGATTGGCGCCGGTAAAGGCGCCCTTCTCGTGACCGAACAACTCGCTCTCGATCAGTTCGCGCGGAATCGCCGCCATGTTCAACGCGACGAACGGACCACCCCGGCGCTTGCCATAATCGTGAAGAGCGCGCGCAACCAGTTCCTTGCCGGTTCCGGACTCGCCCGCGACCATCACGGTCAGATCGGTTCCCATGAGCCGCGCCAGCACGCGATAGATGCCCTGCATCGCCGGCGAGCGACCGATCAAGGGCAGCTTCTCTTCTGCCTCGCCTGCCCGCTCGGTCGCGACCACGCTTTCATGCGGCTGGGTCAGCGCCCGTTCGACGGTGGCGACCAGATCCTTGAGATCGAACGGCTTGGGCAGATACTCGAACGCGCCGCGCTCGGTCGCCTTCAATGCGGTGAGCACGGTGTTCTGCGCGCTCATGACTATGACCCGCAGCTCGGGCCGGAGCTTTCGGATCCGCGGCAACAGGTCGAGGCCGTTCTCGTCGGGCATCACGACATCCGTGATCACGAGGTCACCCTCGCCATCGGCGACCCAGCGCCAGAGAGTCGCGGCGTGACCGGTCGTGCGGACGTCGTAGCCCAAGCGGCCAAGGGCCTGGGTCAGAACGGTCCGAATTCCGCGGTCGTCGTCGGCCACTAGAATTGTGGCGTCAGCCATTCTCGCTACCTTGCCTTCCTACCGTTGACGCCTTCGCTTCGACGAACATCGGCAGCCGGACCCGGAAGATCGTGCGCCGGGGCTGGCTGTCGAACTCGATGATCCCGGCATGGTCGCCGATGATCTTCGCTACCAAAGCAAGACCCAGGCCACTTCCATTGACCTTGGTCGTCACGAACGCGTCGAAGAGGTGCGGCCGCACATCCTCGGGGATGCCATCGCCATTGTCCTGCACGCTGACGACGAGCGGCACGCTCATCAGGGAGTCGCTCCCCGGCACGGAAAGCCGCAGGCCATGCTGGTATGCGGTCGTCAGGCTGATCTCACCGCCCTGAGCGGGGCAGGCCTCCGCGGCATTCTTGATCAGATTCAGGAACGCCTGGACCAGCTGGTCCCGATTGCCGAACACCGGCGGCAGCGACGGGTCGTAGATCTCGGAGAAATTGAGGTGCCGCGCGAAGCCGTTCTGCGCGATCCGCCGCACGTGCTCGAGGATCTGATGGATGTTGACCGGCATGCGGTGCAGGGGCCGGCTATCCGAGAACACTTCCATCCGATCGACCAGCGCACAGATCCGGTCCGTCTCGTCCGTGATCAACCGTGTCAGCTCGCGATCCTCGGCGGGTACCGATTGCTCCAGCAGCTGAGCAGCGCCACGAATGCCCGACAGAGGATTCTTGACCTCGTGCGCCAGCATCGCCGCCATCGCGGTGACCGAACGCGCGGCGTTGCGATGGACGAGCTGATGATCGATCTTGCGCGCGATCGACCGCTCATGGATGGCGATGATGACCGAGCCCGTCTCGTCATGGAGCGGCGACGCGGTGATCGCGGCAAAGCGCAGTCCGATGCGTGCGCCGTCGATCGTTATGCCGTCCTCGGACACCGACGCCATGCTCGCCCGCGCCTGTCGGACCAATGCGAAGACGGGGCTGTCGGCCGAGACATGCGATCTGAGCGGCATGCTCTGCAGGACGATGCTGGAATGGTCGAGCAAAATTTCCGCGGCGCTATTCACGTAGACGATGCAATCCGCCGCATCGATCACGATGACTGAACTCGGGAGCAATCCCAGAATCGTGGCGGGCTCCAACCTCGACGCCGAAGTCGGGACCGCATCGGTTCGTGCGATGACGATCGCCACGGCTAGGCCGCCGCCTTGCCGATGATCGGCGCCCACGCGTCGAGGATCGCGGCGCGGATCATGCCGGGATCGACCAGCGTCATCGCGCGCGCGCGAAACTCCGCGGCGCCGGGGAATCCTTTCGCATACCAGCCGATATGCTTGCGCGCCATTCGCACGCCCGTGTCGCGGCCGTAATGGACGAGCATCGCGTCGAAATGCTCGAGCAGCGTGTCACGCTGAACTTCAGCCGATGGATCTGGCATGCGCTCGCCGCTCGCGAGAAAGCGCATGACCTGCGCCGGGAACCAGGGACGCCCACAGGCGCCGCGGCCGATCATGACCCCATCCGCTCCGGATTGGGCGAGTGCGGCATGCGCTGCATCGACTGTCGTGATGTCGCCATTGACGACGACCGGAATTTCCACCGCCTCCTTCACGCGGCGCACGAAAGCCCAGTCGGCGGTGCCGTCGTAGAACTGGCAGCGTGTTCGACCATGGATCGTCACCAGCCGAATCCCGCATTCCTGCGCGATACGCGCGAGGCGCGGCGCATTCAGCGTCTGATGGTCCCAGCCCATGCGCATCTTCAGCGTCACAGGGATCGGAACGGCCCGAACGGTCGCCTCGAGGATCCTGGCGGCGGCGACCTCGTCGCGCATCAGCGACGACCCGGCATGCCCGTTCACGATCTTCTTCACGGGGCAGCCGAAATTTATGTCGATGAGCCGCGCTCCCCGATCGACGTTCAATCGCGCGGCCTCGGCCATGACCTCCGGCTCGCAGCCGGCCAGCTGGACGGCCATCGGGAATTCCTCGGGTTCGCTCCTGGCCATCAGCAGGGATTGGCGCGACTCGCGGATGATGGCTTGGCTGGCGATCATCTCGGACACCACCATTCCAGCTCCCCAGCGCTTGACGAGGCGACGGAACGGCAGGTCGCTGATCCCGGACAATGGCGCGAGGATCACTGGTGCAGAAAGCTGCACCGATCCGACCGATATGCTCATTTTTTCGCCAATATTTTTCGGGTGGCTAGAGTTTAGCCGTTATAGGAGTCCGCTCGTTGCAGTGCAATGACGGCTGACGGCCTACCCCGTCCGACCGATCACGACATCCGTGACGAACTTCACGCCGGGATAGGCAAGGGTCAGCAGGAGATAGGCCATCAGACCGAACCGGGCCGCGCGGCGGCCGGACAGGCCAAACCGAAAATGCAGCAGCAGCAGCGCGCCGATCACCGCGAAAGCCAGCAGCGACAGTACCGTCTTGTGGTCCAGAACGAGCCACCCCGCGCCTGCCGCCCGGTTGACCACGACGCCTGTCACCAAGGTCAGCGCGAGAAGCGCTTCGACCGCCATCAGCAAGCGCGTCTGGAGGCGCTCGCCTTCGGCGATCGACGGCAGGCTGCGCGTGAAGCCATTGAGTTGCTTGGTTCGCAATGCCCGCTCCTGGAACACCGCGCCGATGCCGGCCACGGCGGCGAGCGTCAACAACCCGTAGCCGATCAGCGCCACGGCGATATGAATCTCCAGCCAGATCGGCCGGGTCGATCCGCGCAAGGGCCGCTCGGGCGCCTGCTCCCAGAGCAACGCCACGACACCGATGAGAACGAGATACCCCGCGAGGATCGGGGTCAGCCGACGCATCGCGCCGCTGGCGCAGGCCAGCAATGCAAACAGGATGATGCTGACTGCCACGCCGAGCCAGAGGGCGGCAGCCACCCCGGTACGCCAGCCATCGCCCTGCTGCAGCAGGACCAAGGCACTGGGGCCGCAGACGGCGAGCGCCAGCGCGCCCCAATAGGCGGGTCCCGCGCGATCCGTGCGCTGCGGCGACATCCCGCGCGGCACCAGCGCGACCGGCACCAGGGTGGCAACAGCAGACAGACCGAGCAGCAGGGACGACATGGTCATGAGACCGAACCTAGCGCGATCGAGTCCGCAGCCATCGCTTCGTTTCCTTTTCAGCAGCGCTGCTTGGTAGGCTGGGAGCATTCGATCCGCAAGGACCTGCTGTGCCATCAGAGTGATGCCAACCGTCGCCGCCATCGTGGTTGCCGCCGGGCGCGGAGCGCGCTTCGGTGGCGCCCTGCCCAAACAATACGAACAACTCGCGGGAAGGCCTGTCCTGCGCTGGAGCCTCCATGCCTTGGCGCGGCATCCGCGCATCGCCGCGATCCAGCCGGTGATCCATGAGCAAGACCGTGCCCTGTTCGACGCTGCCAGCGTGGGCATCGAAACCCTACCGCCAGTGTTCGGCGGGGAGACACGCCAGAGCTCGGTGCGCCACGGCTTGGAGGCGCTGGCCGCACTGCGGCCCGCGAAAATCCTCATCCACGACGGCGCACGGCCTCTGATCGATCAGGCCACCATCTCCGCCGTGATCGACGGGCTGGATGGCCATGCCGCTGTGATCCCGGGGCTGACGATCGTCGACACGCTCAAGCGCAGCCACGATGATGGTCGCACGATCGTGGAAACCGTGACGCGCGCCGGCCTGTGGCGCGCACAGACGCCTCAGGGATTCGATTTCGACGCCATCCTTGCCGCCCATGTCGCCCATGCGGCGCGCGACATGACCGACGATGCGAGTTTCGCCGAAGCCTCCGGAATGACCGTCGCCCTCGTGCCGGGGCGAGAGGAGAACATGAAGATCACATCGCGCGAAGATCTCGCTCGCGCCGAACGCATGGTCGCTGCGGCGAGCGAGACGCGCATCGGCACCGGGTTCGACGTCCATCGCTTCGGCGCCGGTGATCGCGTGGTGCTATGTGGCGTCGAGATCGCGCATGCGCATTCGCTGATCGGGCATTCGGATGCGGATGTCGGGCTGCACGCCCTCACCGACGCAATTCTCGGCGCGATCGGAGAAGGCGATATCGGCGATCACTTCCCGCCGAGCGATCAGCGTTGGCGCGGCGCGGACAGCGCGCAGTTCCTCGCTCATGCCGCCAGCCTGGTGCGCGCACGCGGTGGCGACATCGTCAATGTCGACGTCACGTTGCTCTGCGAGGCGCCGCGGATCCAACCGCATCGCCAGGCAATGCGCCGGCGCTTGGCCGAGATCCTGCGCATCGATGCCGCGCGCTGCTCGGTCAAGGCCACGACGACCGAGGAACTCGGTTTCGTGGGTCGGCGCGAAGGCATCGCCGCGCAGGCCGTGGCGGCTGTCCGTCATCGCGTGGATTGACGCGATGCGGCCTCTCAAACTCCGCCCCGGTGTCTTGCCGCAGGGCGTGTCGTTCTTCCATCCCGCGACGCTTGTCGCTACAGGGTTCGGTGTCGGCCTGGCGCCGATCGCCAGCGGCACCTGGGGCTCGCTCGCGGCGTTGCCGCTGGGGTGGCTGATCCATGGTGCGTTTGGCATCGGCGGCCTGTTGCTCGCGAGCGCGATTGCGACCCTGCTCGGCATCGTCGCGTCGCAGTGGCTGGTGACCCGCGGCGATGTCGGCGATCCCGGCTACATCGTGATTGACGAGATCGCGGCGCAGTGGCTGACCCTCGCCTTCGTGCCGCAGGCATGGTGGGCCTATGCGATTGCGTTCATCGCCTTCCGGCTGGCGGACATCTTCAAGCCTTTCCCGGCCAATTGGTGCGACGCGCATGTCCATGGCGGACTGGGTGTGATGCTCGACGATCTCGTTGCCGGGCTCTATGCGGGCATCGCAGCCTGGGTCGTCTGCCGCTTCCTGCCGATCGTCGAGATGCTGCGTGTCGTTGGACTCTGAAGCCGCCGCCGTGCTCGATGCCTGCCGCGCGCGACGCGTGAGGGTCGCGACCGCGGAATCCTGCACCGGCGGCATGATCGCCGCCGCGCTCACGGCGATCGCGGGATCATCCGACGTCGTCGAATGCGGCTTCGTCGCCTATTCCAATACGGCGAAGTCCGAACTCCTTGACGTGCCGGCGGCGCTCATCATGCGCGTCGGCGCCGTCAGTGAGGAAGTGGCGCGCGCCATGGCCGAGGGCGCGCTGGCGCGCAGCCATGCACAGCTGAGCATCGCCGTTACCGGCGTCGCTGGCCCTGGTGGCGGCAGCGCGACCAAGCCGGTGGGGCTCGTCCATCTCGCCTGCGCGCGTCGCGATGCGTCGACCCTGCACCGCCGTAAGATTTTCCCCGGCAACCGCACGGCGATCCGCCTTGCGACCGTGATCGAAGCCTTCGCCATGATCCGCGCGCAACTCGAGATCTGACGCAATCTCGCCGAGGCGCAGCTGCAGGTTCAGGACGTCAAGCGCTCGAGCGCCTTGTCCAGCCATCCGGTCACCGCACGCATGTCGCAGAACTCCCGGATCACGGCGAAGATCTCGCCGCCAACAGGATCGAGCATGGGGGCGTCGGATACCGGCGCGCCTTCACGGTCCTCGTCTCGCATGTCGGTCAACTCCGATTCCGGCGACCGCAGGCTCGACGCGCCAGACTCTCCGCCAAACATGATCACCGAACCGCATCGCTGCATCTGGCAGTGTCGGCTCGGAAAGGTTTCGAAGTGATTAGCGCGCACCGGCCCCGCGCTCCCGCTTCCGTCAGGAAAGGCGCAAAAAAACCGGCCAGACCGCCGATCCGCCGGTTTCGCGAAAATTGGTCGGAGCGGCGGGATTTGAACCCACGACCCCCAGTCCCCCAG
>Ga0163144_10004031_pt1 | contig 33357 bp, 31 predicted proteins | sample OliLak19BULKMAT1_FD_123175 | JGI IMG/M metagenome (GOLD analysis project Ga0163144, IMG submission 123175) | Freshwater microbial mat bacterial communities from Lake Vanda, McMurdo Dry Valleys, Antarctica - Oligotrophic Lake LV.19.BULKMAT1 | ecosystem: Environmental > Aquatic > Freshwater >... | reverse complement strand
TAAGTAATCCAAGTATCGGCGGTTGCCGCTACTACGTAAACGTTTTCGATGCCTTTTACAAAAGAAGCTTTTACGTTTGAAGGCAGATAAGAATAACTCTTCTGATCAGTCGATTCAGCGATATAAGAAAATACGGGAGTCGGAATCGGTGTGAACTCTTCCTTAATTTCTTGTGCCATTAACTTTTTCTGCAATTCTTCTTTGATTTTTGGTGATTCGGCTACTGGTACTTTTTCAGCATTTTTTTCAATTTCATTTAACAGTTTGGTTTCTTTGATTTTGAGTTCGGTCAGATTTAAAGTTTTTTCGTTCCCTGGAGTATTTACGGCTTTGGCCACATTTATAACATTTGGAGCTGCTGTTACTGCCACTACTTCTTTTGCCACTACTGCTTCTTGGCCGACTAATGGTGTTTTCTCGGTAATTACTTGGGGCACGATTTTTTCTTTTATTTCTTGAACAGTGTCAGAGTCACGAGTGCTCTTTTTGAAGAACATAGAAATTGATGAAACACCAACGATAGTAAAAAGGCCCCAAACTAAATAGGGAGTGATGTAGCGATAAGAAGGATTTTTAGCGGTATTTTGTTTTATATTTAGCTTTTGAAAATGGGATTGCTTGTCTAGGTACTCGGTATAGGTCGCATCTAAAATCTTTTGTGTTTCCAGTAGATTGAGTCCTAGGGTTTTAGCATAAGCTTTTACAAAACCTAAGGTGTAAGGCCGGGAAGGAAGGCCTTTGAAGTTATTGCTCTCAATATTTTCTAATGTGCTTAAGCTTATTTTTGTGTGTAGTGAAATATTTTTTAGTGAGAGATGTTTTTTCTCTCTAGATTCCCTGAGGTATTGACCAATAGTGATTTGAGCTGGAGTACTCGCAATTGATGGAGAAACTTCAACGATTTCATTAACCGTAACAACGTCACTAGCAGTGAGCACAGTCTCAGAATAACCCTCACTGAGGGAGCCTGATGTATTCTTATTCTTCTTTTTTTTCTGTTTATCCAATGGTGCTTCCATTCTTAAAATTTAGGTGACTCATAAAGGTTTGTACTTCCTTTATTTTTGTGTTTTTTTGAGCGTATGTCATCATGGGCAGAACTGTCCTCTGTATTTTCAGAGAGTTCTTGTCGGTTAATTTTCTCGACTTGTCTTGATTTAGTTGACGCCAGTGCAGCATATGTGGATGTTGGAAATCGTTCTGAGACTTGGGTAAATTTTTCTTGGGCCTTAGTGTAATTCTTTAGCATCATATAGACGACAGCTTGCTCATAGATTGGAGCCGGGAGTTCGTAACAATTATCTTTACCGCCTTTAATAAAATAATCCAAAGCTTCTGTGTAACTTTGTCTGGCTTTGGCCAATTCACCTAGCTTAAAATAAGCCGCACAATAACTGGGATTGTCTTCGACCGATGATAAAAGTAAGGATTGTGCTTCGCTAGATCTACCTTCTTTGAGTGCAATTAGCGCGAGGTTAAAACGTACGCGGTACTGATGTTCATAGACCAAATCTTCGGAAACTTTTAAATATTCTTCTTTGGCCTCTTTAAACATTCCCATGTTGTAATAAACGGAAGCTAAATTATTTCTGGCATCGCTATTTTTTTCATCCGCATCAAGAGCTTTTTTCAAATAAGTCACGGCCAATTTTTTTTGGCCTTTAAAATAATAGGCCATTCCTAAATTGTTTAATGTTTTAGTTTGCTCTGGACGAAATTGATCTGATTTGATCAGACTGTCGAGCGCTTTGGTATACTCTTTATTTAAAAGTTGGCCAGTACCTTGAGCGTAATGAATTTCGGCCTTTTTCATTTCTGGATTGTCATCGACATTATTGGAAGCACAACCAAAAATTGTTAAAACTGCGATTAATAAAATCCATGATTTCATCATGACACACTCCTTGTGTATAACTGATACAAATATTCTACTTAAATATTTCGATGTTGCAAGGTAATGAGTGTCTCATAATGGTGAGTAGATGGGAAAAAATCAAACAAATGAACATGTTTAATTTGATAATTTTGTAGCTGCGCCAAATCGCGCATCATAGTGTCGGCCTGACAACTTAAATAAGCGATAAATTTTGGTTGATAGTGATCTACCACTTGGCCTAATTCACGAAAGCCGCTACGAGGGGGATCAATAATCAAATGACTGATTGGACCTGAGACATTTTTTAAAAGCTTATTGACTGCGTCGCTAGCGTAAAGATTCATATTCAAAAATTGTTGATGGCCAGGAATGGATTTCGGTGCGGGTGTCACATCAACTACGTATGTTTTGTGAGGGGAGAGATTGACGCTTAAGTTTCCACTGCCGCCAAAAAGATCTAAAATTTTAATTGGTGTGGTGCTTTTTTTTGCCAAGGAATCTTTAAAAAAAAGTTCGATGACCTGTAAACATTCTGCGTTCATGATGGGATTTACTTGAGAAAAACCACCTTCAGCGTAGGCGGCATCGGCAGTAACTTTTAATCCTGAGGGTGATTGATAAATTTCGATGTGTCCGGAGTTTTGTTTTGCCAGCTTCTTCCAAGATTCACTGGCGTAGATTTCTTGCAATTTCTCTTTTACTTCATCATTTGGCAGTAAACATTCTGGAGTTTTAAGAATTTGTCCTTTTTTATGATCAATCATGCCTAGTGTATTTTGTTTTTTGTCGTAATGCAGTTGGATGCGATTGCGGTAACCAAATCGTGTCTTGGCCGGGTGTAATAAAATTGTTTGCTCGGGAAATTTGGCGCGTCTAAGTAGAGTTTCCAGAGACTTTTGTTTAAATTTTAGTTCATTCTCATAATCGGTGTGTTGATAATGACAACCACCACATTGTCCGTAGTGCGAGCATGCTGCAGCAATGCGCAGGGGGGATATTTTGCTTAGCTTACTAGGATTATCTAAGACGGCAAAATGCACTTTTTTAGCACTTTTGATTAGTGTGGCATGACCGGATTCTTCGGGCAGAGTTTTGCCGATAAAAAAGACTTCTCCGTCTTTTTTTGCGACTCCTTGGCCTAAGGGGTCGACATCATTAATAAAAAAATCAATTTCTTTCATCTTTTGTTATATTTGCATTGAGAAAGGATACCTGACCAAAGTATCATACTCGGGATGTTTAAATCTATTAAAAGTTTCATGAGCAACATTCCGGTGATGCTCGAGTGTTTGGTCAATGGCCCGCTGATTTTTTTGCATGCTATGTATCTGGGCAGACAAATGCCAAAATGGTTGACCACGGAATTTATTCAGACAGTTGATGCGATTAGTATTTTTGTTATTCCCTTAATTTTAATTATTGGTTTAGTTTTTTATTATCGTCGTGTAACCGATCTAGACTTTTTTTTACGTAAACATGTTTTTACCCTCATCGTTTTAATCCCCATTTTAATTTCCACGGGAGATATTGAATTTACTTTTTGGTTGGCTTCAGCGCATTTGTTGTCGACTATTTTAACGTTGGCAGAGGTGGATAAGAAGCCACTACTTTTTATTTCGCCAGCAGACAAGAAAAGTAGAAAGAGTAAACTCTTTAGTTTATTTTCTTTAAGGCCAGCGCAAATGGTTTTCTTTTCATTTTTCGCTGTCATTATCACTGGCGCATTTATGCTGATGCTGCCGATTTCTGCCAATGAAGGTGTGCGTGTTCCTTTTATTGATGCACTTTTTATTTCGACTTCGGCCACTTGCGTGACAGGACTTGCTTCGCTTTCCATCATCAATACTTTTAGTATTTTTGGTCAAGTGGTGATTGCGATTTTAATGGAAATTGGTGGTCTCTCCATCATGACCCTTTACGCTTCTATGGCCATTTTCTTGGGACAATCTTTAGAAATGAAAGATCGTTTAATGATGATGGATGTTTTAGATGCTTCAAATTTAGAGCAACTCTTGTCAGAAATTTTAAATATCGCTAAATACGCACTTTTTATTCAGTTATGGGGAATGGTTATTTTAACTATGGCCTTTACTTTTGAAGGATTTGATTTTAGTACGGCACTTTATTATGGTTTTTTTCATAGTATCTCAGCTTTTTGTAATGCCGGCTTTGCGCTATTTAATAACAACCTCGAAAGCTTTGCCACTTCCCCGCTGATTCACATCACTATCGCGATCTTGATTATTTTAGGTGGTCTAGGGTTTATGGTGCTGCGAGAAATTACTGAAGTTCTGGCAGGTAAAAGAAAAATTTCTCACTTTACTCTGCATAGTAAAGTGGTTCTCACTACCACGTCAGTTCTGCTTTGTACCGGTGCTATCTTTATTTTCTTTGGAGAGTTTTTAAATACCTTAGATAGTTTTACCTTGTGGGAAAAAATTCAAATCTCTTTTTTCCAGTCAACCACGCTGCGGACCGCTGGATTTAATAGTATTCCCTTTGGCAGTCTGCATGCTCACACTATTTTTATCATGATTCTCTTTATGTTTGTCGGTGGCAGCCCTGGTTCGACTGCTGGTGGTATCAAGACTACGTCGTTGGCCATTTTATATGAATCTATTCGCACCACTTTAAAAGGGCGCAATCAAGTGGTGATTTTTCGTCGTAAAATTTCTTCTAGTTTAGTCGTGAAGACAACGGCGTTAGCTTTTTTATCTATCGTTAGTGTCTCAACTGTTTTAGTGATTATGCTGAAGGTGGAACCAAAGCATGATTTTTTAAGTTTATTCTTTGAAGTAGTGAGTGCTTTTGGAACGGTGGGTTTAAGTTTAGGCATCACGCCTTTTTTATCTGACGCCGGAAAATTTGTGATTGTGATTATGATGTTTGTGGGAAGAATTGGTCCACTCACATTGCTATTAGCGATGCCATCACGTCGTTACGTTGATCAGGGTGTGAATTATCCTGAGGGCCGAATTTTAATTGGTTAAAAAGAAGCAGGAGAAAATATGATCGTAGCGGTTATTGGATTAGGAACGTTCGGCGCCAAGACTGCCATTCGTCTGGTGGAAAAAGGAGCTGAGGTTATTGCCATTGATAAGGACGCTGAATTAGTTGATCGCATCAAGGATCGTGTGACTCATGCGGTACAACTCGATGTGACAGATGAGCGGGCGCTTCGTTCCGTAAATATTTCTGAAGTTGATGTGGCGGTGGTGGCGATTGGTGATCATATTGAACAAAGTATTTTAGCGGTTACGATGCTGCGAAAACTTGGTGTCGGGCGAGTGATCGCCAGAGCGACTAGTTCTTTGCACGAACACGTGCTCCATGAAATTGGCGCCAGTGAAATTATAAAAGTGGAAGAAGAGATGGGCGAAATCATCGCTTCAAAAATTATTGCTCCACACGTTTTGCAAACCTATAACTTTGCCGCCGGTTACTCTCTGGTGGAGCTGCGGCTCGGAAAAAGATTTGAAGGAAAAACTCTAGTCGAAAGTAAGATCAGACAAAATTACAATTTAAATATTGTGGCGCTGCAAAAACGCATTCCCTATATTACAGAAGAGGGTAAATCAGCTTTTCGCGTACTGGTTAACGATTCTCCAATGCCTATGGATATGATCGAACCAGATGATGTCGTGGTGTTGGTGGGAAGTGAAAAAAACTTTTCAAAACTTTTTAACGATTTGGCCGAGGTATAAATGAACTTATCACTAAGAAGACGTATCGCAACCAGCTTTGTCTCAACTTGTTTGATTATTTTAATCTTAACTTTTACCGTGTTTCATTTTTTAAATGGATTAAATAAAAAAGTTGAAAGTATTTCTGCCAAAAGTAACCGAATTTCTCTTTTAACTGATGAAATCAGAATTTCTGCGGTTTCGATTTTAAAGTATCAGCGCCGTATTTTAAGTGGAAAAGATGAGCCGGGGTTGGTGGAAAAAATTACTTCGCTGTGCGAGAGTTTAGCGACGCAATTGCAATCACTAGATGTCTTATTTGAAGAAGCAGAAGTTAAAAAAGTGATCGCACAAATGCAAACTTATGTTGATTCACTAAAAGTAGTACTCAATAAGTCGTCCTATTTATCCCGGGATGCCGTCGGCATGTCCACGGTGGGAGAGTTGGCGGATAAAATCTTGGATGCCTATTCCGAGTTTCAGGACATTCAATATTTTCAAAGTGTGGAGCGGGATAAACAGATCACCAAAATTATCAAAGACACTAAAAAAAATATGATGATCACACTTATCATTGGATTTTTAGGAACCATTCTTTTAGGTTTAGTTATTCCTAATAAAGTTTCACTACCATTTAAAAAAATTAAAGATGCCATTCGTGAATTACAAGATTGTAATTTTGACGTCTCCATTTATTACAATCAAAAAGATGAGATTGGTGAGATCGCCACAGAAATGAATAAAATGATTCATAACTTTAAAGTTTTTGAAGAATTGCGTGCTGATCGTATCAACGTTGAGCATAGAAAATTTGATGCCTTGGCGAGTATGACGAAAAAATACGTTCTAGTGGTAAATGCTGACGGAAGAATTATGTATTTAAATAATTCTCTGTATTCACTCCTTCAAGTGCAATCAGATCAAGTGTTAGATCGTTTACTTGAAGATGCGCCAATTCCAAAGAGTGTGGTAGAAGTTTATGATATGGCGCTTAAGCGTCGCTCAAAATTAGAAAACGAAGAAATTATGATTGAGCCAGTGCGTGCTTCTGAAGATCAAGGACCCATCAAAGAAGAAGAAATATTCAAAGGTTACGCCAATGTGGTGCCCATCCGTGGTAAACAAACTAACCTCGATTATTACTTGATGGTTCTCTCGCGCGAACTCTTTACTTAACAGGGCGTTTGTCTTAAAAGTGTGATTTAACGAAAGGTTGCAATGGATCCAAAGTATATTCGAAATTTTTCAATTATCGCTCATATCGATCATGGTAAATCGACACTAGCTGACCGTTTAATGGAAAAAACGGGCTCAGTTACAGATCGTGAAAAATCAGATCGAATGTTAGATAATATGGATCTAGAACGCGAGCGTGGAATTACCATTAAGGCGCAAGCTGTTCGTTTAAAATATAAAGCACAAGACGGCGAAACTTATTTTTTTAATTTAATTGATACTCCAGGACATGTGGATTTTACTTACGAAGTAAGCAGATCTCTAGCGTCTTGCGATGGTGCGCTTTTAGTAGTGGATGCTTCTCAGGGTATTGAGGCACAAACTTTGGCCAATGTTTATATGGCGCTGGGAAATAATTTAGAAATTATTCCTGTTATTAATAAAATTGATCTTCCTCATGCTGATGTCGCGAAAGTTAAGGCGCAAATTGAAGAAGTCATTGGAATTGATACCGCTGGTGCGGATGAGGTTTCGGCGAAGTCGGGGATTGGGATTGAAGGTTTACTTGAGACGATTGTGAGACGAGTACCGCCGCCAAAAGGGGTGCATACTAATCCATTGCAAGCTCTGATTTTTGATTCTTGGTTTGATACTTATCAGGGTGTGATTATTTTAGTTAGGGTTTTTGAGGGTGCGGTTAAGAAAAAAGATAAGATTACTTTGATGCATTTGGATACTGATTATGAAGTGTTGAAGTTGGGCGTGAATTCACCATTCTTTGTTGAGGTGGATGAGCTGGCAGCTGGCGATGTTGGCATGATCGTGTGCGGGATTAAAACTATTCGCGACGTAAAAGTTGGCGATACTGTGGTTCTTGCTAATTTAAAACAGACGACTCCTAAGCTGCCTGGTTATCAAGAAATTAAACCGATGGTTTTTTGTGGTGTTTTCCCAGTGGAAAATACCGATTATGAAAATTTAAAAGATTCGCTAGAAAAATTAGCACTTAATGATTCCTCATTTACTTATGAACCAGAAACTTCACAGGCCTTAGGTTTTGGTTTTCGCTGCGGATTTTTGGGTCTACTGCACATGAATATTATTCAAGAAAGATTGGAGCGTGAGTTTAATTTAAATTTAATTTCGACCGCGCCTTCTTGTAAATTTCGCGTGCTAAAAACTAATGGCGAAGAGATTGAAATTGATAACCCGTCCAAAATGCCCGATGTGAGTATTATTGAAACGGTGTTTGAGCCAGTGGTTTCCATTCATATTCACGTGCCCAATGAATTTTTAGGTAAGATGATTAAATTGTGTGAAGATCGCCGCGGCATTCAAACCAATTTAAGTTATATCACCACTGATCGTGTGCAATTAACTTATGACCTACCTTTAAGTGAAATGGTTTTTGATTTTTATGATCATCTAAAAAGTTTATCTAAAGGCTATGCCAGTTTAGATTATGAATTTAAAGGCTACATTGCCGCTGATTTAGTAAAGCTGGATATTTTATTAAATAATGAGAAAGTGGATGCTCTTTCGCTGATTTGTCATCGTGATAACTCTTTTTACAAGGGTCGTGATCTAACTCAGAAGCTACAAAAAATTATTGATCGCCAGCAATTTGATGTGGCGATTCAGGCCTCTATTGGTGCGAAGATCATTGCCAGAGAGACCGTTAAGGCCTTAAGAAAGAACGTTTTGGCCAAGTGTTACGGAGGTGACATCTCTCGTAAGCGCAAACTTCTAGAAAAGCAAAAAGAAGGTAAAAAACGTATGAAAATGGTGGGCAGCGTAGAGCTTCCGCAAGAAGCTTTCCTTGCGGTTTTAAAAGTAGACGAATAGAATATTTCTCAATGAATCAAATGGACCCGGTTATTCAAGATCATATCCAAAAAGCTCTTTTTGAGTTTACTAGCGGCGAGCACTATCAAACGTTAGTTGAAGCTCGTAACGAATATTTTTCCATCACTGGTCAAGTAAACGAAGATGACAAGAATTTCGAAGCGAGAATGAATTCATTTAACGATTGGTACTTATTACATTTTGTGCCAAAGAATCGCGAGAATGCGCAAATTGTCATCAGAGATTATTTACTAAAAAATAATATTGATCAAATTACTGCTGATAGTTTTTTAAACGTAAATTTTTCTTTATTTGAATATAAGGGAGTTTCGTGGAAAGGTTTTCCCGTTTTAAAAGATTATCTTCACGATAAAAAAATTTTATTGCCCAAAGAACATCCCCAACCAGCAGTCCTTGAAGGTGAAATTTTCACTGGCAGAGTCATTAGTTATGATGGGCAGAATTATTTGCTTTCGGGTCTTTGTGTTTTGCCCAAAGAAATTCGTTGGCGCTTAAAGTCGCAATCAAGAAAAATTCGCAAATTAAAAGATGCAGGACGCGAGGCAGAGTTTCTTCTAAAGATCGAAGCACTGGCCACCAAGTGGAGTCGCTACGGTCATATTGATCCGCGCAAAATTTTTGTCTTTGAATAAATTTTTTCATGTCTAAACTCTTCGGATTCACATTTATTAGAAATGGCATTAAGTATGACTATTCTTTTGTCGAGGCGATAACTTGTCTGACTGAGCTATGCGAAGAAGTTTTTGTCGCGGTTGGCGATAGTGAAGATCAGACATTAGATTGGTTAAAAAAAATTCCTAAAGTTAAAATCTATGAAACCAAATGGGATATGAGTTTGCGTCAAGGCGGATTAATTCTCTCGCAGCAAACTAATCTTATTTTAGATGAGCTAAAAAAAGTTCATGGTCATGATGAGGAAGCTTGGGGAGTTTATTTACAATGTGATGAAATTTTTCACGAGAATGAATATCAAATGATAAAAAAAGATATCAGTTCGGCACAAAAAATGGGAGCAGATGTCATTTCATTTCGTTACTTGCATTTTTGGCAAAGCCATCATCAAATCGCCATTAATAAAAAATGGTATCCTCACGAGATTCGTGCGGTAAAATTAAAAACCAATATTTCTAGTTGGGGTGACGCTCAAGGTTTTAAAGACTACACAAAAGTTTTTGAAAGTGAGGCGACCGTCTTTCATTACGGCCATGTAAGAAGTGCCGAGTCGTACATCGAAAAAAAACGAGATATCTTAACTTTGTATCACCAAGATTCAGCGCTTAAAAAATATAAAAAAAAAGAAAAACGTTTTGATGCCAAAACAAAATGTTTAAACTTCTGGGGCAGTCACCCAAAGTTAATGCATGAGCGCATTGTGAGATTAGGCGAAAAAATATATAATCAAGAAAAAAAAGATCTCTATGTTTTTTCCAATCAAGTGACAGCAATGCCCATCTTTTTATCTCGGCATAATGTGCATAAGTTAAATAACTTTATCCAACTCTTAAAAACCTCGATTGATGATTTATTGATTATTCATCCCAATGTTTTTCAAAAATATTTTTTCAAACAAAATGTTCCGACCAAGATGTGCTCTAAGAAAGCTCGCCTTTGGAGCGAAGAGTTTCGTTTAAAATTATTATTGTGGCAAAAAGGATTTGATACAGATTAAGAGGCCTCTTCTAATTCACTAACTGCAGGCTTTTTCGAAGAGAGTAAATAAGGGATCGCTCCAGATAAATTAATAATCAAACTCGCCACCAGGTAGATGTTAAAGAGTGAAGCGCCTCGAGTGATTCCAAAAAAACTAAAAAGCGAATTAAAAATTGCATGTCCTATACCTAGACCAGAAGGTGTAATTGGTACTGCCACTGCCATTAATCCAATCGGCGCAAAAGTAAACATCTGGCTTAACGCTAAAGGATGATCAAAAAAAGGTGAAGTCAAAATCCAAAAGTTGGTAATATTTGAAGTGTGTAAGAGAACGCTGATAATAATAGCGCGAATAATCACGCCACGGTTTTGCCCTAAAAGCCAAACCTCTTCGAAGGTCTTAACGATGCGGTGACCGATTAGTGGAAATTTATCAACTAGTGACAAAATAATTTGCTGAATTTTTTTTGGTAAAAAAAGCATTGTAAGAAAAGTGATCACACCTAAAAAAAGCAGAAAGTTAAAATGGATCAATCTGGTCAGGTCGGGAGATAAACTACTTAAGTTGGAATAATGAAAAACGCTAAATACTCCCAGTAGTATCAGTAAACCGATTAGACCGATAATGCGATCTAAAAATGTAGAAGTTAGCAAAAAAGTTTTAGTGAAGTTGGGACTTAGGTTTTTAGCGTAAATAACTTTGATTAAATCACCTGTCACTGCGCCTGGCAAAACGGAACTAAAGAACATGCCAATCCAAGTGATAGCAGTAGTTTTTCTGAGCGAGATTTTTTCTTTAGATTTAATTTCTAGCATGGTTTTCCAACGATAAGATGCGGCAATTGCCTGCAGTGCGCCCATCACTAAAACAAAGGCCCAACGTTCTGGATGATTAAGTGAAGTTCTAACCAGATTAAAGTCGATAGTGCCCTTACTAAAGAGCCAATAAATAATAAGCAGTGCGAAAACAAGTTTTAAAAGCGCTTTAATTATTTCTTTTTTCATTTAATTTATACAACTTTAGTTAGGAATCAGTATTTGCATCTTACAAAACAACAAAAGTAGTGGCAAAATAATTCGATATTCAAGAGGAGTTAATATGAAAGTTTCGATGATTGGCACCGGATATGTAGGGTTAGTGAGTGGAACTTGCTTCGCAGAAATTGGACACGATGTCACGTGTATCGATATTGATCATAAAAAAATCGCCATGCTTCGCGATGGAAAATCTCCCATTTATGAACCGGGATTAAATGATTTATTAGAGCGAAATATTAAAACAAAACGGCTTAGTTTTTCTACTGACTATACTTCTGTAAAAGGGGCGCGCGTCATCTTTTTAGCGGTTGGAACACCTTCAGCTGACGACGGGAAAGCTGATCTTCATTATTTAAAAGATGCTACCATTTCTGTCGCCAAAGAAATTGCTGACGGCGGCGTGATTGTTATTAAATCAACCGTTCCGGTGGGCACGTGTAAGTTGCTGCATAAAATTGTCGCCGAACATACGAAAAAGAAATTTTATATTGTGAACAATCCAGAGTTTTTAAAAGAGGGAACAGCAGTAGAAGATTTTATGCGCCCTGATCGTGTGATTATTGGCAGTAATGATCCTGATGCGTGTCTGGTTATGGATGAACTTTATGCACCACTTTTACGTCAAGGAAACCCCATTCACTTCATGTCGAATCTTTCGGCCGAAATGAGTAAATACGCCGCCAATTGTTTTTTGGCGACAAAAATTTCTTTCATCAATGAAATTGCCAGACTTTGTGATCACACTGATGCTGATATTGAAGAAGTGCGAAAAGGTATTTCTAGCGATAAAAGAATTGGTGGACTCTTCTTATATCCCGGCCCAGGTTACGGCGGCAGCTGTTTTCCTAAAGATGTAAAAGCGCTTTGTCATACCGCCAAGGAAAATGGCATGGAATTAGAAATTGTGGAAGCGACGGAGCGAGTAAATCAAAAACAAAAAGTTCGCATGTTTGAAAAAATTCGTGATCATTATAAAAATGACTTAAAAGGAAAAACATTTACTTTTTGGGGCGTGGCCTTCAAGGCCAATACTGATGACGTCAGAGAAGCCTCTGCTATTGATATGAGTCTAGCTTTAATTCGCGCCGGAGCGACAGTAAATTTTTATGACCCTGTAGCGAGCGAAAATTTTGCAACGCTTATGAAGACTTATCCCGAGACTCATGGCAAATTAAAAGTTTTTGATGATCGTTATGAATGTTTAAAAAACTCAGATGGTTTAGTGACTATGACCGAATGGAGAGAATTTAAAGCACCCGATTTTAACTTAATTAAATCAAGTCTTAAAAGCCCCGTAGTTTTTGATGCTAGAAATTTATTTGATACACAAAAAATAATTAGTCTAGGATTTACTTATTATTCTATCGGCAAGTTCATTAAGAAATGAAAATAGCAGTATTACAAATTACTTCTAAATTTGACCCAAGTGAAAACTTAAAAAAAATTCGTGAACTTTTACAAAAGGCGAAAGAGGGAAAGGCCAAAGCGGCTTTCTTGCCAGAATGTTTTTACTCATTAACGAATGGTCAGCAAGTCACACCATTTTTAGTGGAAAAAAACAATGAACATTACCAAAATATTAAAAAATTAGCAGAAGATTTTTCGATCTATTTAATTGGCGGCTCAGCTTCCACTAATCTTAACGGTGCAGTGGTTAATCGCGCATATAATTTTACGCCAGAAGGAAATGAATTAGATCATTACGATAAAGTTCATCTTTTTGCCTGTGATCTAAAAGATAAAAAAGTACGAGAGGCCGATACTTTTTTGGCGGGAAAAGATTATCAAACGATTATGCTTAAAAATTATAAAGTGGGTCTGGGGATTTGTTTTGACCTAAGATTTCCCGACCAGTTTTCTCATTACCGAAAAGAACAATGCGACATCGTTACCGTAGCGTCTGCTTTTACTGTACCCACTGGTAAAGCGCACTGGCATACACTGCTTAGAGCTCGTGCCATTGAAAATCAATATTTTGTTGTGGCCGCAGCGCAATGGGGTAAACATAATGAGCGCGTAGAAACTTACGGACATTCATTAGTGATTGATCCATGGGGAAATATTTTAGTTGATGCCGGTGAGGGCGAAGGTGTTTTTTTTGCTGAAATCAATAAAGATTTAATTTATGAGACGAGAGCGAAAGTTATTCTAGAGTAAAAAAGTGCCCCAACAAAATGTTAGGGCACGTAAAATCAAACTAAAAAGTACAACCAAACCTAACTTTAAGATCTTTGTTCCCAATTTTTGCAGAAAAAGGAACTAGGAAAATTTTTTGTCCATCAGCATTAATGCTTAATGTATCATAAAATTTTGCCAGATCTTCACCTTCAGCGATGGTTTCATTCTTAAATAATTCTTCACCAGTGGTGTAATCTTCAATCGTTGTAGACATGCTAAGTGCAAATCCAATTCTTCTGTAGATCAAAGAAATACGGGCGGTAGCAAAAAATCTTTCATCAAACGAGTGAGATTTTAGATTGGCGTGAGTATGACCAAGCGGAGTTGTTATGGCCTCTACGATTTCATTAGTCATAACAATTTGTGATCCCTTAACCGTAGTTAAGAAACACTCTTTTGGTGGCATGATATCGCCGGCAAAAGCTTGGGAAAAAATTCCCAAACCTAATGCCAGTGTCGTTAGCTTTAAAATATTCATAAATAATCCTAAAATTAAATTAATTATTGGCAAAGACCTAAATCACGCAAAGATTCTTTTGCTTCACGAGCTTTTGCGATCGCTTCAGTCTTACTCTTTAACGCGCTCATGCCTTGTTTAAAAGGAAAACGAGCGATCATGTTATAAGATTTGGCGGTAGCATTAGAAATAGTTGAAGAACCATAAGTTCCTTCAGCAGATTTAAAAAGAATAATTGAACCAGGAATAGTTCTATCATCTAAATCACAAACTGCAGCTGGTTTTCCACAGCTAACACGGTAAGCATCAGCAACACTATTTTTTGGAAGTACTACTGGTTTGTTTGTTACTGGAAGAGTGATGGTAGTCATTGAGTCAGTGAATCTAAAATAGTTCACACATTGTTTAGATAAATCATCATTTCCATCCCAACCCCAGTGATTGTTACCTTGGTTAACAGAATCTTCTTCTTGAGAATTTCTAACGATACGGCCATGACTATCAACTGAAGAAACTACCGGCGTACGAAAAGAAAATGAATGACAATAACCTAAATCCATTTGATTTCTAAGTTCAGTATATGCTGACTCAAAACTTGAAAGCTCGAAACTTAAATCAGAAATAACGGCATTAGTTTTTGCGTTAGTGATAGTGTAGCGAGCAACACCTTCAATAGCACTTGGATTATATTTAATCATACAAGAAGCACCCGTGCGAGCTGTCGAAGTTTCTCCTGCACAAGTTACAACAGCAGATTTACCTTGCTGAGGTTTAATCACTGTCCACTGTCCTGGATAGATTACTTTTTCTGCATCAGTATAAAAAGCTACTGAGCGACATTCTTGAACTAAATTCGTTTTGTGACCATGTCCCCACCAGTATGCTTGAACTGTAGACATAGTAATAGTAGTAATGGCAACCGCCAAAATTGACTTTTTCATGTTTTCTCCCCTGTTATGAAAAATAATGTATGCGCTACCTAGCATAGAGCGGACTATGTGCAAGATATTTTATGACTATGAAAAAAAGAAACAGTAAGTGTTAGTGATACTTATTTTCCAGGCCATCTGCTTGAATTGCGGGGGCATCCGTACGTTTAAAGGTAATGTAAAAGGTTGTACCATGTAATTTAGAAACTTCTTTACAGCGAGATTCCACATCGATTGTTGCGCCATATTTTTCAATAAACATCTTTAGTAGTGGCAAGCCAAGTCCTGTCCCAGTTTCACCGTTAGTGCCTTTTCTGGTGGTATATTTTCTCATATTAAAAATGTGAGCGACCAAATCTTTTGGTATTCCAATTCCGGAATCTTTAACTTCTAGTTTTATACTTTCTTTTTCTTGAAAAACTTTAATTTCAATAAAACTATTTGATTCTGAAAATTTGATGGCATTGCTCAAGAGATTATTAATAACGCTGGTGGAAAGTGAGACTTCATCTGCTTCAACGAAAAATTGTTGATCAAGGTCAAGTTCGAAGTTCGTTTTTACTAAGATGTTTTTTTCCTCTAGTCGACTCTCTAGGATGCTTAGACATTCTTTAATTGTATTTATCAGATTAACTGGTCTTAGAGTCAATGACATTTTCCCATTTTCGATAGCGCGCATTTTTTTTACGTTTTTAATAATGAGATCAATTTTATTAGATGTCTCAGTGATGCGTTGTAAATATTTTAAATGTCCTTCGTCTGTGATTTTTGTTTCTAAGAGCGAACTATATCCTTTTATAATTGAAAGATGGTTCGAGAGATCGTGTCCGATGAGGGCCAAAAGAGCTGTATTGGTTTGATTAAGTTCTAGAAACATATTTTTTTGTTGATCTAATTTATTGTTAATGGCCTTTTCCTCTTGCAGCCATCTTTTTGCTGCGAAAAATGAAACAAAGCTGGAGAGTATAAGAGTTGTAACATTATAAATGATTGTGTCAGTAGGGGAAAAATAATCAGGGTTGTATACTTTCCACATTGGAGCGATTTCTGAAATAGTGGAAAGTATTGTTCCAGTAAGCGCGACAAAAAAACCAACTCGTGGTCCAAGCATGTAAAGGCTCATCATGATCAGTAAGGGTTGCCAGAGGAGATTAGATTGCATGGTATCTGGTGCGATGAAGTGCTGCAGAGAAATAATAAGCTCACCATTTAAGATATATCCGGCGACCGCAAAATTGTAATTTCCAACATATTTATAGTGGATGGCGAGGAGAAGAAAAATAATGGAACAGGCCAGATCAATGTGCCCAGCATACATTTTTCCTGATGAATAGTTGAGCACTGTAAAAATGAGTAATATGATAAAAGTAATGAAGATATAAGTAATAAAAATGCGGCGATTTTTTACTTCGTAAAAATTTGACTCATCCAGATGTTCAGATCGTTTTGGGAGGAGAAAATTAATTACTTTTTCCATCTTTATATTTCGGTAAAATTTGACTAAAATTTAATTATTTGTGGTCGATAAGATTGTATGGAAAATAAGACTATACCGCTGGAAATTGTTTTTTCGGCCCCCAAAGCGCAAAATATTGTTTCTCGCTTTATTAAATTTCATATGGGCACCCGATTTTGTCACGTATGCGTAAAAATCGATTCCAGTTATTACGAGAGAACAATGATTTATGAAGCCTCAAAAGGCAATGTTCATTGCTCAAATTTTAATAATTGGTCAAAGACCAATCGGGTAATTGACTCATTTCGTTTGATTGTGACCGAGGAGCGAAAAAAGAAAATTATTCAATGGGCGATGGATCACCTCGGTAATCCTTATTCTAAGCGGGCCTTGTTTGGTATGTGGCTAGAAGATACTTTCGGTATCAAAAATAATATTGGTGTGAATAAAGAAAAAAAGTTTATTTGTTCTGAATTCACTATTGTTTGCTTGGATGATGAGATTGATAATATTTGCCTTGAATTAAAGTTACAGGAATTAGATCGAGTTGACCATGTTGACCCAAAAGAAGTCTATGAGTTATTGGTTAAATACCGCCATCTAAAACGAGACGTATAAAAGAAATTCTTTTTTGTTGGCGTACAATTGTAGAGCGTGTACATCTCTGGCCCCAAGATTATAAAAACTTCTTTTCATTTTATCCACCATGGCAAAATTCATGTCGTGAGTCCATTTTACGGTGAAAAAAATGATGGGCGGCCAGCGTTTGAAGAGTGGTCTCAAAAATCCTACGATATCTGGCGCAAAAAGATTAATATCACAAATTAAATAATCAATATCTTCTGGGAAATCGTCATCGCGTAAGACTTGTACTGACTTGTGTAAGAATTCAAAGTTTTCGTTTTCCAAGATAGCTCGATCCATTTCTCCTGGATCGACACCCCAAACTTTAGCAGCGTTTTCTAAAAGGAAATAACTGGCGCCGCCTGGTGCTGAGCCAAGTTCTAAAATTTTATCCGTTTTTTTAATTTGAAAACCAAAGCGTGTGAAGGCCTCGGCAATTTTTAAATAGGCGGTGGAGGGTGCTGCAATTGGTAATTCATGTTTTGAAGTTGTGCCAAAATCAAAACTAAAGCGTCTTTTAATAGGTTTAATATAAAAAGTCATTTTCTCGTTTACATAGGTTTGTGTATCAGGCGGAGCGATATCTTTAGGAAAAGAGAGAGCGCAGTGTTGCGCAAAAATTAACTGAGCCGCAATAATTTTTTCGCTGGTGACATTTCCTTTATAAGTGAGAATGCCTGGGCGATTAAAAGAAATTTTCAAATCGGGAAGTTTTAAGGCGACTTCTTTTTTGAACAGCTCTTGAGTCTCAGGATGAACTAAAAATAAAACGTACGGTGCAATCATGAGATACTCTTCCTTTCAAAAAAAGGAATTAATAGCACTGAAATGAGGATAATGACAGAGCCAATGATGGCCTGTGGGGTTAAACTTTCATGCAAGAGATAAAATCCAAAAAGTACGGCAAAAGGGGATTCTAGGAGATAAATTGCTGAAGCCACATGAGGTTTTACTTTTTTTTGCCCCCAAGTCTGAACAGTAAAAGCAAAAATTGACGAAACAAAAACTAAATAGAACCAACCGGAAAAAGCAGTCGGCGCAAAAAGGTTTAAATCTGAAAAAAGTGCCGTAAATTGAATACTGGTTCCGGTAAAAAGTAATAAGAAAATGCAACAAATGCCAACAGCTAAACTTTGTAGGAGGTTGGCCTCAAAACTATTATCAAATTCTTTGGCGACAAAACTAATGGTAATAATATGCAATGTGGAAAAAATGGCGGTGAGAAATGTTAGAAAGTCTCCATTGTTGAAATTGGAAAAATCCCCATCACATAAAAGATAAACGCCAAAAAGAGCAAGGATTACCATCAGCCAATAACCTAAAGAATATTTTTTCTTGAAAAATAAAATTTCAAAAACGGGAGTTAGGAGTGCGTGCAGAGTGGTGATAAATGCACTTTTTGCGACGGTAGTGATTTGCAAACCCATCATTTGAAAAATTAAAAGCGTAAAAAGAAAAAAACCGCAGAGGAAAATAAGTCTAATCTTTTTAAAACTATGGCGCCAAGATTTAAAATAAAAAAGAAAGGGAACGGCGAAAAGCGCAGCGCTTAAAAAACGCAACGACATGGCCTGTATCGGAGTATAGCTAACTAGTAGCCAACGAATACTGATAAAGGCCATACCCCAAACGATGGAAATAAAAATGAGTCCGCTTAGGTGCATGCTACATGTAGGGGTTTTTGCCGGTAGAATGATCAGTCATGTCTACCACTTCAACAATTTGCGGGAAGTGTTGTTTTACTAGTGTTGTGATGCCTTCTTTTACAGTGGCGATAGAGCTAGAGCAGCCTTGGCAACCACCACTTAGGCGAATATAAAGTTTATCGTTTTCAAGGTCAATTATTTCGACAGTCCCGCCATGGGCAGCGAGTGCTGGAGCGACTTGTTCTTGAATGAGAGCTTCAATCCTTTTAATCATAACTTATAGTTTTTGTACTCGCCAATGCGGTAATCCGTCAAGGATTCAATGCAGTCTGAGAGTATAAGTCCAATATTTTTCCAGGAGTGACGGAATTTTAACTTATTTAGGTTGATTTCGTTGCGGTGATTGCTGATCCAATCTTTCATGACGCTAGGGTGTGTTTGGGTGAAGTTTTTAAGTCCCCAGATTTTTTCATATCTAAAGCGTTTACCTTGAAAATCATCGCCGTGATAGAGCTTGTCGAATTGATCAACTTTATTGGCCATAATTTGTTCGCCGCGGGCCCAACCATAATGAAAAATTCGCGCCGAAGTTTTTTGACATAATATCTTTTGCTGATTTTGAAAACGAAAACCTTGCGCATCTTTCCAGCTGATAATATTCAAATGGTTTTTAATGGTTCTGACTTCGCGGCGATACACGTTGCGCGTGTGTTTAATAATATCTACGTTGCCGTAAAAATGCAGATAATCAAAAACTAATCCATGCATTGTGGGAGTTCTTGCCAGCTCCATAATTGCGTCGTGAATAAGTGGTAAATCTTTTTCGTGAATAACTTCGTCGCCTTGAATATATTGGCAAATATCGCCAGTGCAAGCGCGAAGCGCGATATTGGTTTGTTCCGAGAGAATCGTTCCATTTTTATGAACTTTTGGGTCCCAATGGCTTTTTAAAAAAATAAATTTGGGGTGTGTGAGGTTTCTTTGTAAATGCGCGAAGGTACCATCATCTTTTTCTAGATTAGGATCTTCAAAACCCACATTAATCACAATCTCGTCACAAAGCGGTTCGATGCTTAAGATACTTTCCAAAAATGGATAGCCCAAACTGAGTCCGTGTTTAATAAATGTAAAGCCCGATACTTTAACGCTCATAATTTTGTAATTGATATTTTAAAACAAGACTTAAAGAGATGGCCACAAGATAAAGGCCGGTGGCAAGACCAATCCACAATCCTAGCGCTTCATACTGTAAATTAAAGGCCAAGTAGTAGCCTAGCGGTAAACCAATAAACCAATTGCTACAAAGATTAATTAGCATTGGTACTTTCGTAATACCAAGTGCGCGCAAAATTCCTGACAACGTTACTTGAATGGCGTCGGGAAATTGAAAAATGGCCGCTATAATAAAAAGTTTTTTGCCGTAATTAATAACTGCCATATCGCTGGCGCCAATTTCCATTAAAAATGTGGGAAAGACGCTGTAAATAAAAGCGGTAAAGCACATGATGATAGTGGAAATGAAAAGTGCTGCTTTGGTATATTTTATAATTCCCGCTTTTGAACGTAGTCCATGTTCATGTCCTACTTTGACCGACACCGCACTGCCTATCGCTAGGGGAATCATGAAGGTGAGTGCGACAATATTTAAAACAAAATTATGAGAGGCGGCGGCGATGATACTCATCTTGCCACATAAAATGGTGGTGGAGCTGAAAAATAAAACTTCTAAAAGCACCGAAAATGAGACCGGAAGTCCTTGAGCTAAAATTGTTTTGATATCATCTTTTAAAATTTTAAATTTGAAATGCAATGTATGCTTTACGTTAAAATAAAAAATGAGAGAGAGAAAATAAAAGAGACGAGATAAAGTCATGGCGATTGCCGCGCCCTTAATTCCCATTTCCGGAAAACCAAATTTTCCAAACATTAAAACATAAGTGACGACAACATTAAAAATATTTACTACCAGGATTGAGGCATTAGCAAAAAAAGTATCTTCTAGGCCTTGTAAATATTCTTTAATGGCGCTGGAGCAAATCATAGGGATTAGTGAGAGTGCTGTTAGTTGCAGATAAATTTTTGCCTCTGGAATAAGTTCGGCGACAAAACCAAATCGATCCAATTGAAAAGCTAGTGCATAAAGCATCAATGCCATTAAAAGTGAAACCAAAAATGAAATAAAAAAGGCATTGTAGAAAAAATCTCGTGATAAATTATTTTCTGCTTTTTTCTTTGAAGTGAGTGGCCCAATGACAAAGTTAAGTCCAATGCCAAACATAAAAAAAGGAGCGGTTAATCCCACCGCGATGCCGATGGCAGCTTGGGTAGTGGTAGCGTAATGTCCGGCCACTAAAATTTCACCGACACCTAATAACATTTGTCCTAATTGTCCAAAAATAATTGGGATAGCAAAAAAGAGTAGTTCTTTAATTACAGGAAACATTAAGACATCCTTAAAAAATCCAGCTGAGCAATACTAGAAAAGGCGGCGTGCTCGACTCGTAAAATACTTTCAGAAATCTTAACAGGTTTGAAGCCTTTTTCAATAAATAATTCTTCTTCACTCGGGATAAAACCTCGCTCGGGGCCAATCGCCAAAGTGATAGTATCGGTATTTGAAATAAGAGAGGGAAGTTTATTATTTTCTCGTAAACTGAGGAGAAATTTTTCTCCTTTAAAGGTGGGAATTTCATGAATTTTTTTAATCACTTTTAAAGTAGGTAATTGGGTGTAAATTCCTGCTTGCGCCAGACCCAAACTCATCAGGTCTTGGTATTCTTGGGGTTCTAAAACTTTGGATGTTTCATAACTTTTTTCACTTAAATGGGCATGATAAAAAATAAATTCGCAAACACCCATAGTGGTGCCATGTTCAATAATTTTTTTCATAGTCTGCGGACGAGAGAGCGCCACCAGCAGACGAATGTTGCTTTTTTTTGCAGTAGTTCTTTCTAGAATTTGAAAGTGAAAATTGTCATCAATAATTTTCACCAGTGATATAGGACCGTTTATGAAGCCGATTTTAATCGTTTCTCCCGGACCTTTTTTTAAAACTTCTTTGATATGAGTGATATTTTTTTCTAAAAGGATTTTTCCTGATTTTTCGTCGGGTTCTAAAATGATATTCATAATACTTTCTACAAAAAAAAGTAAAATTCGTCTATTATTATATAAAGGAATTAGTAATTAATATGTTATAATTAATCATTTGGAGTTTTTTTGAAGAGCATTTTAATTTGTCACGAAGATGAAGTTTTAAATCAAGTAGCAATGGCCCGATGGCTAGGCTCGTTTACTGATTTGTGCGGCATTGTTTCTATTCGTGAGACAAGAAATCAAAAGAAAAATAGAGTCAAAAGAGAAATTAAACGTCTTGGTGGAATTCGTTTTATCGATGTCATCTTATTTAGAATCTATTATAAGATTTTTTTAAGTAGACAAGATGCTACGGCAGAAAAAAAATTGATTGAAAAAATTCTAGCGCAGTATCCTGCAGGAAAAACTAATCCGGAAATTCTGGTGACTACCACTCCCAATTCTCGTGAGGCGCAAGAGTTCATCGAAAGTTTAGCTCCTGATATAATGATCGCGCGCTGTAAAGTTATTTTAAAACCACAAATTTTCGAAGCGGCGAAGATGGGAACTTTTGTCATGCATCCTGGAATTTGTCCTGAGTATAGAAATGCTCATGGTTGTTTTTGGGCGCTGATGAAGCGTGATTTAAATCGAGTAGGGATGACTTTACTCAAAGTAGATCGCGGCATTGATACTGGAGCGATCTATGGTCATTTTAGTTACGCTTTTAATGAAGAAAAAGAAAGCCATATTGAAATTCAAAATCGCGCGGTGTTTGAGAACTTAGAAAACATTAAACAGATCTTTTTGGAAATTTCTGCCAATAAACGCGCGACCATTTCACAATTAGGTCGCGGTTCTAAAAATTGGGGTCAACCTTGGATGAGTGAATACCTTCGCTGGAAAAAACGAGTGAAACAAAAACATAATAATGGCGAATACTCTGGGGCACTTTTATACCACGATGTGACTAATGATGCTGCCGCAAGTGGCTTTGAGGGCAAAGACGCTGATCTTTATAAATTAAGTATTAAAACTTTTGAGGATCATCTGGCGGCGATTGCCCAAAACTATCCCACTGTTTCTACTCCTTCTGATTTATTGTCAACTAGACCTGATGATACAATTATTTTTACTTTTGATGACGGAGGAGTGAGCGCTTATATTCATACCGCTCCTATGTTAGAAGCGCGCGGTTTTCGTGGAGTTTTTTTTATTGTGACGGAAAAGATTGGGACAAATGGTTTTCTAAACTCTGAGCAAATTTTAGATTTACACCAACGCGGCCACGTCATTGGTTCGCATTCCCATTCTCATCCCATGAGATTTGCCAGTCTACCTAACTCGCGCATTTTTGATGAGTGGAAAACGAGCAAAAATATTTTAGAAAAAATTATTGGAACAAAAGTTTTAACGGCTTCGGTTCCTGGTGGATTCTATTCTAAAAATGTCGCAAGATTAGCACAAGCAGCAGGCTTTCAAATTATTTATAACTCTGAGCCACAAGCTCGTGCTTATTATGAGGATAAGATTTTAGTGGTGGGGCGCTTTGGCATTCAAATGCACACGACTACGAGTGAAGTTTTGGCCTTGGCCTTCAATCAGGGCACTTTAAGATTAAGACAATTAAGTTTTTGGAATTTCAAAAAAATTCTGAAAAAAATAGGCGGCCCAGTGTGGATTACTTTTCGTAAATGGTTTTTAAATTAAGCGACGTTTCGAATCTGTAAAAACTCAAACCACTCTTGCGGGTCATCATCTTTTAAGCGTAAGCATAAAAAAGGCGTCCACTTTGGTTGCTTGGGTTTTTTAATTAATCTCATGCCGACTTCTTCTGGCGTCTTGTTACCTTTTTTACGGTTACAAGTATGACAACAGCTAACGATATTAAACCAATTAGTGCGGCCGCCGCGGCTCTGCGGAACAACGTGATCAAAAGTTAATTCAGTGGCATTAAATTTTTTAACACAATATTGGCACACAAATTTGTCTCGGTAAAAAACATTATAACGATTAAATTGCACTTGTTGATTTCCGCGATGAGGTGAAAAAAGTCTTAAAATTTTAGGAAGATTAAATGATATTCTGGTAGATCTAATTTTGACGTCATCAAATTCAGCAACGACTTCAGCGCGGCCAGAGAGAATGAGAATAATTGCCTTCTGCCAGTTAATCACCCTAACGGGATGATAGCTTGCATCTAGTAATAAGGTACGCACAGTGGCCCTCCTTTTTGCGCTAACAGGCGAAATTCCATATTCGCCTCGAGATACTTCTATTTTAGCATAGATAGGAATTCTATCAAATAGAGAAAAGTCCTTTAAATCTAGGCATTTAGGGGAGGCAAAATTGGCTATTTGATGAGTTTTAACGTACTTGGTTGTAGGCACCGGATTCTGCATAGTCTCTAGAAGGGTCTTAGCGTTCTCACTTTTAGATTATTTATGAAAAAAATAAAATCACTTTTTTGCCGTGGTTTTTCATGAGTAAAAAAGAAAATTTTGAAAATCTAAGTAGATTGCCAATTAAAATTATTTTAAACCAATTTTTTTTCGTTTTGGTGAAAGCTTAGGTTCAATTATTTCTTCCACAGCGTCCAATCGTTCAAAAACAATTTTAAACATTCTAGTTGTTCCTTGCTTGAAATCATTTAATTTTTTTTCAGTATCGTTTTCCATTAATAAAAAACTTCGCAGCTTGGTAAAAATTCGTATGATGGAAATATTTAAGGCAACGGCACGAGAAGAATGCAAAACACTTGAGAGCATGGCCACACCATTTTCTGTGAATAAAATGGGAGAGTGAGTCATGTAATTTCGGCCAGTTAAGTCTCCTAAGGTCGCAATTTGCGACCTTAGATTTGAAAGTTGGTTGAAAGGCAAAATCTTCAGGAAAGCTTAGTGAATTTTCTTTAGTACTTCGTCCCAAAGTTGATGACGATATGAAAGAGCGCTCATGGCGAATCGAGATATGTCGTCACTGGAAATTTCTGAATGGACGCGTGATAAAAGTTCGAGGCACTCTTCTGCCATGTGTCCGTGCTCGTGCCCATCAACTTCAATATGACGCTCTAGATAGTAAGTTAAGCGTGGACAAAATATATTTTCTTTTTTTAGTTGATCGACAATTGATTGAAACATGTCAGGAATAATTTTTTCGCGGCCATAGAAAAATGTGGTCGCAACTTCAACTACACTCCCATTTACGGCAATATCTAAATTTTGCTTTACAAAATTTCTGGCGCCGTAGGGAATAAGACTAAGATCGGCGCCGCTAATAAAATCACGAATGAGACTAGTGTTCGCGCCAATTTCCTGCATGCCTTGCAAATAAAGACTAAAGTGATCGAGGTATTTTCCTTCACTATTTGGATTCACATCACATTCTTCACCAACGACAATTTCATTAATCAGACGAACAATTTTAGGCGAATATTTTGAGGGTCTCCAAGGAACCTCGGTGCAAGTGAGTTTATTTTGTAGCGATTTTAAGAGACTCATAAAATCCCATACCGCAAAAACATGGTATTCCATAAATATTTTTAAATGCGCAGGAGTTTTTATGGCGGCAAATAAAGGATGATTCGTGAGCTTTATTTGTGCGTTTTTTATTTGATTTGTATTCATTTAGGAGCAAAATAACAAAAGTTGAACTCTTTTAGGAGAATAAAATGAATAAATTAATTTCGGTCTTAGTAATGTTTAGTTTAAATGCTTTTGCTTTGCAGATTGGAGCTAAAATGCCAGCAGTTACCGGGGTGAATCAAGATGGGAAAACGGTAAAATTAGAAGACTTTAGAAAAGATTATACTCTGGTTTATTTTTATCCTAAAGCAGACACTCCGGGTTGTACAAAACAGGCCTGTAGTATTCGTGACTCATTTGCCATGTTGCAAAAAAAAGGTGTGACAGTTTTGGGCGTAAGTACTGATAGCGTTGAGGCACAAAAGGCCTTTAAGAAAAAATATAAACTACCTTTTGATTTGATCGCTGATACTACAAAAACCTGGGCCAATGCCTTTGAAGTGGGTTTGACCATGGGTTTTGTTACCCGTCAGGCCTTTTTGTATAAAAATGGGGAGCTGGTTTGGCTGGATCGAACGGCTTCAACCGAAGAACAGGCCCACGATGTTTTGGACTTCATTAAATAGCTATAATTATCTGAAATTGCTGAAGATATATCAAAACTACGCAGCGTGCAAAAAGCACCTATTGTTTATTTGCAATACTCCTTTTTCAGTTGGTTGCCCAACTGCACGCGCCAATTTTGACTAGGCCATTCAAACCACTGAAGGATTAAGCGAAATTTCTAGCACGCCTGCATTAGTTAAACACATTCAAAATTTTAAAGAGCTAAGCTATGACGCTGCAAATAACCGTATCGAAAGTTATTTAGAAAAACGGGAACAAGTTTTCACCCAGCATGAAGTGGAAATCAAAAAAATTTTAAGTAAAGATGATTCAGGCATTAGTGCTCACAGCTTAATTAGTTTGGCCGCAGGGAAAGATTTTTTTGCGCGATTTGTATTTTATTATTAATCATTTCATCGCAAACTATCAAAGTTGAGTTTAAATTAGGAGAACAAAATGAAAGCAATATTTCTTAGTCTCTTTTTTGTCTCTGTTAACTCCTTTGCTGATGTCAGAAAGGGAGATATTATTCCGCCAATTAAAGGCACCAATCAAGAAGGGAAGTCCGTTCAGCTTCGTGATTTTTCCAGAAAATATTTACTAGTTTATTTTTATCCTAAGGCCGACACGCCAGGATGTACTAAGCAAGCCTGCAGTCTTCGCGATTCCTATGCCATATTACAAAAAAAAGGTGTTAAGATTTTAGGCGTGAGTACGGATACAGTGGAGTCACAAAAAGCGTTTAAGGAAAAATTTAAACTACCTTTTGATTTGATCGCCGATACGGAAAAAGTTTGGACTAGAGCTTTCGGAGTTGATGTGACCATGGGCCTTGCTTCACGCCAGGCCTTTTTATTTAGGGACGCTAAGCTGGTTTGGTTAGATCGTAACGCTTCAACCGAAGAGCAAGCTCACGATGTTTTAGAGTTTCTAAAATAGATATAATTATATGTAATTATTCAAAATAGAACGAATTTGCGCGACGTGTAAGAATCACCTATTTGCCATTGTTTTGTAGTTAACACTGATATTTTAAGTATTGTAGGTAGATGCTTAAAATATGGACCTATTGTTTATTTACAATGCTCCTTTTTCAGTTGGTTGCCCCAACTGCACGCGCCAATTTTGACCAGTCTTTAAATCAAGAAATCGCAGCGCTGACTCCAGAGCAAATTAAAGAGTACGGCCAGGCCCAAGTATTTTTATTAAATGAGATTATTCAAACCACAGAAGGATTAAGCGAAATTTCTAGCACGCCTGCATTAGTTAAACACATTCAAAATTTAAAAGAGCTAAGGTACGACGCTGCAAATGGTCGCATCGAAAGTTATTTAGAAAAACGCGAACAAGTTTTCACTCAGCATGAAGTGGAAGTCAAAAAAGTTTTAAGTAAAGATGATTCAAGTATTAGTGCTCGCAGCTTAATTAGTTTGGCCGCAGTCAGCGCCAGTGTTGGCGGGTATGCTTGGCAAAAAATTCGCGGACCAAAAGTAGCGCCTGTTGCTACAGGTGAAAAATGTTTTTACGCCCTAGAAGTTTTTATGAACGAAGTAGTGACTCCGGTGGGCGCGGCGGCTTGGGGTAGAGCACTAGTTGATCGTATGCCAAAAATTCTTTTTCATAGCGGCGCGACGGGAATTGCAGTGATGACAAGTTGGGATATGGTGGATCGATATTTATTAGGAGGCGCCGATGCTCTTTTTAATATGGCGAGCGGTTTAGATGCATTACTTATTTTGGCGATTTTACCTAGACCGGCGCTTAAATCGTTTGAACATAAATATTTAGGTCGCATGGCCATGAAGATTGCAGGCCTACAACAGAAGGCGAGTTTCGGATTAATGGTTGGTAGTGGTGCTTATGGATTGTGGCAAGTTTTAGGAGCAGAAAGTATTTCGGAAAAATTAAAACAAGATGGTTATGAAGTCAGTGCCGGTGAAATTAGAGCGCGTGGAATTACTGATTTATTAATTTCGCTCTGGGGTGGCCGTGCCATTTATCAAGAGAGTCAAAAAAGATTATTGGCCTCACCTTTTTATTCTGAGTTTGCTAAAACTCAAAAAACTTTTCTACGCTCTTATTGGGAAACCATAAAACATTTAAATCCACTTAAGGCCGTGGGACATTTTAAACAAGCTTTTGCCACCAATTGGAGAACTGCTAAAGGCGCTTATGCCGGCACAAAAGAAATTTTAACCGGAAGTTTTTATGGCGGCTTTCAGTATTTTGTTTATTCAACGCTGGCCTTACTCGCTTATGGTTATCCCGATTTTATGTTAAATGCTAACGCCTCAGGCATTCCGCAGTTAAAAGACGGGGAAATTGCGGTGGAGTTAAATGGTTTTGCTCCACACGATGTACTTTATTATGCGGTTGGTGGCAGAAGTGAATTGAGCGAAAAAAATCAGAAGCTTTTAAATCAAGGGAAATTAGTTCGTCATGATATTCAGAGTCCGTCGGACTTTTTAAGTACCTTAAGATCAATTGGTGAAAAAAAAGGTAAGATTCGTCATTTAAAAATTCAATCGCACGGGGTTCCGGGAACTTTAGTTTTTAATGCCTCAAGTATTACTGGAGAAGGCGAAGTTTTAGTTAATGAAAGATATTTGATTGAGCACCTTGATGAATTACGTGAGATTTCGCAAAAATATTTTGCACCAGATGCGACTATTGAAATTTATTCTTGTTTAGTGGGCGCTAATTTAGATGCACCTACTACTTATAAGGGAATGCTTTTTGAAAAAGATGTGGGAGATCGCTTTATAAATAAATTAGGCGAATCCTTATTAGTGAAAGGTGGCAGAGTTGAATCATCTAAAAGATTTTTATTTGGTGTGGAAGCAACTTATGGCGCGCTTTATAATAAGATGGCCTATGGTGATTATAAAAGAGCGCAGTCAAATTCTGCAAAATATGAAGAGAAACAAATAATTGCTAATCAAGTAATAATAAAGTCAAGTGCAGTAAAAACTGAAGAGTCTAAGGCCGTGGTACCTGCTGAAAAAAATAATACTACAGAAGCAGCTCCGTCAGATAGCAATAACAAAACAGTGGCACCAGATTATTATATATTATCGACATCGGCGGGAAAACGAGTGTGGGATATGTTTTTTAAATTGAATGAAATCACTTATAAATTTGGTGTCAACCTTGAAGGCCCATATTGGGCCGATGCATTTAGGCGAGATGAATTCTTGCCGCAGGAGTAAAAATGAAATTATTATTTACGGCAATTTTGTGTTTATTTTTAAATAACGCTTTTGCCATTGTCGAGTTGATTGATCTGAATAAGTTAACCGATGTACAAAAAAAACTATGGGAAAAAGAATTTAAAAAAAATCCATGGGTGAATTCTGGAAAAGGCTATAATGTTTTTACTGAGGACTTTGTAAAAGAATATAAAGAAAAAACTCAAGCGCCTTGGGGCAAAGTTTTAAAGTCAAATCCAGATCTCTATGTAGAGTTGCAGTATGAGCTTTTAAAACATTTTGAAAATATTCAGCAGTCATTAACTAAAAATAATGTCTCCGGCCTAAACGAACTTAACACACTTTTTGTTTTAAGCTTATACGGCGAGCTTCTGGATGAACAGGTCGATCTTGCAAATATCGTGGCCATTGAACGAAGAGTGCTTCTGGCAGGGCAATGGCAAGTTATTATCGCTAAACTTAATGCAATAGAAAAAAAGAAAAAATTAGATAACTCTAGCTGGTTTCTACTTAGAAGTAGACGAAATGCCTACAATCAAGCGCAAACCAGACTAACAAATGTTCTTAAAAATAATGTTGAAACTTATAATAAATATATGAACAATGCCTACGATAGACAGCGTTTGGCGCAAATTTTTGTTTCCAATATTGAAGATTCTCAAATCAAATTAGATATTTTACTTAATAAAAATTTATTTAATGTGGATCAGTCTATGATTTCAGATGAAGTCAATGCCCTATCTCTTATAGAAGGCAGAGATAATAAGATTGGAGTGATCCAACAATTAAATCAATTAACAGCAGAACTAAACTCTGGCGCCGAGTACGATATGATGATGCAAAAAAAATACAATTTATTAGATACGGCTTCAGAGTATTTTGACTATCGTAAAAACTCTGATTTAGGCCACGCCTTTTATAGGGTCATGGGAAGAATTGTAGTCAAACAATTGCAGGCCAAACTAGTAATGTTTGAATTAGGTGATGAGGAGAAAAACAAAATCGAGGCAGCTATTGTTGAGATTAATGATTATCTTAAAACTCTAGAAGAATAGTTTGCATTTTTTGAAAATAGTATTTTTTGCTTTGAAGAAAATCAATTCCTTAGCTAAATGAGGTAATTGGCCTTCCCTTGCTATGTGGGAATGATTTTATTAATTGCCCCCACAGGTTCTGGAAAAACATCTCTTCTTTTTGATCTTTATCAAAACAATTTTTTGCAAATTATCTATATCGCGCCGCTACGAGCTTTAGTTAATGAAGTTTATGAACGAGCAGAAAAGTCGGAGCTAAGAAATATTTTTCTGTGGAAAAATTCACAAACTGTTCGCGAAAGTGCCAACAATCTTAAAAAGAAAAAAAAGTTTTTTTTAGTCACGACTCCGGAACTTTTAGATGACGGTGTTTTTGAGGAGTTTCCTCATGCGCTTTATGTTTTTGATGAGATTCATTTATTTTATTATTGGGGTGAAGATTTTAGATACATCCTAAGAGAGAAAGTTTGGGCGGCAGCTGCCGCAAATGTTAATCTCTTGGCCCTAACTGCCACATTTGCTGCAAGCGAATTGAAAGTTTTTACTGCCGAATTATTTTCATCAATTGATGCAATTCATTTTATCAATGCTGGTAATCAACAAATAAAAACTCTGCCTGATAAAAAAATCTTTTATCACAGCAGCAAAAGAAATTTATTTTATAAAAGATTGTGGGGGAATTTAGGTAATGGAAAAAGCAAAATATTATTTTGTAAAAAAAGATCAGAAGTTGATTGGTGGAGACAAAAGTTTAAAAAAGAAAAGACCCAGGCCTTATTTTGTCTGGGGGGAGCAGTGGCAGAATTTCAGGCCGCTTTAAAAGATTGTCCAGGCCCGGAAATAATTATTTGTACCAGTGCTTTGAGTCATGGAGTTAACTTGCCTCAGATTCAAGAAGTGTATTTAAGTTATCATATAGCAAATATTGATTTTTATTGGCAGATGGTAGGAAGAGCGGGCAGGCGAGGCGAGAAATTTGTTTTGCACACTTTTAATAGTGAACAATTTAATCGGCGTGATCTCATTCTTAGCTTTTTTGACCATCTTTTTTTTGATATTTTAGGAGCTCTATTATGCAAACGAAAATGGAAGGAATTTTACTCGCCAAAACTCCCTATAAGGAACGCGATCTTATTGCCAAAATTCTTTTACGTTCTGGCAAAAAAATTTCAGTGGTTTTTCACGGCGGTCGCGGAGGCGGTAAAAAATTAAAAGGCTCCGTTTTGGAATTAGGCTTCATGCTGAGTTTTGAATTAAATCGCAGCAATAAAAATCATGATCTGCACGTGGCCAAAGACTGGAATGTTTTGTGGCATCATCAAAATATTAGATTAAATCACAAGGCATTTTATATGCTGTGTTTTTATTTAGAATTGATTCAAAGATTGGCAGTTGATGATCAATTACATGACGAACATCGTGATTTTGATCGCGAGCAAGAAGGACTTTTTCGCGTTTTAAGTAATGCGCTTTTTTACTTGGATTTAAATGCAGAAGCGGCTAAGTTTTTTGTGCATTCGCATTTTATGAATTTTGTGGGAAAACTTTTAATGGAGCTAGGGCTTTTTCCTCATCGTGAGCGCTGCGGACATAGCGACGTTGATCTGGTTAATATCTCTGAAATGATTTTATCTCCTCAATTAGGCTCCTTTGCAGCGGCCCAATTTGCCGACCCAGAGCTAGCGCGCATCAATCCTGACTTAGGGAAAATGGGGCGAAGACTGTGGGAAGAATTAGGTCCGGTGTATCATGCAAAATACAAAGACATGAGTTTTGATCAAAAAATTCCTCGCGAGTCATTGATGCTGCTGTTTGATTATCTATGTTATCAATTAAATTGGTATCAGTCGGAGTTTAAGACTTTGCCCATGATTTTGTAGTCTAGAGAAAACGTCAACTAATCGCTCTTAAAGACATATTTGCTTAATTGAGAAGGCCCCATGATTTCACTAAAATAGAGAGGAGTGTGTCTATTTTATTGAGGGTTCGATTATGAAATTCTTGGCATTAATTTTATTTTTCATGACAAATGCTTGGGCCGGTTTTGGCTGTCCAAAAATTTTAGTGAAACAAGTAAATGAAGACAAAGAGCGGCCATTTTTCAGAGGAACATTCGGATTAGGTGATCCAGATTCGGTAAGAGCAAAATGTTGGGAGCCAGGAATTTTTTCCTCGATGCCAGGAAATGAAAGTGAATTTGGGGCCGAAGAACTAGAACAATTTTTGGCCAACAGTGCTGAAACAAAAATCGAAGGAGTTGCACAAGATTTTTTACAACAGTGCTTTAAAGCAAAAGGTATTGGATTTAAAGACGCTGAAGATCAGCGCTCTTTCGTCGCCGATTATTACTCGTTAAATAACCGACTTAAGGAAGGTGGATCAACTCTAGTGGAAGCGATAAAATCTATTGAAAACACCGTGGCACCTAAGAGTGGGAAATGGGATGATTCGATTAGTAATCAAACTCAAAACTCTTTAATTTCCGGTATTCAGGAAACGGCTAAATCAGTTTCAACTTGTAAAATTTCTACTGAGCAGAGAAAGGAAAATTTACGAACGTTGCAAAAAGCTACCGGGGAAGCTGTCGAGTCGATTGCTGTGATTAACAAACAAATAAATAGTATTCGCTGTAAAGATCAAAAGAGCGGACAATTTATTAGTACTGTTTGTAAAAGCGCTGAAGATGAAAAGAAATTATCTGATGTAGATCGCCAGCAATTGGATTTAATGAGGATGATGAAATCTTCAATTTTAAGTAGTAATCCCATTTTGGCCAACGATAAACTTTCGCGTTTTATTATCGAAACAAATGACAACAAGAAAAATCTTTTTACTAAAAATGCGAGTGGAGGTTTAGAAGTTACTAATCTAGTATTTTTTAATAAAACGATTGAAGATCATTTAATTGATAATCGGGCCAAAATGGTAGAAGAATTAAAAAAATATAATGTTGCCGCAAAATGTTTAAATGAAGAATCAAGCAATTGTTCAACTTCAAAACTCGAAGCAAATATCAAGACTCTGCCACCTGCGAGCGATATTTTCACTAACAGTGTGCTCGAAGTGCAAGAGATTTTGCAGGCAACAAAATCGACTTGTGCATCTGGAAACTGTTTCTCTCAACCTGATGCAGATATGCATGATAAAAATCTTTTGAAACTAGATGAAGGTATTTTAAAACAACAATTGCGTGACAATAACGCTGCTAATGCGAGTATGAACTTAGCTTCTTGTCGCGATGAACTTCGCACTAATCACCGTGCTGCGGATAAAGTTATTTTTGATTCAGGGGTGAATTTGGCGTTATCTATTCCGAGTGCAGGTTTTTCT
>Ga0163144_10004030_pt1 | contig 33370 bp, 26 predicted proteins | sample OliLak19BULKMAT1_FD_123175 | JGI IMG/M metagenome (GOLD analysis project Ga0163144, IMG submission 123175) | Freshwater microbial mat bacterial communities from Lake Vanda, McMurdo Dry Valleys, Antarctica - Oligotrophic Lake LV.19.BULKMAT1 | ecosystem: Environmental > Aquatic > Freshwater >... | reverse complement strand
TTTGGGTGAACTCCCCACGGAGCCAGTGACGTGGGGTGAATCTGCCACGAGGTTTTTTTCGTGGGCAGATCAGGAATCTGCAATTCCTGTATTGGCCAATGCGGATACTCCCGAACAGGCAAAGCAGGCGAGGAATTTGGGGGCGCAAGGAATTGGTCTCTGTCGAACTGAACATATGTTTTTTGACAAAGATCGAATCAGAAAGTTTCGATTGATGATTCTGTCTGATAGCGCAGACGAGAGAACGCAGAGTTCACAGTCACTCCAAGGCTATCAAATGGATGATTTTGATCAGATTCTGAAGTCTATGGCGGGCTATCCCGTGACAGTGAGGTTGTTAGATCCCCCGCTTCATGAATTTTTGCCTCCGATAGAGGACGAAGCCGAGATTCGAGCATTGGCGGAGGATTTGAAAACCCCCGTTGGCCGTTTGGTTCAGCGGATTTTTCAACTTCGCGAAACCAATCCTATGTTGGGACATCGTGGATGCCGATTGGGAGTTACCTTTCCTGAAATATACGATATGCAAGCTCGAGCATTGGCAATGGCTGTCGTTCGCAATTTGAAAACCGGCGTCGATGCGCAGCTTAAGATTATGATCCCGCTGACCATGAGTGCTTCAGAACTCAAACTCGTTTTGGATCGGCTGAAATCAGTTTATGATGTTAGTCTCCGTATAGAAACGAAGACCGATTCCAAGCTTTACAAGCTCTGCCAAAAAAATACGAAGTGGGGAACCATGATCGAACTTCCTCGGGCTTGTTTGGTAGCGAAGACGATGGCTCCACTCGTTGATTTCATTTCTTTTGGAACCAATGACCTCACGCAAACAACACTCGGCATTTCACGCGATGATGCGGCAAAATTTATTCCGACATATCTTGAGAAGGGGATTCTTGAGACAGATCCTTTTGAGTCTGTGGATGTGGAGGGAGTGGGGCGCCTGATTGAAATGGCGGTCGTCGAAGGTCGTCAGGCGAATTCAGCACTGGAAGTGGGCATTTGCGGAGAGCACGGCGGAGATCCTCAAAGTATTCCATTCTTCGACAAATTGGATTTTGATTCCGTTAGTTGTTCTCCTTATAGAGTGCCCATTGCTCGGCTTGCGCTTGCTCGAAGTCGTCTTGACAGGCAAAAAGCGAAACGCAAGAAGTGGGGTCGATGAGAATTTTATCCACGAAATATTTTTTGAATGTGGCAACAATCATTAGCTTGGCATTGGCGGGTCTAGCATTGGTTGGCTGTGAAGGGCCATTTGCAGGCAAGAGGGCTGAAAATGCTGAGCTTGTGAACGGCCCCTTTCAGATGAAAATCCAGATGATCAGTGGTGTTGAGTATCTGGTAGTTCTGAACACGAACTATCGATTTCAGGCCGCGAATGGGAGTCTTCATTTTTATTCGCTGTCGAATTCTGCTCAACCGGTGAAGGCAACCAATTTGGTATCTGTGAGCGTCCCTTCGAATGCGAGTGATTTTGAAATTGTGGACGGAGCGGTTCCTTCAATTTATCTACTCAATCGCAATTCAAATGAAGTTTGGATCTACGACCTTGAGGGATCTGCATTTTCCAGACGAGCTGGTACAGACGGCGAGGCTATTGCGATTAAGGCGCCCGAAAATCCTGGTTCAATTTTGAGCTATACCCGAGCAGATGTGGGGCTCGTTTTTGCCATTACCGGTCAAAGATCAGGGATCGTTGGTCTCTTGTCGAAAGATTCGTTGACGTATCTTAATCCAGCGAGCCTAGCGTCTCCAATCGCGAGTCCCGATTCTACTCGACTCATGGGAACGGATGTTTATGGATCTCGCTTTTATATGGAAGCCAGACAGACACAAGTCGGAGTGCGGGACGATCGAATCGGAGTTTCAAGCTCAAGGCGGCTGGGGATTGGAATTATTGCTTCCAAGTATTTGGGTGATGCAAACGAGACCATTGTTTCTATTAATGGTCTTCAGAATGCTTTCTACTCTTTTCAGTTTTTGACTTTCTTGAATAATTCCAATTTTACGTGGGACCTAGCGGACTGGCGCTCAAGCTTTACTTTGCCAAGTGGCGTTCGTCGCAGAGGAACGGGAGAAGATGGCTTTCGAGGACTCGACGTCGATGGAAATATGAATGCTTATGTTTCGAATCGAGCAGATAATTCAATTTATAAAATTCCTTACGTCGGCGGGATTGATTTAGCCAAGACCGGCACTCGCAACACGACTGGTTTCGATAGAAATGTTCAAGGCTTTCGTTTTCCCATCGATTTTGATCCAGATGTGACTGACAAAGTTTATCCAAGAATTGGATCCTTAATTGTAGATCCAGCACCGAACGCTGATGCCACTTTGGCCTGGGTTGTGGGACTTGGTGAAGGCGTTGTCTATCGAGTTGATTTAGTTGGAAATACTTTTATCAAGCAGAGAGTGGGCGAAGTCCCCCAACGAATTTTGGGATTGGAAAATGCAGGGACTTACCAACAAATTTATGTGGCCAATACGAAGTCCGACACCATTACTGTGCTTGACCCAACAACCTTGGGCGTCGTTGGAGAAATCCTAAGTCCGTGACATCTGCAAAAACCACTCGATTGCGTTTCGTCTTAGTGGGTCCGCGAATTGCCGCCAATGTAGGAAATATCGCTCGAACTGCCAAATCTCTCGGAGCCGAACTCCACCTCGTGGGTCCTCTTGGATTTATCTTGAGTGAGAGAAAAGCCAAACGAGCAGCGGTTGGCTATTGGGAGGATTTGAGACCCCGAATTCACGTAGATTCTCAGTCATTTTGGCGGGATTTTGAGCGAAGTTCGCAGACTCAGTTTGTCTTCGTGGAAAAAGACGGCGTGGAAATCTATTGTGATTTCAAGTACGGCCCCGACTGCGTTTTAATTTTGGGAAACGAAGAGGAGGGGGTCGACCCAGATTTCTGGAAACACGAGTCCTTACCAAGCATTAGCTCTTGTCGAATTCCTATGCAGTCGATACGCTGTCTCAATCTGGCCACCTCAGCTGGGATTGTCGGTTATGAGGTTTATCGCCAGTGGAGGATGCGAAAGTGGACAGGGGAGGAAAGACCAATTATGCCTTCTTGCCCACCCGAAGTTTTAAGCTTTCGGGCTTAAGTGGCGTTTTTGCATGAGAATCAAAGCACTTCAACTTTTTGGATTCAAATCTTTCGGTGATCGAACCGAGCTTACATTCGATCGTCAAGTGGTCGGTGTTGTGGGACCCAATGGATGCGGGAAGTCCAATATCGTCGATGCAATTCGCTGGGCCATGGGCGAGCAGTCGGCCAAAGGCCTTCGTGGTAACGAGATGGCCGATGTCATTTTTAATGGTACAGCCACTCGCAAGCGCGCCAATTTTGCCGAAGTCTCCTTAATGTTTGACAATAATCAGGGTCTCGCTCCAGCGCCTTATAATGAATGCGCAGAAATCATGATCACCCGTCGCCTCTTCAGATCGGGCGAGTCCGAGTACCTCATTAACAAAGTTACTGTTCGTTTGAAGGACATTACGGATTTATTTTTGGGTACGGGTTCTTCAGCTCGTGCTTACTCAATAGTTGCTCAGGGAAAAGTGGATCAGATCGTATTGGCCAAGCCCGAAGACCGTCGCTTCTTACTTGAAGAAGCTGCCGGCATTGCAAAATACAAAGTTCGCAAGCTAGCGGCTGAGCGTAAAATGGAAGCCACTCAGGAAAACTTGGCAAGAATTCAGGATATTACAGGTGAGCTAGAGCGAAATGCTCGAAGTCTAGAACGACAGGTTGAGAAGGCAGAGCAGTTTCGAAAACTTCAAACAGAGCTTCGCCAATTGGATGAGCAAATTGTTTCTGCAAAAATTGCCAGACTTGAAAAGGCCGCAAATCAAAACGATCAAGCTCGCAGCTCAGCGCAGATGGAATTCGAGTCGAGTTCTCAGCAGCTTTTGAAGCTTGAAACCGAGATCGAGACCATGCGTCTGGAGGCTTTGAACCAGGAGAAGCTCTCGGCAGGCGACTATGAGAACCTCATTGGGACAAAAGAGAAATTTGCAAATGCTGATAAGGAGTCTGAACTCCGCGCTCAGCGAATTTCCAATTTGAAATTTCAGATTGAAGAGCGCCGAAAAGATATCGAACGGTTGCAGTCAAAGACCGAAGCGAATCGAGATGTCCTCAAACAGATGCTTGACGAGCGAGAGCGTCTGCAATCAAGTCGCCTCGCTGAAGAAGAAAAAGTTGGAGCCGTTCGGAAGGACCTCGATCAAGTTCAAGCCGGCATTCAATCACTGGAAGCTCAGGCTCAAGCGCTTCGAGATGAAATCGACGCGAAGAAGGCGATTCAGATTCGAGAAGAGAGCAAGCGAGAAGTCCTTCAGTCAGAGAAGGTTGAACTCGAACTCAAGCGAGTCGAGATGGAAAGAAGCCTTGAGGATTTTGTGGTACGAAAGTCAGCGCAAGATGCAGAGAGCTTCAGCATTGCGGTACAGTTAGAAGAATCCGAGGCAGAGCGAATGCATGCCGAGGCGAATCTCAAGGAGCTGGAAGCTCTGGAGCGATCGCTTGTGCAGGATCAGTCTCGTATTTTGAGAGAGCTTTCGAGCACCCGTGACGAACTCTCCCAGTGTGATGCTGAAATATCGAATCTGGAATCCCTTGAACAACATGAAGTGGGTTATGACCAAGGAGCGCTCGATCGCAAGAAGAGAACCGGCCAGGGATTACTCTTAGATTTAATTGACTTTAAGCCTGAGTATTCAACTGTCGCGGCGGGTTTCTTTAACGAGTTCGGCCAGGACTTCTTGGAAGGCGATTTCGAAGATTCGGCTTCTCTGAGATGGAATCGAATTGGCGGAAGTCTAAAGGTTGAGCATCCCAGGACTTTATTCGAGGCCGTTGCTACGGAGCCTTCGCCGGAAATTTGCGATTTCTTAAAATCGATAGAATTGGTTGATCGCTTGTCGGATACGGCAACGACTCATATTCAAATTGATTCGCGGGGTTTCATCCAAATTCCGCTGGGAGCTGGCTACGGTCGAGCGAGCTTGGGCGAGATTCAGAAAAAAGATTCACCCTTCAGCCGTAAGCTACAAATTCAAGAGGCAATGTCCAAAAAGGCCCAGCTAGAGGTCGCGGTTGTTGACTTCGAATCTCAGTATCAGAGTCTTGGCCAGCGCCTGCGCGAGGGAACTCAATCGATTCACGATGTTCGGCAGAAGATTCGAGACTTGCTCATGAAAATTCAAGGAATAGCAGCTCGAAGAGCCCAGCAAGCCGCTCAAGCAGAAAGTTTGGAGCGTCGCATGACGGAAGTGCGCTCTGAAGTTGAGCAGCTTGATATTCGGATTCTGGAAGTCTCAAATGATCTATCAGACTTCTCGGTCGAGACCTCTTGGGCGGAGCAACAGAAGTTCTTAGAAGACTTGGTCCTTAAGCTTACCGCCGAGCGAGAGAAGAAGGCCCAGAAAGACAGTCAATGGATCGAAATGCGAATTGCGTTTGGCGCTCTGATAGAGCGTCTTGAGCGACTTGAGCAACAGACTATCGATCAAGAGATGACGAAGTCTGAGTATGAGCACAATCAGGGTCTCTATCAGTCGGACATTTCCAATTGGACCGGCGATATTGCAAAGGAAGAGCTCCTTATTCAAGAACTCAAAACGATTTGCGATTCCAGCCATTCAGAAGGCGCGCAGTTGGAAATGCGGCTAGCGGATTCGAAAGCTAGACTCAGTCAGCTGAGGTCGCAAGTTGATCAAGCAGACGTACGTCGCAAGGAACTTCAGGCGAGCAAAGATGAGCGGCAAAAGTTGGTTCAAGATCTTGAATTGACCCATCAGAGATTGAAATTCGAAGTTGAAGAGCTCTCTCAAATAGTACAAGAGCGATATCATATTTCGCTGGCAGAGATTCTTCAGAATGTGAATCTTGCCGACCTTGAGCGATTGGAAGATGAGACCATTTTGGGCTCTCTCGAAGTTGATGCCACCGAAATTCGTCGCAAGCTGGAAAAGTTTGGGGATGTGAACCTTCTTGCTCTCACCGAATACGAAGATATCAAAAAGCGTTTGGATTTTATGAATACTCAGCGCGAAGATCTTTTGAAGACTCTCGACGCACTTCAAAGCATTATTCTGCGAATCAATAAAATTACAGAATTCAGGTTCCGTGAGACCTTCACTGCTATCAACCACAACTTTCAGCTTCTGTTTCCCAAGCTTTTTGGTGGGGGCAAGGCCTATATGACGTTGACGGATGAAAAGAATTTGCTCGAGACCGGTGTCGAAATTTTTGCAGAGCCTCCGGGTAAGAAAGTTCAGGCGATGTCGCTCCTCAGTGGGGGCGAGAAAGCGATGACGAGTATTAGTCTTATCTTTGCACTCTTTGCTTATCGCCCAGCATCTTTCTGTATCTTGGATGAAGTGGATGCGCCCTTGGATGAAGTGAATACCGTTCGCTACAATTCGATTGTGGCAGAAATGTCGGCACTTTCGCAGTTTATTGTCATCACCCACAACAAACGAACTATGGAAGTGGCGGAAAAGCTTTTCGGCGTCACCATGCAAGACCCCGGCGTGTCCCAACTTGTGGCAGTGGAGCTCAAAGAAGCTCAAGCCTTGGCGTCTTAGTTCGAGCCAAATCTCAAACGGTAGTCTTCCAATACAATATCAATCCTAAGTTTAATTTGTGCGATCTCGTACGTGGTGAGGTCTGCACTGAGGGCCGCTGTAAGGTCATTGAGACTTAAGCTTTTGAGTCTCTCGATCAGAGACTTCGGATATTGATCCGGCAAAACGGTTCCAATCGACATTTCGGCACAGAATTTAGGAATATTATTTGAGAATGCTAAATCATGATCGATTGAGATGAGGTTTGAAGAATCATTTTTGGGGACGATGAAATTGCGCACAATTTGATCTCGATTTCCCATAATGAATTCAAGCACAAGGATTTCTGCATAGCGAATGGGATCAAACGAATTTATAGGAATTGGCTTTGTAAGTGGATCGCCATCGATGAAAGCGCTGAGTGATCCAATATGTGCTCCAATTTTGACGACTTCGCCGCCGGCATCCGTAGCAACATCCAGCAATTGATTCAGGTTCGCGGAACCGAGGGTTCTTCGAATCTTACTTGGAAGCATGAATGCCATCGGGTTTTCTTCTTCGCTTAGAAGGGGTCTAAACACTTTATGTTCTTTGTTGATAATCACTTTCTGAACTGAATCCGGTCCGCCTTTGTCACCCCCCAGCGGAACTGCGGCCTCAACGACTTTGAATGCTTGAGTCACTCTACTCGAGAGTGAGCTTATCCACTCCTTCTCAAACTCATCCTCTGCATTACCCATCTCGTTGATCCAAGCAGACGGAGAGAGAATGAATTCAAGATTCTCGCCTGCCGCAAGTTTTTGCATATAGACATTTCGAGTGGCGAGGAAAACTCGAGTTTTCTCGGCATTGTCCTCTAGATATATGATGATCCTAGTTTCTGCAGAGGAAAGGCTCGGATTGGCAGAACTCAGACGCAGCAAAATTTGAGTGCATGGATTCGCATTCAAAGCGAAAGAGCTCAGGCCAACTCCAACTATATTGAGAGCGAGTATTATCCGTATCAAATAGATGTCCCCCTTAAACCCAGTCTCCGTCTTAGCCGAACTTAAGTGAGCGCGCTAGAGGGGCCTAAAATCAGTGACTTAAAAGCCAGAATTGATAGGGCTCTTGCATGGAAATTTTGAGTCTGATCCTTGGTTTGATGGCTTTATTGGGGGGTCTTTGGTTCTGGAAGTCTCGTCAAAAGAGCCAACCACCGCCCCCTCCAACCGCTCCGAAAGTTGCCATTCCCTCTGCTGCTGCGCCCTCGGTCGTCAAAAAGTCGAGTCTTTCAAAGGCTCTCAGCTCATGGAGTAGCCTCTTTCGGCAGAATTCGAAGGATCAAACTCAGTGGGAGAGCATGCTCATCTCGTCTGATATGGGGCCGAAACTTACGAACTTTCTCATTCAAAAAATGCAGACTTCAGACCTCGATCCGCGATCTTTCTTCAAGAAGGAGCTGTTTGACTTGCTGGCTTTGGCAGAGGCTCCGGATCTAGATCAACCGATTCAAAAGCCCTTTGTCATATTTATCGTGGGAGTAAATGGGGTGGGAAAGACCACCACCATTGTTAAATTGGCAAACTTCTTTCGCGCAAAGGGAAGCAAGGTGGGAGTCATTGGCGCTGATACATTTCGAAAGGCCGCCATCGATCAGCTTGAAAGAGGAGTCTATTCGGTGGGGGCAGACTTCTTTTCGATCAAAGGTTCAGAAGAGACTGAGGGGGCAGATCCGTCGGCTGTTATATTTGATGGTCTCCAGAAATTCCGAGATCAGGACGTTATTTTGATCGATACGAGCGGTCGCCTTCATCATAAAAAGAATTTGATGGAGGAGCTCAAAAAGATGAAACGAGTTTCTCAAAAAGTTATTCCGGACTCGCCTCACGAGGTGTGGATGGTGATTGATTCTACGCTGGGCCAAAATTCCGTAAGTCAGGGGCGAGCTTTTCATGACGCCTTAGGCTTAACGGGTTTGATATTGACCAAGCTCGACGGCCTCAGCCGAGGGGGTACCATTTTTCAATTATTTCAGGAATTAAGGACTCCCATTCGCTTTTTGGGCATTGGAGAGGCTCCAAATGACCTAAAAGCCTTCAAAACCGCCATTTTCGTGGAGGAATTATTTGACCCGGAGGATCTGAATTCATAGCTTAGGGAGGCATAAAAGGCCCCTTTAGGCAGTTTTAGGCATAAGTTTTGAAATGAAATAAGAAGGAGAAACACAGATGGCAGAGAGTTTAGTAGTTCAATCTAAAGTTCGAGAGATGTTCAAAGAGTTGGACTGCAATACCGGATCAGATGCGGTTGATCAGTTGAATAAAGAAGTTGAACGAATTGTTCGACGAGCCGTAGAGCGAACCAAAGAGAACGGTCGAAAAACAGTGAAAGCGGCCGATATCTAAAAGCCGTTTTCTCTGAAGTTAATAGAAAAGAGCTGTTGAGAATCTCAACAGCTCTTTTTTTTGTGCAAGTGAACGCCTGAACTTAAGCAGTGATGAGCAAAATGAAAAAGGCCGCTCCTGAGAGCGGCCTTTTTCGTAACTGTCTTTCTTCATCAGACAAGACAGAAATTCTACGAGAACTTACTTCTTCTTTTTCTTAGTAGCTTTTTTCTTCGTAGCTTTCTTTTTCTTAGCAGCCATTTTTTTCTCCTTCGTCGAGTTGATGATAGGGGAGAATGTTTCCTCACCCTTCCCCTTCATTCTAAGTTGTTTTGAATTTGTTGCAATACCAATTTTGCAAAATCGAAAAAAAAATTTGCCAAATGAAGTTTTCTTAGTCGTTCGAGTCGGTCGAACTGAAGTGACGAGGAGGATTTTTTGTCTTTCGAAGAGTTTTTTTGACGGGAATCGATTGAATCAGAGTCACCGAATGCTGAATGTCGCTCGGAAGTTGATCAATCTGAAGGTCTTTAAGAGAGATCACAACAGAATCGCCACCTTCGAGTGCAAAAATTACATTGCCGGCGTCATCTCGGGAGAGACTTCGAATGTTTTCGACAGGAACATTGCGATCCTTGATCGAAATAGTATTCACTACGACTCTTGTTTGGCTCGTCGTAGTTGTCTTGATGACTCGACTGCCCAGAATCAAATTGAAAATGAGGAGTGAGCCAATGAGCACGGAGGTCTTGATGACCTTCATTTGCTTCAGTTTGCGCTCTGATTTCTCTTCGCGAGCTTGCTCGAGTCTCTCTACTGCGGCCTTCTTTACTTGGTTTAAGACAGACGAGCCTTCAGGAAGAGCGTCTTTCACAAAGGATTCGAGCTCTTTTCGAATCTCGGGCGTCAAATTCGTGAACTGGAGTCCGAGTCCTCGATCTGTTTCTCGGCATACCTTGCCATGCAATCGAAATATGCGGTTGGTGTTCTTTTCCCCGTTAACGGAAAATTCAATCGGCAAAACGGCTCCAAGGCCGGGGCGATGGCTCGTTTTTACAAAGAGTCCACCGAGTGAAATGTTTTCAACATAGTGTTTTGCAAACTGACCTTCGCTCGCGAATGCGAGAACGATCGATGAATCAATTTCAGCTCTTGTAAACTCTCGCTTCTCTTCCCAGTTAACTTTTGCACCTGCAAGTGCTTCTGCCGAAGGCTTAAGCTCAAACTTGCGAAGTTCCTTCGGAACTTGCTCGAATGCCGGAAGCTGTTCATCTTCCAAGAGTTTTTCAATCGTGTTCTTTTCTTGGCCCATTAGTCTGCTCTCGAGAGTCTCCAGGTTTTTAGAGGCTGAACGGTTCCGGTTGCACGTGCCGTTGAAGAAATTGGAAAGCCAGGAGGTGTGACGGAGCTCGCAAGCCTAGTGTCAAATCCATATCTTTTTGTAAAGCCCCTAGGAGGGGAAGCGGCCACTCCCACTGTTTGATTTTTGTATTCAGAAATACTTCCAAAGAGCTTCAGAGCCCCCATATTGAGAGCGCTTTGCCATGCTTCATAGCCGAATCCACAACCTTGAGTGCTGGCCCCACTGTTTCCACATCCGAGTCCAGTTCCAGAATTATAGGCATTCGAGTTTCCGGCGTAGACGGCAGCATGCAGATTCACATTCGCGGGCACATTCGTATCGAGTACGACCCTTCTCTGTGTTGATATGATCCCGAGCATGGTGCGCGAGTCCGCGGGAATCGTCGCGGCGATACTGGCGCTTAAATTGTTCGTGCCAGATCCCGAAAACTCTCCGACGGGAGTTGCTACAACAGTCTCGGTGGGAAGGAGCTGTGCATCGAGAGAAACATACTCGACGTCTTCATACTGCAAATCATTGGTGATCTGAATTTCCTTCACCGCTGAAACTGTATAGGCAAAATCCTTAACAATTGCTGCGCGACTTCGACTTCCGCCTCCGAGAGAGTCGATTCCGCCGTTCACATGCACATTTCCGTTCACTCTTCCGTTGAGTACGACAGGGGCAGTTGCAAGACTGGCCTGATTAAATACATAAGTAGTTTCACAGGGGTCGTCGCCAACATAGATATTTCGCCCGGGGACAGCTCCACTCGTGTGTGAAACGGCGATCTTTTGAAATTTGCAGGAGCGATCTCCTACCGATATATTTGCCCATTCAGAGGCATGAAAAGATGTCGATCCGTAGGCGACGTCCATGACCACCGATGATGCGTCTCCCTCCACGTATATTCCCCCAGTGGGAGTCTTCGACGCTGAATTGTTGATGGGAATATAAATCCCAGCGGGAACGGCGGAAGTACCAGCCGTGAGAGTCCCGTTAGCAGTGGTTGCTAGGAAACTGCGTAGTTCGGCGTTTGTCGGTGCCGTGTTGTTAAACGCCGCAGTTGCCGCGGAGTCTCCGCTGGCCATACGAGCGGTGTTAAAAATGACAGATGGCATGGACACATTGGGTACGGATGCCTGGTAGCCCTCATTAAATAGAGGAGAACCCACATATCCAGTGCTCGTACTCGTTCCAAAATACCAAGAAGCATAGGCCGCCGCTGAGCTAAAGAGATCTTGGAATACGGGCGCTCCCCAAAAATAAGGCTGCTGATTCGTATGAACCTTTCCAAAAAATATTTCTGGAGTTGAATTTCCAACGAAATGGAGATTCGATCCGTTTTGATTTTGGGTTCGATCTCGGAATATCGCCCAAAGTGAGAACGGTGCACCGTCTATGACGACCGAAATCAGCCCCGCGTTTTCAGCACCACTTTGAGTAAACTTCTCTTGTCCGTAAGCTCGTACTTCGTATCGGTACTCATACTCAAAGGTAATTCGGTTGGGATTGGTCTCCTGGATGGGAATGAGGGCATCAAAGGCATACTTCACTTCCCAATATTCATTGTCATTCGGATTCACATCCGTCCACGTCGTTGGGAAAGCAGGAGCAGGGCTTGAACCTATTTGAAAGTTATAGAATTCACTCGACGTTTCTCGAACACCGTTTCCGTTGTAAGCTTGCGCTTCTATCAAATGCTGAAGGAACAACAGCGCATTGGCCTTTTGGTCGGCGCTCGTTGCTCCAGCGAGGTAGGTACTGACAATTGAATTATAGTTCTCGATGGTTGCGCTTCCGGTAAGTAGGGCGAGCTTTCCACTGGGTAACCTAATGGCCTCAATGGCTCTGTCGATTTTTGCCTTGGCCTGAGCATAGCCCGCCTCCATCAGGTACTGCGCATTAACTTTATCCGAGAAGATTCCGGAGAGACTCAGGGTTCCTGCAGATCTCGACATCAAACTAACGCCAATAATGCTGCCTAAAAGAATGAATAGAGCGACGAGGAGAATGGCAGAACCTCGTCGACGATAATTTTTGACTGAACTTATTCGATTCATAGTGTCTGTCCTCAATTATTAGTTTTCGTATTTCTCATTTCTACAAAAAATCGCGCATCCGTTATCGAAAAATTTCCTGTTTCCACAGTTGAAGTGAGCGGATTGTCGAAGGTCTTTCCATCGGTTCTTGCTCGTTCGCCCTGTAAGACGATTCGGGGAGTGATTCCCTTAATGTCTTCGAGACCGTTGTTGTTTGCGTCAGCGTCAAGTTGAAGGGTCCGTTGATGAACGATCGGAGTGGTAGTGGTAGCAGTCAAAGGATAAAATTGAATTCCCACTGCCGCTGGATCAATCAGTTTCCACTCGCCGTATCCCAGAAGGTCAGTTGATGTCGGTCTGATTTCTCGCCGGTAAAGCCCGGCCGCTTGGTCTCCTGATCCATCATCATAGGACCACTCGATAAATTTGACGGGATAAATTCGAGCTCTGTTTGAAAATCCGGAACGCGCCAAGCCACCGATCTGATTGAATCGGTTGTTAAAACTTTGTACGTCGATTTGAAGTTCAGTTCCCAAATCAGAATACGCTGTGATTTGAAATAAATTCGAGTAGGGGATTAGATCAGTTGTCGCAGCGGAGCTTGTATCGGTATCAAAAACTTCCGATAGAATGAAAAGTCTTCCAACACTGGTTGCTCCTAGGAGGGCACTGCAGCTTGAGTCGGCCCAGAGTCTCTCAGCTCCAGAGCCTTGCCCTGCGGTTTGAGATGGATTGATGGCGCGACCTCGATTGAGTCGACAATTAAAAGATCCCGTAAAGTCATAGCTCAGAATTCTGAGGGAATCCGTGAGTATTGCAAGACTCGAAGTCGCAGCTTCAAGATTAGCGGGCGGACTGAGCGACGAGAGAGCGCTTATAGTAGAGAGCGCAGTTCCAGGATAAGGCTGAACTCCACCTCGTACTGAAACATCAGAGCATGGAGTATTGATTGCACTCGCGGGATTCGGGGCTGGATTTTCTGCGCAAGAGGGATTGAGAAAGACCGCTTGTTGAAGGTCTTCTTTGAGCGTCTTTGTAATCAGCTGGAGACGTTGGCGATTTTCTTCCGAGCCTTGAGAATCAGTTGCTGTGCCAGTCGATTTTTTTAAAAACTGGGTAACGCCCATTCCGAGCGCTGACAGAATCAGAAACGTGATCATAAGTTCAGTCAGAGAAAATCCAGATTCTCTAGACGAGCGGAGTCTACAAGGTTCTAAACCTCTATGAAGGCTTTTAGTTTTTGTCACAGACTAAAGGATATCACTGGTGCGGGGCGTTAGAGGCAGTTCGTCAATTTTGGCAAGTCCTCGTAAGGACACAGAGTTTTTGATTTTACAGCGCCAATTCTGAAGGCTAAAAGAAGGCTGTCAACTTTTGTTGCGTGAATTTGTTGAGCTTGGTCGGCTAGTGATGGGGATTTTATATGATATCAATTCTGTTCCTTACTTTGATTTCAACAACGGAAGTCGAAAAGTCTCCTTCCACAGCTGGCTCAACTTCAGTGACTGTGAATCAAAGATTTTTTTCGGATCGCAAACTGGGAAACGTCAACGGCTTCTCCAGTTGGGGGGCGCTTTCTTTCGATGCTCAGTTTGGACTCTACGAGTTTCCATTTCGAGTTGAGCCCTATGTTGGGGTTGGCTATATGCAGAATTCATCCATTTTGTGCGGACTAGACGCGACTGATGCTTGCGCCCGAACTGCCAGTGGAGAGATTGAGGCATCCGAGGATCACCTCAAATATAAATTATTTACTCTGAGTCTTGGAGTTCGACAGAGAGCTTGGGATCCTAGTTTTTTTGTGGTCGTTCCCTATGCGCAAGTTGGACTTACGTATCGATATGGTCGTGTGACGAAGATTACGCAGGCAGAAGGTCAGCAAAAAGTGAATTTGGGTGGGGATCTTGGGGGAGAATTTGGTGGAGGTCTAATTTTTTCTTTCTTCTACGATCGGGAGATTCGAGCAGAGATGGAAACCAACTGGGGTCTCAGGGATTTCGCACTGATGACGTCAGTTCGCTATTTGCCAGCGGGTTGGTTTCGGCATGGGCTTGGACTTCTCAAAAATACTGGGGGCTGGGATTTTGGAATGGGTCTGATTCTTGACTGGTAAGCGATTTCCTCATTTAGGATTAAGGATTTCGTATGACGGAGCAGATTATCTGGGTTTTCAGCGGCAGGCTCGTGGCAAGACGATTCAGGCTGAACTTGAACGAGCACTTTTAATTCTACTAAAATCAAAGCATCAGTTTTTATTTACGAGCCGAACGGATGCAGGGGTACATGCATTCGATCAATGGGGGATTCTTTTAAACAGCCTCGAAGCATTTTTAAAACTCTCTGACAAAGCAAAGCGACACTTTCTTATTTCGATGAATGCTCTGCTTCCAGAGACTATAAGAGTTTGGAGCGTTTTTCGACTACGAGAGGATTTTCATCCTAAGACATCTGTGACATGGAAAGAGTATCATTATAGTGTCGTCTTCGGTCCGGCCCCGGATCCTATTACTAAAGATCATTCGCTCTGGATCTGTCGAAGGTTGAATCTGCCGTTAATTAAAAATGCGATGGCAAAGATTGAAGGCAAACATGACTTTGCTTCTTTTGCGACGCGTGCCAAACGCTATCAAGGTAAAACGCTTCGTCATATTTTGAGGGCTCGGCTAGTTGTAAAGAATCATCCCTTTTTAAAAGGTACCAAGATATTGAGTTTTCAAGTTCGAGGTGCTGGATTCCTTCACAATATGGTTCGAGGTATTGTCGGCACGGCTTTGGAGATTGGTGCAGGCAGGGGGCACTCTATGCAAAAAATATTAGGGGCCAAGTCTCGAATTGACGCTGGCGTCAATGCACCCGCGTATCCTCTATGTCTGGTTCAGACATTCGTTTCTAAAGATTTCGTGAAAAAAATCATCTGATCAGCATATTTCTGCGTCATGACGCTGCGCGACTTGCGTCCATTTGCTCCCTAGCTCTGCTATAATAATAGATGAATTTAGACGGCTTTGAAGGGGGTTATGCGAGTCTTCACAATCGATGATGAGGATGCTGAGCGAGCGAAACTTAAGCTCGTGCAAGATTTGGGCATTAGTTCTCAAGATATTCGCCTGCTCAAAAAAGAACATAAGAAATGTTCTTTCGAAGTACTTACTTGTCCCGCCGATATCGAAGTCGAAATTTCTCGCGACGCAATGAAGGCCTATCTTCGCCGAGTCCGTCTTCCAATTGGCGAGAAGGTCCCCAAACTTAATACAGATCTTGTGATTGAGTTGCTAAAGGTGAAAGGCATCAAAGCCGGAATTAAATTCGATATCATTTCAAAAGAAATTCATCAGATTCTGAGGACACCCGGTTACGACGATTCAGTACCCATCAATTTGCTCATAGCGGAGGGCACGGGTCCGATATCTGGCCAAGCGGGCAGACCTCAGTGGGTCATCAACCTTAAATTATTTAAGGACAAAGATCCGGTTTATGCTCGTAAAGGTGAGGTTCTTGCTCGAGCACCTGCGGCGACTAAGGGACAAGAAGGTTTTCGAGTAAACGCTGAAGTCATCAAGCCGGTTCTTGAAGAGCAGTTTAAGCTGACGGTTGGTCAAGGCATCGAAATTCTTCAGAGTGATTCAGAAACGACTTATGTCACAAAAGATTTTGGCCGTCTTTTCTACGATGAAGGAGTGAGGCTCAGATTAGAATCAAAGATGACGGATCAGCGCGAGGGCCTTGACGCTGCCATTACAACAATGCCCAAATCATTTTCCGGTGCGCGGATTACCGCCAGTGATCTCATACAGGTCTCTGAGTCGATGGGAGTCAAATTCGGCATTCTAAGTCCTAGCGAGATCGAGGCTCAACTCAAGGCAAGCAAAAATTGGCCAGCCACCATCACCATCGCCAAGGGGCAAGACGTAGTGGACGGCTCTGCTGGAGAAACGCTTCACCTCTATCGAAAACCTGCAACTGAGTCGCCCATGGATCAGGCTCGAGCCAAGGAGCGGATATCCTTTCCTCAAGAAGATATACTGATTTTGACAGCGCCTAAGATTCCTGTTGATGGGAAAACTGCTTTTGGGGAAGTTTTGCGAGGTCGTCCCTTTAGCGAATTGGCTCTCTATCCTGGAAAGAATGTTACGAAAGAAAAGAGAGGCGAAGATATTGTCTTCAAAGCTTCACTCTATGGTCGGGTGGTCGTCGATAAAGACAGGGTGTCGGTCGAGAATATTGCCAAGATTGTGAAACAAGGAATGGAAGTCACTTTGGATGTCTTTCCACAGCGACTCCTCAGTCAGCAGGACGTTGTGAATATTCTGCGAGAGATGGATGTCTTAACAGGGTTCGACAAAGACAAGCTCGAACGAGACCTCATTGAAATTTATAAATCTGGAGATAGAAAGCCAGAATTCAAGCTTGCTGCAGGCAAGTCAGCTTCGGGTGGGACCGATGCGAGGCTGGAACTTTTCTTTGATAAAGAAAACTTTAAAGAAAAGGGGCTCTTTCAAAAGAAAACAAGTCATCTTTATTTTGCCGCACCCGGAGATCTTCTGGCCACAAAGTATCTTCCTGCAGATGCCCAACACGGCCTGAATGTTTTTCGAGAAAAGATTCCTGTCCCTAAGTCGCAAATGCCAAAAGATATTTCCATGAAATCGGGCGAGAATATTCGTGAAATTGAGATTGGAGAAATGGGAAGCGAAACCGATCCCCTTCGAATTGAATATCGAGCCGATCGAATGGGAACACTCGTTTGGAAAGAGGGATTCGTTGATCTGAGCTCAAGCTTGAGTTTTTCGAAGGACGAGCGCGAAGCCAAATTGAAAGTCGTAGGAAAGACTGATTTCGGAACTTCGATCTCCGAAGAGATGATTCAAAAGATGGCCGATGAAGAAGGCATACGAGTCGATCTAGACTGGAATGAAATTCGTCGTGTTCTGAAGCTTCGAAGAGAATCTGAGGATCAGCTCCACGAAGTTATTATCGTAAAGGCTGTTGACCCGAAGCACGGGGACAATGCACGCATTCAATACTTCGTCGGGTTCAATGGAAAGTCGGTTGAAGACCTATTGGGTCAGCGAAAGGGGGGAGATGAGAGTCCCCAGATTTGTGATTGCGTTCGACCTGGTGATGTCTTGGCGATGAAGACCCCCGCTGGAATCGGAACAGATGGCAAGACGATTTTCGGAAGACGAATTCCAGCAGAGCGAGGATTGGACGAGGCATTTCTCACGGGCTTCGGTGTGGATAAGTCCAAAGACGGCTTTCAAATATATTCGAGTCTCAATTGTCCCGGATACGTAATGGTTGAGGGCGGAAAGCTCGTAGTGAGATCAACTGTCCAAATCGCTAAAGATAAAATGTCAGCCACCGTTTCCATTTTTCCATCGCGAAATCCACGATTCATGATTCGCGAAGAAAAAATTGTATCCATGCTGAATGGAGCTGGGGTGAGCTTTGGAATTCGCAATAGAACTCTTCAAGAAGTTTTGGAAGAAGCTCTTGAATCAGAAAAGCCCGTACTCAATGCGCTCATGGCGGAAGGTCGTAAACCTGAAAAAGGCCGAGATGCTTCGTTCAAATTTGCCGTGGACGTAGGAGACGGTGTCGGCGAAATGCGTGCCGATGGAAGTGTGGATTTTAAGAACCGAAATATTTTTCAAAGTGTTCGAAAGGGGCAGCTTCTTGTAATTAAGCAACCTCCCGTTCAAGGCGCTGACGGTGTTGATGTTTGTGGAAATATATTGCCAGGTCGAATGGGTGTAGATGCCAATCTTCAACCGGGTACGGGAGTAGAAGTCACCGAGAACGGTATTGAGTATCGATCCATCATTGCCGGAATTTTAGAAGTTCAGGCCAAATCGATTCGTGTGATTCCAGGGCTTTATATTGCAACAGATGTGGGGCCCAAAACCGGAAATATTCATGGGGCTGCTGCGCAGGTATTTATCAAGGGGGGAGTCTTTCCGGATTTCGAAGTGACCTCTGATGCTGACATATCTGTTGAAAAGGATATTGAAGCCTGCAGGGTTGTTTCCAAAGGAGTGCTTAAAGTTCGCGGGGGGATCATCGGGAAAAATAAGGGTTTCTTCTATTCCAAGAACCTTTTGGAAGCAAACTACATCACGGCAGGGGCGGTCGTCGAATGTGAGGGAAATATTAGCATTCGATCAGAGATTTTGAATTCCAAGATCACCACCGGCGGAGTTCTCGTCTGTGAAGAGGGAGCAGGGGCCATAGTTGGGGGGGAAGTCTTTGCTTTTCGAGGCCTCAAGGCCAAAGTTCTAGGAGCATCAGGTGCGGAAACTCAGACGATCATCCATCTGGGCGAGAATATCTTCGAACTTCGCGAGGCTGAAAAGGAAGTCCGCGAGAAGGGGATTGCCAAGCAGATTGAGGATTTAAAGGAAAAACTAAGACCTATTACGGCTGAACTAAAGACCATTTACGACAGCATTGCCGAGGTCTCCAAAAACAACCTTCAAGAGGGTCAAAAGCTACAGGCTGAGTATAGGCGGAAATTCGACCAGCGGCAGGAGTTGGCAAGCCAATTGGATGAGTTCCTCAAGCAGAGGGACGAGATTATTCAGAAAGTCCCTCTTTTTAAGGATTTCGTGGTCACGGTTTCCGACCTGATCCATCCCGGGACTGTCTTTATATATGAGGATGTCCGCTGGGTTCTAAAGGAGCCCATCCGGGGGGTCGAAATTCGCTGGAATGTGTCTACTTCGAACTTTATCTCTAAACGCCTTTAAAACCATTTCAGTTACGGGAGTCTCTCTCTTGTTCAGATACGGGAGTCTCCCTCTTGACGGTGAATCCCTGACTCATTAGTTCTAAAGGGAATTTATGGCGACTACTTCTAAGAAAAAAGTAACTAAAAAGGCTGCAGCTCCTAAAGAAAAAAAGGCCGCAGTAATAAAAAGCCCCACAAAACGTAGCGGACGGTTTTTGGGATGGCAGAATACGCCCGTAACTCAGGCTGCGTTTGGAGCCTCTACTCAAGGCGGGAGCCAAAACCTTCGTTTTAAGGTTCTCCATTCTACTGGTTCAGTTCAGGCTGTTGAACCTCAGTGGTACATCATTGATGGAGCTTCTGCACCGATTGGTCGAATTGCGACAACCGTCTCAACAATTTTGATGGGCAAATTCCGAACCACCTTTTCCCGCGGAATGGGGTCAGGCGATGCCGTTATTGTAACCAATGCCGATAAATTTTATTTCACGTCGAATAAGGCCGAGAAGAAAGTTTATTATCATCACACGATGTTTATGGGTGGATTGAAATCAATTCGCGCCGACAAACTTTTGCAGAAAGATCCTGTGAAAGTGCTTTGGATGGCTGTTCAGGGAATGATGCCTAAGAACAAACTTTCTCGTTATCAGCTTTCTCTTTTGAAAGTTTACAAAGGGTCGGAGCACCCTCATCAAGCTCAAAAGCCATTTCTTGTGAATGTTGGAAAGGCTCTCAAAGGTTTGCCTCTTCCAGTATCAACATCAAAGAAGGCTTCGTAATTTAAAAGGAGTATTGAGTCCGTGGCAGCAGCAAAAGTTTATCACGCAGTAGGCAAAAGAAAAACTTCGATCGCAAGAGTTTATATGAAATCCGGATCTGGAGAGATCCTGATCAATGGAAAAACATGCGATGATTTTTTCCCCGCTTATTTCCGACCTTTGGTTCGCAAGCCACTTGCCCTGCTTGAAGTGGGCTCAAAATACGATATGGATTTGAAAGTTATTGGCGGTGGAACGTCTTCACAAGCCAGTGCCTGTATGTACGGGATTGCGAAAGCTCTGATCTTGGTCAACGAACAATTCAGAGCGCCGCTCAAAAAAGCGATGCTTTTGACTCGGGATTCTCGAGTGGTGGAACGTAAAAAATACGGCCACAAAAAAGCTCGACGAAGCTTCCAGTTCTCAAAGCGATAGGATTATTCAGGGCTCCAGCAGTGGGGCCTTGCATCAATCGCATTTTCAAGGATTTTACACTCCCTTTATGGCTCGTGGTATACTACTTGCACAGGGGTGGAATCTTAAATGGGTGTCGACTTAAAACTATCAATGAAGCTTGGCCAGCAGATGGTCATGACGCCGCAGCTCCAAGCGGCCATTAAGCTTCTTCAAATGAACCGACTCGAACTTGCCGAAACGATTCAATCTGAGCTCGTTGAGAATCCATTATTGGAAGAGCATTCAGATCTTTCGGAACTCGAGCAGAAGAAGGCTGAAGTTGAAGTTCGGGATTCAGAATCTGATTTTAAAGAAGTTTCTCCTGACGAGAATCGAAATCCTGACTTTGATTGGGAAGCCTATTTGGAACAGAGTTTCAATTACTCAGGCAAAACCGTAAAGGGCCTCGGCGGTTACGATCCGTCGGCCGAAGAGGGGCCTGGCTACGAAGCGGTCGCCACAAAAAGAGTTACGCTTACAGAGCACCTCACTGACCAAATGCAAATGGGCGAATTCAGCGATGAGGAGCGCCGAGTAGGATCACTCATTATTTCTTCACTCGATGAATGGGGATATTTGCACGAACCAATCGAAGAGATTGCAAAGAAGTGCGACGTAGACGCAGAAACGGCGGAGCTGGTTCTGCATTTGATTCAGGAGTTTGATCCCCCAGGCGTGGGCGCTCGAGATCTGCGCGAATGTTTGCTACTGCAGCTAAAGTCACAAAATACGCGATTTAAGTTTGATAAGGAACTGCTCAAGGAGCTGATCGATACGCAGCTTCATCATTTGGAAAAAAAGAATTTTAAGGCGATCGCAAAAGAAATGAGCCTTGAGATGGATGAGCTAGGAGATCTAATAAAGCTCCTTCAAAAGTTCGAGCCTCGACCTGGCCGAGCTTTTGCCGAACTAGAGAATCCCTATATTACTCCTGATATTTATATTCATAAGATGAATGGTGAGTATGTCATCAGCCTGAATGAAGATGGACTTCCGAAGCTGAAGATCAGCAATCTCTACCGCAATATTCTTCGACAAATGCCAGACGCTCTCAAGATTGTGGAGAAGGCTGCGAGTAATAAGGATGATGTAGAGAAAGAGCTTACAGCTCTAGTCGATGGGGTTGATCTTGGCAGCGCTCTCACTCCAGAAATGGAAGCGCTCAATGAAGAGACAGCTCGTGCGAAATCAGCGGAGAAAGAGAATCCAAAAGAATATATCAAAAACAAACTACGTTCGGCTCTGTGGTTAATTCGATCGATTCATCAGCGCCAGAGAACAATTTACAAAGTGACCGAGAGCATCATCAAGTCCCAAAGAGATTTCTTAGAGCACGGGGTTACTCATTTAAGACCCATGGTTCTGAAGGATATTGCAAACGATATTGGAATGCATGAATCCACAATTTCTCGAGTTACCTCCAATAAGTATATTCACACGCCGCAGGGGATTTTCGAGCTTAAGTATTTCTTTTCAAGCGCTATTCAGCGGACAAATGGACAGGATATTGCTGCTGAAAGTGTCAAAGAAAAGATTAAAGCCATCATCAAAGGCGAGAGCGATCGGAATCCAATCAGCGATCAGGGCGTGGTAGAGGAACTTAAAAAGCAGGGTATTGAAATCGCAAGACGAACGGTCGCTAAATATCGTGAGATGCTGGGCATCTTGCCTTCTTCTCAAAGAAAAGCTTTGTTTTAGAGAGTTTAGGTAGGGTAAAACAAACCATGCAATTGCTTCAAAAATTGCGAACATGGGCTTTGTGGAAGTCCATTCTGCGCTATTTTTTCAATCCCAACTCTGCGATCTGGACCATCGAGTTTTGGAGGAATTGGTTTGGTAAACCTGAGAGCGATGTCACCCTCCTCTTGCTTACAAAGCAGCATTTAGAAGTTCAAAAAATTAGACTGAGCCCATCAACACTTCGATTCGTAAAAGTTTCTTTGGTTGTGACAATTCTCTTCTCAGTTGTGAGCGGTGTTTTCTTTCTCGATTATTTAATCAAGCTGCCTCAGAACGCTTTAATTCGTGATGAGAATAGGGCTCTTCGCCAGGAGCTAGATCGCCTTCAATTGAATTTGGACATTTTGCAAACTTCTGTTGATCGAATTGGACGCTTTGATCAGAAGCTGCGCGCGATGACAGAAGTGGATAAGCATTTTGCTCGCGAAAAGGGCCCTCGAGGTCAAGGCGGTGATAGTCTTGATACGGATCTTTCGTTCATGGTTGGTGATTCAGTTGTCAATATGGAAGACTTGCAGCCCGCACCGGATTCCAATCAGTTTCTGGATCGGCGCCAAGCCTTCTTGGTACAAAAACTTTATTCTTGGACTCGGCAGATTTTTAAAGATGCATCACTGCGAGAGCAGAGCATGGAAGAGCTTTTTGAAGTTTTGAAGGGTCGAGAAATCCAACTGGCGGCAACACCTTCCATTTTGCCCGTGGCGGGTTGGGTCACCAGTCATTTTGGTTCTCGCATTGATCCGTTTACTGAGAGAAGAGTTTTTCATCGTGGCTTAGATATTGCGGCTCGCATTGGAGCTCCCGTGGTAAGTCCGGCGGAAGGTGTCGTTACTTTTGCTGGCATCAATGGCGGATTTGGTAAGTCGCTAATGTTATTTCATGGTTACGGGGTCTCGACTCTTTATGGCCATCTTGATTCAATTTCCGTGAAAGAAGGAGATCGAATTGCTCGAGGAGATCTCATAGGTCATGTTGGAAACACAGGTCGTTCAACGGGTGCGCATTTGCACTACGAAGTAATCGTGCACGGTGTGCACGCCGATCCTCGCAAATTTATTCTTGATCGAAGTTTATGATCGCTGCATTTAAAAAAATGTTTGGCACAAGCAACGACCGCGAAGTTCGACGCATCGCCCCACTCGTTGAGCAGATCAATCAGTTGGAGCCCGGGCTTGCGAGCCTTTCCGAGGAAGCTTTAAAGAGCAAAACGCAAGAACTACGAGATCGCTTGGCGAATGGATCGAGTCTTGACGATCTTTTGCCTGAAGCCTTTGCCTGCGTGCGCGAAGCGGCCAAGCGAACGATTAAACTTCGCCACTATGACGTTCAGATGGTGGGGGGCTATGTCCTTCACAAGGGTCGAATTGCGGAGATGAAGACAGGCGAGGGGAAAACTCTTGTTGCAACTCTTCCACTTTATTTGAATGCCTTATCGGGCAAGGGTGTTCATCTAGTTACTGTAAACGACTATTTGGCAAAGCGCGATGCACAGTGGATGAGTCCCATTTTTGAAAAACTGGGGATGACGGTGGGTGTGATCGTGCACGGGCTTTCTGATCCCCAGCGCAAAGAAGCTTACGCATGCGACATCACTTACGGAACCAACAATGAGTTTGGATTCGACTATCTTCGCGACAATATGAAGGTGACTCCTGAATCAATGGTTCAGCGAGATCTAAATTACGCGATTGTCGATGAAGTGGATTCGATTTTGATAGATGAGGCTCGAACGCCACTAATTATTTCTGGTCCGACTTCCGAAACCACTGACAAATATAAACTCGTCAACGGCATCATTCCCTTTCTGAAAAAGGATGTTCACTACCAAGTGGATGAAAAGGGACGCCAAGTTCATTTGACGGACGAGGGTGTCGAAGCGGTTCAGATGCGACTCAAGATCGAGAATCTCTATGATCCTCAGTTCATAGAATTGGTTCATCATGTTGACCAGGCACTAAAGGCGCACGTTCTCTTCAAGCGAGATACAGACTATGTGGTCAAGGATGGCCAAGTTATTATCGTGGACGAATTTACTGGACGTCTGATGCCTGGTAGACGTTATTCGGACGGACTTCACCAAGCATTGGAAGCCAAAGAAGGCGTTGAAGTCGCCAATGAGAATCAAACGTTGGCGAGTATTACATTTCAAAATTATTTTAGAATGTTCAATAAGCTGGCGGGAATGACCGGTACAGCAGATACCGAGGCCGAAGAATTTCAGTCAATTTATAAATTAGAAGTGACCATTGTTCCAACCAACAAGCCCATGGTCCGCGATGATCAGGCGGACGTTGTTTACAAATCCGAGAAGGCTAAGTTTCGTGCGATCGTTACGGACATTAAGGATGCCAATGCCAAGGGGCAGCCTGTTTTGGTCGGCACGACTTCAATCGAAAAGTCGGAGAGACTTTCGGAATTCCTGAAGCGAGAAGGCATTCAGCATGTTGTATTGAATGCCAAACAACATGAACGCGAGGCGAATATTGTTTCCGAGGCCGGTAGGCGCGGAGCCGTTACGATTGCTACCAATATGGCCGGTCGAGGTACCGATATTGTTCTAGGTGAGGGTGTTAAGGAAATTGGTGGGCTTTATATTTTGGGCTGTGAGCGTCATGAATCCCGCCGCATCGACAATCAACTGCGAGGTCGAGCGGGCCGGCAAGGCGATCCCGGACGGTCCAAATTCTATCTTTCTCTTGAGGATGATCTGCTTCGAATTTTTGCGGGCGACCGATTGCTTAAGATTATGGATTTCTTGGGCATGGAAGAAGATGAGCCCATTGAAGCCAAAATGATTTCAAATGCGATTGAAGATGCGCAAAAGCGAGTTGAAGCCAGGAACTTTGATATCCGAAAGCATCTTTTGAAGTATGACAATGTTGCAAATGCTCAAAGAAAAGTAATTTACGCTTGGAGAAAGCAGCTCCTATTTAAAGAAGACATTCGTAAGGAAGTTCTTGAAATCGTTCAAGAGACATTAGAATCCATTGTCGGATCAATTATTCCTGCCAAGACGTCAGTAGACCGATGGAATTTGGAAGAGCTCAAAGAGAATCTCAATCGAACTTTTGGAACAGATTTCGATCTTGAATCTCGAGCAGCTCTCTTGACGTCGGATCAGGATCTTTTTACCGAATTACTTAAGAAAGCGGATGACCAATACGAGAAGAAAGAAGCAGAGCTTTCGCCTGAGATGATGCGAAAGCTGGAGCGAATGTTGCTCTTGAATACGCTTGATGATCGTTGGAAGGATCATTTGCTCGATATGGATCATTTGCGAGACGGAATTAATCTGCGGGGGTATGCACAAAAGGATCCGGTCCTCGATTACCAGCGCGAGAGTTTTCGGTTGTTTGAGAGCCTCTTTGATTTGGTAAAATCCGAATTTTTGGCGAAGCTCTTTCGAATTCGGCTTGCTTCGATGGATGAAGGTTACGCGGGAATGCCGATATCTGAAGAGCGGCGCCAGCAAGTAGAAGCGCAGCTTGAGGCCGATCAGCAAGAGCGTGCAGAGCGGGTTCGGCGTTTAAATTTATTTTCAACACCCAAGGGTTCTTCTCAAACCACAGATAAGGCCCCCACTGTGAAGCGAGAGGCCGACAAAGTGGGACGCAATGATCCTTGTCCGTGCGGTAGCGGCAAAAAGTACAAGAAATGCCACGGCGCCACTGCCGTTGGAGAAGCTGACTAAGACTTCAGAGAAGAATAAATTTATCTACCTGACGTTGATTTCTTTTAATTTCAGATGCTTTTTGGCTCGGCGGTAGGCGATTTCTGTAAAATGAAAAATATTTCCAGCGGCAGCGGCCGATACATGACCTCTGAGAACTGGAGCAAAGTCTTCGAAGACTCCCACTCCTCCGCAGGCGATTACGGGAATCTTTACGGCAGCAGCTATTTTTTCATGAATTTCTAGATCATAGCCTGAAGCTCGTCCGTCACGATCAATAGAATTGAGTAAGATCTCTCCCGCCCCTCGATCAACAGCTTCCCGAGCCCAAGTTAGAATATCGCGGTCAATCTTTTCAAAACCCTGGTCGATATAGAGCTGATGCTTTCCATTTTCCAACTTTACATCGATCCCCAGCATCATTGCTTGTGATCCATATTTCTTTGCCACCTGAGTTATCAAGCCCGGATTTCTGTAGGCCCCTGTATTGATAAGAACTTTATCGGCGCCGTTCGCGATGAATTCATCAACTTGATCCAATGAAAAAATTCGACCCCCAAATGTGAGTGGCATGACTGCGGTCTTTGCGATTTCTTTCAGAATGCTGATGAGACTAGAATCCATCATCATCTTGAGATCGGTGCGAAGAGAAAAGTGATCGCCCTTTCTCGTGATATCGACATAAACCAATTCGTCGGCTTCCCATTCACCCAGACGCTCCAATTGGTGAATCGGATTTCCTATTATTTTGAACTGCGAAAAAGTTTCGGATCGAACGATCATTCCATTTTGCAAATAAAGCACTGGGATGAGGCGTTTCTTAAGCATGAGCCTTAACTCCTAGTTCACAAAAGTTCTTGAGTATCTGGAGTCCATATTTTTGAGATTTTTCTGGATGAAACTGTGCACCGTAAACATTGTCGTGGGATACGCAAGAGGTGAAGTCGCCGCCATAGTCTGTGGTTGAACTGCGATCTTCATCTAAGTCAGGAATGAACTGAAATGAATGAACGAAGTAAACTGACTGACCCTGCAGATTTTCTTTAAAGACAGCATTGGCTTTAATTATTTTAAGGTCATTCCATCCCACATGGGGAAGTCGAAGGTCTCCGACCTCCAGCTTAACGATTTTTCCAGGGATGAAACCAAGTCCTTCGTTTTCTCCATACTCGAATCCCTTACTGGCCAAGAGTTGCATTCCTAAGCAGATACCAAGGAGCGGCTTTTTCTGTGAGACAATTCGTCGAAGGTCTTTATCAAAGCCCCTCTTCTTGAGATTCTCCATTCCCACTCCAAAGGCGCCCACTCCCGGAAGAATGATATGGCTCGCTCGGTCGAAGTCCTCGCTGGACTCGATGAGAAAATGAGAAACTCCAATTTGATTGAGAGCGGAGGAGACCGAGCCCAGATTTCCGATTCCGTAATTAATGACTCCCACTTCAGTCATAGAGATTAAAACCGTCGATTCATCATTTTTTTCATCTGCTCTTCTGGGAAGACCGTCCAAAGCGGCTTTTGGCTCGGAGGCTGAGGTGCATATTCACTGGGAAGTTTTCCAGCACGAAGTACCCGATCAATTCCATCGGCAAGACTCTGTGCCTGATGATCAATCATTTGAAGCCGAATCTCTGCATAGGAAAGTCCTTTTGTCGAAAAAGGATAGGTTTCAATGACGGGACCCGCATCGTATTCTTCAGTCATAAAGTGCGCCGATGCTGCGACCGCGTCTCCGTTTAAGAGCGCCCACTCCACCGTTGAGCTTCCTCGGTAGTCTGGCAGCCGACCTGGATGACAATTCACAATTCCATACTGGCATGCATAGAGAATGATGGTCTTCAGTTTTCGAGGTGTTCCGCAGGATCCCAAAATATCTAAATTCAGGTTCCGAAGAAGGTTCAACGTCTCTTCAGAGTTATGATCCTTCACAAAGAAAAATGGCACATTCATTTTTTGAAAATCAACCATCGAGTGAAAAATAGCCTTGCCACCCGTCCGGTCGTCGATAATTTTAATGAACTTTTCGTTGGGCTTATCTCCATCAGAGATCAAATAAATTTCTTTGTAACCCCGCTTTTGAAGTGCAGCAACAGTGGGGTAGGCGAGGGGGCTTCCAGGATAAGTAAGTAAGCCAATTTTATTTTGTAAGTGTTTCATCATAGAGAAGTGACCAGCATTCTGAGTCGACGAATTCATTATTTGTAAAGAAGGCCTTCCGTCTGAGACCTTCTTTTTTCCATCCACATTTTTGAATGAGAGCATTGAAGGCTGGATTGGGGGACTCGGCCCAAAGGCGATTGAACTTAAGCTGCGAAAAAGCGAAGTCAGTTAAAATCTGAACCGCCTCTGCGCCGTATCCCTTTCCCCATTCAGTCTTGTCACCCATCATAATTGAAACTTCAGCGCTGCGATTGAGCTGATCAATCGAGTTGAGAGAAATATTTCCGATATGCTTATCACTTCCAAGGATGCAAACTGCTAAGTGATAATCATTTCCGGCCTCGGCATTTCTCAGAAAGTTTTTCAAATCTTCGAAAGTCGATTGCCTTCCTCGACGTCGTGTAAACTTTTGAACATCTGTGTCGTTCAGCCATTCGAGGTAATGATCTTGGGCATCACAAACCGAGAGCTTCCTCAAATAGAGTCTTGAACCGCGATTGACTTCCGGGGCTGTAACGACAGACTTCATCAATATTTAGGATAGCTTAGGCCCCGTCATGGAGAGAAGCGTCAGAGGAGAATCGACGATTAATAGGGAAGCAGGCCCCTTCGGGCGCCACGTCAAAGTCTATAATAGTGGTGCCAAAGGTAGAGAACCGCGCTCATAAAGCCCATCAAGAGGGCCCCTATCAGGGCTATGAAGGTCAAGTTCCTAGTGAGTCTTTGGGATTGCTCGGTAAAAAGGCAAATGATGACACAGGCCAGGGTCAGAACAAAGACGCCTAGTCCAGAGTAGGTAATCCACTGTGCCTGTTCAGGAGTCAGTCTCGTAAGAAAATCGCGAAGCACTTTCGATAACCTAGATGGCCGGCGATTGACAGTAAAGTGGTGGTTTCCTACCTTCTAACCCATGAACTTTCGAAATCCCCTTAAGAAGCCGCTCAAAGTTGGAATCAACGGATTTGGTCGAATCGGACGTTGCCTTTTTCGTGTCTTGGCCGAAACGCCTGAATTTAAAGACGGTCTTGTTACTGTTACTGGCATCAATGATCTTACCGATGCAAAAACTTTGGCCCATTTGTTGGAGTTTGATTCTGTTCACGGCAGATTCCATCACGAGATTAAGTATGATGAAAATTCTATCACCGTAGATGGAAAAAAAATTGCGATTACGGCGATTCCTGATCCTTCCAAACTTCCCTGGGCCTCTACTCAGACGGATTTGGTATTGGAATGTACAGGTCGATTCAAGGACCGCGAAGCCACCGCTGCTCACTTGAACGCTGGTGCAAAAAAAGTCATTTATTCGGCTCCTCTAAAGGGTGCGGATATCACAGTCGTCGTTGGAATTAATCATGAGAGTATTGATTTTTCAAAACATCAGATTGTTAGCAATGCATCCTGCACTACGAACTGCCTCGCTCCTGTAGCGAAAGTCATCGACGAAAATTTTAAGATTGTCCGAGGATCGATGACTACGATTCATTCATATACGAACGATCAGAAAATTCTGGATCTTCCCCATTCGGATTTGCGAAGGGCTCGTGCCGCAGCGCTCTCCATGATCCCCACCACTACGGGTGCGGCGAAGGCCGTTGGGTTAGTTCTCCCTCAGCTTAAGGGGAAGATCGATGGAATTTCCATACGGGTACCTACGCCCAATGTTTCACTCGTTGATTTTAGTGTTGAAGTAGAAAAAGACACCACGGCCGAAGCGGTAAACATTGCTCTCAAGAATGCTTCTGAGGGTCCACTCAAGGGGATTCTAAGCTTCATCGAAAAGGAGCTGGTCTCTTGCGATTTCAATGGCGCGCCTGAGTCGTCATTAGTTGACGCTCCCTTTACAGCCGTCATTGATAAAAAGTTTGTGAAGGTACTGGCGTGGTACGACAATGAATGGGGATTTTCGAATCGAATGATTGATCTGACATTTTATATGGGATCTCGACTGTGAAAATTCTGCGCTTAGACGAAATTCTTTGGGATAATATTGAGGAGCGTTTTAGGCGTACTTTTGTGCGAGTGGACTTCAATGTTCCCATGAAAGATCAAAAAGTCGTCGACGATTTTAGAATTCGGCAAGCGCTGCCTACGATTCGATATTTGCTCGAGCACAAATGCATTGTAATTTTGGCCTCGCATCTTGGACGTCCGAAGGGCAATCCCCAAGACGATCGCGAAAAGTATTCGCTGCTTCCTGTGGCAGAGAAACTGGCCGAACTCCTCGATCATGATGTTCTATTTTCTGAAGAAAACCATGGAGAGGGTGTTTGGAAACTTATTTCAGATGGTCGACCTGGCAGGACCGTGATCATGCTCGAAAATCTTCGCTTCGATCCTCGAGAAGAAAAAAATGATCCTGATTTTGGTGAGGCTCTTTTTAAGAACTGCGATCTTTACGTGAACGATGCATTTGGTGCGTCACACAGAGCGCATGCATCGATCGAAGCCATCACTCACTTTTCTAAAATAAAGACAGCAGGATTTTTACTTTCAAAAGAGTGGGAAGTATTGAATCAAGTTCTTCATCACCCCCTTGAACCTCAGATGGCGGTACTCGGCGGCGCAAAGATTACCGATAAAATGCAGGTCATTAAATCTCTGATGATGAAGTGCAAAGCGCTCTTCATTGGTGGTCGAATGGGGTTGACGTTTTTGGCTGCACAGGGAGTTGGGCTGGGAGCCACGAGTATTGAAGAAGATGCGATTCCGCTTGCCAAGCGATTGATGGGCGACGCTCGAGATCATGGAGTGAAATTATTTTTCCCTGTGGATGGCTTGGGTGCGAACAAAATCGATTCATCCACAGCTCAAACCTATCGATTTGGATCTCCAAACGATATTCCAAAGTCAGTTGGTATTTTTGATATTGGGCCCGAAACTTTAAAGACTTGGACGTCTGAGCTTTTGAAATCCAAGTCCATCGTTTGGAATGGGCCTATGGGAGTTTTTGAGAATCCCGCCTTTGCTGCTGGAACTTTGGGACTCGTAGATTTTTTAGTCGCTGAGAAGGATAGAATTAAAGCGGTCGCCGGTGGTGGAGAAACAGTGGCGGCGATTATGCAGCGTGGAGCATTCGATGCTTTACATCATGTTTCTACGGGCGGTGGTGCCATGCTTGAATTTTTAGAAGGCAAAGCCTTGCCCGGATTTGAGTCGCTCAAACTCAAGGATCGTGAGGTCGAAGCAATGATGGCCCGTATGACCGGGCCACTGGCTTCATGAAATTTCTCTATGGAAATTGGAAGATGGCGCAGGATCTCGCGGGTCTTGAAAAGTTTTTTTCTGAATGGAATTTGAACTCGCCGAAAGTTGAAATCGGAATTTTTCCTTCAGCTCCTTATTTAGAGGCAACGAGGCTTAAGTCAAAAGCTCTATCGATCGTCATCGGTGCCCAGGATTGTTCGACGGAAGAATCTGGAGCTTTCACGGGGGAGGTCTCTGCGAAATCACTGCGTGAGTTAGGTGGGGAACGATGCTTGGTTGGACATTCGGAGTGCCGGGAGCGCGGCGGAGAGACCGCCGAAAGCCTGCGACAAAAATTGGACCGAGTAATTGAGGCGGGAATGATTCCGGTCTTTTGCCTAGGAGAAAAGGAATCAGAGCGAGTATCCGGCAAAACCAAGGGAGTCATTGAGTCGCAGTTAAAGGTGATCGATGGAATCGGAGATCGAGTATTGGTCGCTTATGAACCCGTATGGGCAATTGGCACCGGTCGAACCCCATCACTCAAGGATGTGGAAGAAGCTCACTCACAAATATGGGCGGCTCATCCCAAAATTCGCGGTCTTTTGTACGGCGGAAGCGTGAAGCCGGAAAATGCGAGAGATTTGAGTTCGGTTTCTGGTGTTTCAGGCTTTTTAGTGGGCGGGGCCAGTCTAAAAGCCCGAGATTTTCAGAAAATTGCTGAATCCATGCTTTGATTCTGTCGCAACTTTGAGGTTTATTAATGATCTTATGTTGGAACTCCTGCTCTCTCTCAAATGGCCTCTCATTGTCCTTCAGGCCATTGTATCTCCGGTTTTAATTATTCTGATTTTGCTTCAATCAAGTAAAGGGGATGACCTTGGATCTGTCCTATCCGGCGGCGGCGGCGGCGGCAGCTCAATTTTAGGAACAGGTGGTGCTTCGAAATTTTTAGTAAAGGGAACCATCATTTTTGCGGCCCTCTTTATGATCAATTCAGTTCTTTTGGCTAAGATTTTTAAGGAATCAAGCACCGCTAGTATTGGGGGTTCTGTTTCTGAACCACTCGCACCGGCGAATGCGATTAACCCACCTCCCGCGACTGCTCCTGTAACTTCAGGAAATGATCTGGGCACTCCGACCAAGAAGTAGGTAAATTTCGGTGTGTCTGATTTAAGCCTACGCCGATTTACGACCATGAAGATTGGAGGCGAAGCCGAGGTAGTGCTTCAGCTGAAAGATCTTCAATCCGTTCGACCAGATCTCCCAAAGCCTTGGCGCGTTCTAGGAAATGGCAGCAATGTATTGATCGATGATCGCGGCCTTAAAGGGACTGTCATCGTGATGCGAGATTTCCCACCTCCGGAGCCCGAAATTTTGGAGGAAGACAATCATACGGCACTCCTTCGAGTCTCAGCGGGATTTTTTTTGCCGAGTCTTTGTCGGTGGGCTGAGAAGAAGGGGCTGAGCGGCTGTGAGTATATGATTGGTGTACCCGGCACCGTTGGAGGAGCCGTGGTTCAGAATGCAGGAGCGAATCAACAAGAAATGAAGCAGATTTTGAGATCGGTTGAGTTTTTTGATTTTGAGTCTCGAAGACTCCAATCAATTCCACTCCACGATTGTCGATTGGATTATCGTTCAAGCCGCTTTAAAGGTCAGCGAACTTGGCTCATAACTTCAGCGGACCTGCGCCTTATAAAATCCGATGAAGCAAATATTCAATCCCAAATTCAGATCAATTTGGATTATCGGAAATCCAAGACCCCTTATTCGAAGCCAAGTCTGGGGAGTATTTATACAAGAATACCCACAACTCAAACAGATTGGCTCTTTCCCGGAAAATTGATTGAGGATGCCGGGCTGAAGGGATTCAGCATTGGAGGAGCGCAGATTTCCCAGATCCATGCGAATTATATTGTGAACGAAAAAAACGCGAGTTTCGATGATGTCATTTCAGTAATGGAAAAAATTGAATCCACAGTTCAGAATAAATTTGATATTCAACTCCACCGCGAAATTGAAATTTGGAGCGATCGGTAGCTAGTTGAGCATGGTAAAAAATCGAGAGAGTCGAAGCCACGGTGGATTGTCCTTATCAAATGAAAACCAAATAAAACCAGCTTTCCCGAGGAATTTTTCTCGAGTGACGAATCCCCAGTAGCGAGAATCTAAGCTGTCGTCGCGATTATCTCCCATCACAAAATAGGAGCCCGGCGCCACTGTTGTTGGTGAAAGTTCCATGGCCGGACGATCATTCATATGAATCACATGGTAGCTATGTCCATTCTGAGTTTCGCGAAAGAGACTCATCGTGCTCGGGTCGTATTTAGGCGAAAGGTCATCCAAT
>Ga0163144_10004029_pt1 | contig 33375 bp, 24 predicted proteins | sample OliLak19BULKMAT1_FD_123175 | JGI IMG/M metagenome (GOLD analysis project Ga0163144, IMG submission 123175) | Freshwater microbial mat bacterial communities from Lake Vanda, McMurdo Dry Valleys, Antarctica - Oligotrophic Lake LV.19.BULKMAT1 | ecosystem: Environmental > Aquatic > Freshwater >... | reverse complement strand
TGGTGTTCTTGACATGGGCTTTACCATTCTGGTGCGCCAGTGCCGCCGGCGTAACACATGGCGGCCATGGCGCGGATTGAGCGCTGCGTGAGGCTGTTCCCTGCTCCCTAAAAACCGTGATTCTCCATGGAAAGCCACGCCATTCGCCAAGCATTCCATAGTAAGCCGAGACCGCACCGTTGTAAACCTTTTCACCGACTTGATCAGGGGATACTACGCGCATTGCCGACAAAAATAAGTGCAAAAACTCACACTGCAAAGAAAACGCATGCATCGTCCTGCGCTCAGGTCGTCGAAGCAGGCATTTTGCGCAATCGTAGCCGCGTATCATGACCAATTCATGTATCGCAAATGGGTAAACAATGGAAAAGCACGCAGCTCTCCCGGACGAACCGCTACTTGAGTCGGACTTTAACGACAGCGTACTCATACTCACGCTGAACCGGCCCCGGCGGTTCAATGCGTTGTCCCGCGACAGCCTTTACGCATTACATGTCGCGCTGGATGCGGCTGCAGACAACCAACTGGCGCGCGTTGTGGTCATTGCCGCGAACGGTGACGGGTTTTGCGCCGGGCATGACCTCAAAGAGATGACTGCCGCGAATAATCAGGCTTTCGTTGCAGAGATGTTTCAGCTCTGCTCCGGCATGATGCTAAAGATTGCCGCCCTGCCGGTTCCGGTGATTGCAGAGGTAAATGGCATGGCGACTGCGGCGGGGTGTCAACTGGTTGCGCAATGCGATCTGGCCGTTGCCGCCGATCACGCCAGGTTCGCCGTTTCCGGCGTCAACCTCGGTCTTTTTTGTTCAACGCCAGCCGTGCCGCTATCGCGCACAATTTCACGAAAACGCGCGGCCGAAATGCTAATGACCGGAGAATTTATCGACGCCGCCACGGCGTTGGATTGGGGACTGGTTAATCGCGTTGTGCCCGCCGCCGAATTGCGGGCGGAAACGATGAAACTGGCCGAATCGCTGAAAGCCAAACCACGCGCTACGCTGGCAGCTGGAAAGGCACTCTTATACCGGCAGATGGAACTCGGGCTCACCGCAGCCTATCAGGATGCATCAAGCGCCATTGCATGCGATTTCATGCAACCGGAGGCACGCGAGGGTGTTGCCGCATTTCTGGAAAAACGCAAACCGGACTGGACATGAAAGTCGTTGGGCTCGTGAAACTTGTCATTTCGACCACAGGGAGAAATCTGCTTTTTCTCATGCAAACCTACAAAGCAGATTTCTCCCGTTGGTCGAAATGACAAAAGTTTGAGAGCAGGTGGCAATTTGAACAATTACGAAGACGTTAGCCAGCACTGGCGCGGCCTCCACGGCCTTTTTGGCCTGAAAGGCCCGCCAATGTTGGACACGCGGGTACAGACAAAAAACGCCCTAATTTCCGTCCCGCAGAATCTCACGCGCGGCGTTGTGCCCGGGAATGCCAGTTACACCACCGCCTGGATGCGTCCCCGCGCCGCATTGGTACAGGCCTTTGACGGGCGTCCGGTAATCCCCGTAACCCAGCACCGGGCGCGCACTGAACAATTGATCCAACGACAGCGCTCCATGAAAAATATCCCCGCCAATCAAGCCGAATTTACGCTCAAGGTCTAGCGGCGAATGAGCCTGCCGCGCGATCACGCTGGACTTGAAATTCGGCGCAAACCCCGTGACGGTGTCGATCATCAAATCTGCAACTTCTTCGCGATGGTCATCCCAGCTCCGACCACCCGGTAGTGTGGGTGAAACATGTTGGCAGAATAGGCTCGCGACGTGCTGCCCCTTGGGCGCAAGCGAATCATCCACCACGCTGGGAATGAGAATTTCCACGATGGGTTTGCTTGACCAGCCAGAGACTTTGGCATTGAAATATGCCTGCTCCATATACTGCAAGGACGGCGCCATGATGATGCCGGATGCGTGATGGGGACCGGGCTCTGGGTGGCAGGTAAAGCGTGGCAGCTCCGATAGCGCGACGTTCATGCGGAATGTTCCCGATCCGCATTTGTACGCAGCGATGCGCTGACCAAACTCGGCGTCAACAACACCCGGCTCAATCAATTGTTGAAACAACAATTTCGGATTGAGATTGGACACAACACATTTGGCCATCAGTTCACTGCCATCTTCCAGCGCAACGCCAACTGCACGACCGTCCTTCACCAGCACACGTGCCACGGCCGCGTCCAGCAAAATCTCCACGCCTAGCACGGCAGCCTCTTTGGCCATGGCCTGCGTGATGGCACCCATGCCACCAATGGCATGTCCCCAGACGCCGGGCTTGCCGTTGACCTCGCCGAAGACGTGATGCAGCAGGACGTACGCCGAGCCGGGCGTGTACGGAGAAGCAAAGTTGCCGACCACGCTGTCGAACCCAAAGCAGGCTTTGATGGGGGCAGACTCAAAATAGCTGTCGAGCACATCGCCCGCACTCTTGGTGAACAGATCGAGTACATCACGGCGCGCCGCCATGTCGAGCGCTTTGAAACGCTTGCCAACTTTCCATGCCTGCAGGAGATCAGTAATGCCGCCGCCGATGTTGGGCGGTGTTTCCAGCAACAGATCCTTCAGCACGGCGGCCACGCGGTCGAGCATCGTGTAGTAAGCGGGCAATTTTTCTGCATCTGCCTTGGAAAATTTTGCAACCTCTGCCTGCGTCGCGGTCAGGGTTCCCCCGACCTTGAGAAACTGATGATCATTCAGCGGTAGAAAATTGGAATATGGCCGCTCAGCAATGCGTAAGCCGTGCTCTACCAATTTGAGGTCGCCGATGATTTTGGGGTTGAGCAGGCTTACGGTATAACTCGCAGTGGAATTACGAAATCCGGGATGAAATTCCTCGGTGACTGCCGCCCCACCAACCACGTGGCGGCGTTCCAGCACCCGCACCCGCCGCCCTTTGGCAGCGAGGTAACAGGCGCACACCAGACCATTGTGCCCACCGCCGACGATGATGACGTCTTGCATGGCCTCAATCTTCAACTGGCAAGTAAGCCTGCGTGGTCACAGAACCTTCGCGCGTGTTGTAGTATGTGCTGATCATCTTTTTGAACCGTATCTGGGAAATATAAGTGCGCTCTACACTAACACAGCAACTTGTTTTCGGTCGTTTCCCGAATCGCTATTTCCGCGCGCTGCTGCTATTGCTGGCGTTCGTTTTGGCAGGCTGCACCGGCGGCATTGCCGATTACAGTGGTCCCGATGCGCCGCAGTTCGTGCCCTACCCTGCCGACAAACGTCCGCGCGTTGCGCTGGTGCTGGGTGCGGGTGGCCCACGCGGCTTTGCGCACGTTGGCGTTCTCAAGGTCCTCGAAGCCAATGGTATTCAAGCCGATCTGGTTGTAGGCGCAAGTGTTGGCGCGTTGATCGGGGCGCTGTATGCGAACGGCGTCTCGGCTGCGGAAATCGAAAAGATAGCGATGGCGATTGACCCGAAACGGTTTGTCGGCATTTCGACCTCTGGACTCACCGGTAATGGCGCAGCACTGGAGGCCTTTGTTGAGGAACTTACCTCTGGCAAACCACTCGAGGGATTTCAACGCAAGCTGGCAGTGACGGCGGCACGACGAGACAACAACCAGCTTGCCGTATTTACACGTGGCAGCACCGGCGCAGCAGTGCGCGCCTCCAGCGCCACGCCCAACCGGTTTGCCCCAGTGAGGATTCGCGGTGTGGAATACCACGATGGTGATGAAGCGCAACCGGTGCCGATTCGCGTGGCACGCGACCTGGGTGCAGAAATCGTGATTGCGGTCGACGTGTCTGCGTATCTCGACCGTACGCCGGCTGAGGCACCGGAGTCCTGGCGGATACGCGACCGGAAGCGCTCGGCGCTGATTGAACAAGAACGCCCTTTGGCTGATGTGTTTATCCACCCAGACCTCAACTACTACGCTGGAATGAGCGAGGCATATCGGCGGATGTGCATCAAGCGTGGCGAGGAGGCGGCGCGCGCAGCACTGCCCAGAATACTTGAATTGATGAGCGCGACAACGGCGCAACGGCCGAAGGCGTAATGCTGGGAGTGCCACACTCAGCGAGTCTCGCCGACTGGACCGCCCTGTGAGCTTGGCCGGAGTTGGGTTCCAGCGCGTCTACTTCTTGCAGGCCGTGATTTTTTCCTGAACCCGCAAATCGAATTTGGCAACATTTACGATGACGCGGTCATGTAAGCCCTCGCCGATCAAATCGCGTTCGTCTGTTGCGCTTACTTTGAATTTGACCGCCCTGCCATCGACTGCAATCACTTCGGCAGTCGCAGTAACACGCATACCCACAGGCGTGGCCGCAATGTGGGTTACGTCAAGGTGCGTGCCTAGACTTTGATGGCCGTCAGGCAACAGATGCTCAATGGCTGCCAGTGCGGCGGCCTCAAACAGGTTAATCATTACGGGTGTCGCCAACACCCTGACGCGGCCTGAGCCAACGAAGGGCGCCGTGTGTTCATCCGCGACGACAATGGATTTCTCACCGGTCGTGCCTGGCGAGATAGCGAGCACAGCGCTCATCTAGCGCGATCAGCTGCCATCGAACTTTATCTGGCCGTCAACCATGGTTGCGCTGCGCTTGGTGCCGTCTTTTAAAACCGAAAATCCTTTGGCCTTGGTCAAGCCCTTCTCAAACACGCCCTCGAACCAGCCGCCATCGTTGAAATAGAATTTGCCTTCGCCATTCAGTTGCGCATTTACGTAGGTGCCCTCAGATTTGAGGCCGGTCGAATAGAAATATGCGCCTTTACCCGTCATCGCACCTTCCGTGAAATCGCCTTCGTAACGGTCACCATTAGAAAAGTAATACACGCCCGTTCCGTGTGCCCGGTCGTTTACGAAAGTCGCTTCCCAGCGGTCGCCGCCTCTGGTGGTAAATGACCCTTTTCCAGCCATCTTGCCGACTGCCATTTCGCCTTCGTACTTGTCGCCGCTGGCAAAAACATAAACTGCTTTTCCGTGTGCCTGTCCGTTGGCAAAAGTGCCTTCAGTTTTGTCCCCGTTTTTGGCAATAAAGATGCCCTTTCCGTTGAAGGCGCCCCTGGAATATTCACCCTCATATTGATCGCCACTGGCGAAAGTAAATTTGCCGCGTCCGGAAGGCTCGTCGTCGACAAAATCGCCTTCGTAGCGATTCCCGTTCGCCCAAATGTAAGTGCCTTTGCCCTGTTTCTTGTTGTCGCGAAACTGGCCCTTATAGCGAAAATCGGACGACGTGAATTCTCCTTGCCCATGCAATATCTGCAACTTGTCCCTGGTTTCTTTGTACTCGCCGTTGTAGGTCGCGCCGAGCGGAAATGTGATGAGTCCGGACATCGTTCTGTCAGTTGGCGGCGGTAGCGACGATCGCTGTTCAGGCGAAATTGCGGCTACTTTATCTGCGCCAGGCGCACTGGTGCTTGCAGTTGACGGCGGCGCTGGCGCAGCGACCGGCGCGGGAGCTTCAATCGTTTTCTGCGGACCAAGTGGGCTACCGCTCGGTTTGATTTCCATACCGCGCGAATCGCTTGGCGGGGTTAGCGGCGCGCTGGTTGCACGGGCAACGATTGTCGCCGGAGGGCTCCCTGCGGACGCCGCCACGACAGCGGGCAATGGCTTTGTCTCGGGCGCGTTACGCGCTACCGCTGGTTCCGGCACGAGCACCGGTGCTGCGGCGACATTTGCCGGGGACAACGGCGTCGCGGCCACTTGTTGCTGAGACATTTCACGTTTCAAGCGGTCAATTTCCAATCGTGCGAGCGACGAAAAGCTTCCGCTCGGATATTGCTCCAGATAAAGCTGATAGCCCTCAATGCGCCTGCCTTCCCGGGCGCTACGCCAGAACTCTGCTTCCAGTGCCGCCTTGGCATCACCTGAAAGGCCGGGCGATGGTGCATTTGCGGGCGAGGCTGCAGCTACCTGGTTGCCTGCCTCGGCGAAAAAGAACGGCACGCGGAACAAGGGGGTATTGTGAAATTCCGGCAGTTGCTTGTTCATGCTCTCCTGCGCCACCAGCGTTTGCACACGCTGGAACATGGCAGCGGCCTGCAAGCCCTGACCGCGCATCTCACGAACCAGCGTCTTGGTGTAAAGGCTGTTAGCGCCTTCAGCACCGTCCGGTGTAACTTGCCCTGCGGCGGCGGCAAAAGAAACGATGGTGCCCGCTGGTGCCTGAATCTTGGCAAGTCCGGTGGAAGTAAATACATTGCTGAAAGGATTGTTACGACACGCATCGAGAATGATAAATTTATGCCTGACCTTCGCCTCGTCCATGGTGTCAAGAATTTGTGTGACCGGCATTGCATTGAACGCAATCGACGCTTCCGACGTCAACTTCGCATCCACCGGTACCAGATAGTTTTGTCCACGATACTGGATGCCATGTCCGGCATAAAAGAACACCGCCGCAGTCGCCCCCTCCATTACCCGGGCGAACTCAACGGCGGCGCCTCGCATGGCGGCGTAGTCGGCGTTTGTTTTGATCATGACCTTAAAGCCAAGGTCACTCAGGGTCTTGGCTACCGCTTGCGCGTCATTGACGGCGTTTCGCAGCGGGTCGGCGGGATACTGATCGTTGCCGATGACTAATGCTACCCGCTCGTCGTTTGCGAAGCTCCCTGTCACAGGCAGAAGCGTTAACGCACAAACCAACAAGAAGCCGGCTCGCCTAAAAACAGAAACTAGTGTGGGAAACAGTAAGCGCATGGTCAAAGTTAATTTCAGAACCTGATTATTGCGCAAATCGCGTCGGATGCGATGAATTCTACTGACAAAATGATAAACGGCCTACCGAACGAATCCGGTAAGCCGCCGACTGGTTCAGTCCTACTTCGCCAGCGCAGCTAGTTCCGGCAGGTCTGGCCTGTCTTTGGCCAGCTTGGCCCAAATTTCGCCAGCGTCCTGGTCCGCGCCAACGTCCTTCAGCGTCAGTGCATAGAGCAGCCAGTCTGAAAACTGCGCGTTGTCAGCGGGCTTTCGCTTCTGGGTCAGGTCCAGCGAGTGTGCGGGCAGTGTCTTGAAGGTTGTCATGCCGACTTCTGATCCGCCGACCTTCACCTTCCAGTTGTATTCCGCGTCCGGCAGTAGCTTGACATTTTTTGGTAACGCCAGCGTCGTGACATTGGCCTTCGTTTTGTATACCGACTTGGCGCCGCTACTCTCTTTCAATTCAAACTCGAATGGCCCCTTCGCGTTGGCCGAAGCCCAGCGAAATGCCGGTTGCAGGGTCGCCACCGAGGTATCACGCGGATAAATCAAGCGCTCAGCCAATGCTGTCGTCGCCGATTCCGACTTGGTTGCTCCACCAAGGCTGCGCATGCGAATCGAGGCACTCGACGTCTGGGCCACCTGCGCCACGACCTTTGACGAAACTTTCCAGTTGGTCTCCCGCATCGTCGGCGGCGGACCAATTTTTGCGATGACTTCGTTGTCACCGACCAGAAAATCGCCGGGGCCCGTCAATACATATTCCTTGCCGGAAATGAGATACATGACGCCTACAGCGCAGTCTTTGGTGCAGCTGATTCGTGCGCCTTTCTTGACTTCGGCCATCAGCGTCGCCTTGCCGGCATCCATTACCGCTTCACCCTTTACATCGGTGACAAAAGCGATTCCGCTCGATTGAGCATGCACCGTCAAGACAAATGCTGAAGCCATCAGCGCTAAACCGAGATATTTAGTTTTCATGCTGCCCTCCCTCAATTACAAAACTGTTGACAACCAAAAAACTTATTGGTGCGATTATGCCTTTGCGACCGCCTTGACGCCCCACAACTGCATCGCACTGTGTCCACGCAATGCTTGCTCACCAAAATCGATCATTTCAAACCCTGTCGACAGTTGCGCCTTTACCGTATCAGTCAGTACGATAGGCGAGTTCAGTCTCTTCGTCAGCCCTTCGATGCGCGACGCGACATTGACGGCGTCGCCGATGGCGGAATAATTATGGCGTTCGCTGGAACCGATGTTGCCGACCACGACTTTTCCATAGTTTATGCCTATTCCGATGGCAACAGGCGGCAATCCTTCGGCGGTAAATTCTTCGTTCAGTTTTCGGAGTTCTTCGACCATATCGAATCCGCATCGTACTGCGGACTCGCAGGAGTTTGTCAGGCTGCGCGGCGCACCGAACAGGACCATCATGCCGTCACCCATGAATTTGTCCATGGTGCCGTCGAAGCGATGTACCGAGCCGACCATGCGGTCAAAATACCGCGTGAGCAAAGAGGTGACGGCCTCTGGCGACAGCGATTCCGAGATTCCCGTGAAACCGCGAATGTCGCTGAACAGCACGCAGACTTCTGCAGTTTTGGATGAAACGCCACCGGCCAGATTACCAGCCAGGATTTCCTGCAGAACCGAGGGCGATACGCTGCCGGAGAAAGACTGCTTGATGCGATTTCGTTCGGCCAATGTTGCCATGCCCTCGGCCACTGCACCTACACCAACCGCAACCCACAGAGCCAGCATGAAGGTGACGGCGGGGATGTACAGGTTAAATGTGATGAACGACATTGACAGCGCGAGTAAAGCCAGCGGCGCGACCGCAAATGCGTAAACGTAAGTACGTCGTTTCGACGGAACAAGCACAAACGCAAACAACATTGCGCAGATGATCCATGCCAGGGCGTTTGGCATTGGTTTCAGCAAGCCGTCTCCAAGCAGATTGCGCAACACCTGAAAGTGAAAAACCACGCCGGGTTGGTTGAGGTTCAGCTTGTCTGGATCGTCTGTCGAACCACCCCGCTCCCAATCCGAAATTCCGACGGGCAGTTTCCAGCGGTCTGTCACGCGCTGTACCGAGCCGATCAACACGACCTTTCCGCTGAACTGGCGTTTAAGCTCAGTCTGATTGTTGGCTTCCTGCCACATGAGCACTTGCTGCAGTGGAATATAGCGGACCAAACCGCCGACCGAATAGTCTACAAAGCCTTCTGCGGACTGTCTTCCGGCCCTGCGGGCGATCTCTGAAGCAAACACAGGGAAGGTTCCGACATTCACCACGCTGGTCTCGGAGAAGCGGCGCGCTACCCGGTCCGGGTCTTCAAGCACCTTGTCGATGGCAAATGTTTCGTCCCCCAGCATCCGCAAGAACGGGGTGTGGATGCCGGCGATAAAGCCGAGCCGGTCAACCGTATGCGCGACCACGAGCGGCGTCGCCCGCTTGAGTTCGAGCATACCCGTCAGCAGGGCGCGGTCTAAACCAGGCAGTATCTTGTCGAATGATCTGGGCGGCAGTTGAATATCTACGCCGACGACCAGCGGCTTCACCGCAGAAAGTGCTCGCATGGCTTTACCCAGATGTTGATGCCACATGGCGAGCGGCTCTTCGAAAACATCCTCAGACGCGTCATCAATGCCGATCAACACTGGCTCAACTTTGGCAGGGCGCGGAAACAAATTGCGCATCAATGTCATTTGCACATCAAACGACAGACGTTCCAACAAACTGATCATGGATTGGTTGCGGTTGGGAAAACTCCACAGAAACGAAAACAGCACGATTGCGATCGCCAGCAGCGCGAGGCTGCGCTTGCCCTGGTTCCCCCACCACCTGCCAACAACTTCGAATGCTGACAACTGAATTACCCCTTTTGATTGCTTACGACGTGTCTGCATTTGTGGACAGCCGCTTTTCGCACTATTCTAGCGCCTCGTCACAAAACAAAAAGCGCCATGAGCAACCTGTTCGGAAAATACGACTACATCATCGTCGGTGCGGGCACCGCGGGCTGTGTACTGGCCAATCGCCTCTCGGCCGATCCAACTGTCCGCGTGCTGCTGATTGAGGCGGGTGGCAAGGACAACTGGATCTGGATTCATATCCCGGTCGGCTATCTTTTCTGTATCGGCAATCCGCGCACCGACTGGTGCTATCGAACCGAGCCCTGCGAGGGCTTGAATGGCCGTTCAATTTTGTACGCACGCGGCAGAGTATTAGGAGGCTGCTCCTCGATCAACGCCATGGTCTATATGCGCGGGCAATCGAACGACTACGATGCCTGGGCCGCCGCCGGTAACCCGGGTTGGGCGTGGCGCGATGTATTTCCGATCTTCAAGGGCTCGGAAGATCACTACGCCGGCGCCAGCGATCTGCACGGCGCAGGCGGTGAGTGGCGGGTCGAAGAACAGCGGCTGGATTGGGAGATTCTGAACGCATGGCGCGATGCTGCGGAGCAATGCGGCATTCCGAAAGTCGCGGATTTCAACGGCGGCGATAATTTCGGCTCGGCGCGATTCCAGGTCAATCAACGTACCGGTGTGCGCTGGAACGCGTCCAAGGCATTCTTGCGACCTGCAATGTCGCGACCGAATCTGACAGTACTCACCAATGTGCACGTCACTAGAATTCGTTTCGACGAGCGCGAAGGCAGGCGGGAAGCGACTGGCGTCGATTTCGTACGCAACCAAGAAGCTTGTTACGCCGAAGCGACGGCTGAAACCATTCTTGCCTCTGGCGCGATTAACTCACCGCAATTATTGCAGTTGTCAGGCGTCGGGCCGGGCGGCCTGTTGCGAGAGCACGGCGTAGTGGTCGCACATGAATTGCCGGGCGTAGGCGAAAACCTGCAGGATCATTTACAGCTTCGCATGGCATTCAAAGTGCAAGGCGTGCGCACCTTGAACGAATGGTCCAACAGCCTGTTCGGCAAGGCGCAGATGGCGGTCCAGTACGCTCTTTACCGTACCGGGCCGCTGACGATGGCCCCTTCGCAGCTGGGCGCTTTTGCCAAATCCGACCCAGAGCAACATAGCGCGAATATTGAGTACCACATTCAGCCTTTGTCGCTGGACAAGTTCGGCGATCCGCCGCATCCTTTCCCCGCATTCACCGCCAGCGTCTGTAATTTGCGACCGGAAAGCCGCGGCTATGTGCAGATAAAGAGTCCGGATCCTCATAGCCACCCAGTTATCCAACCCAACTACCTTTCCACTGAAAGTGACCGCAGGGTCGCGATCGACTCCATGAAGCTCACCCGCAAAATTTCGGCAGCGCCTGCCTTGACAAAATATCTACCGACAGAGTTCCTGCCCGGCGCAGACAAGCAAAGCGATCAGGAGTTGGCGCTTGCCGCAAGTAATATTGGCACAACCATTTTCCACCCGGTGGGCACGTGCAAGATGGGACCGGCATCAGATGCCAGCGCGGTCGTCGATGCGCGACTGCGCGTACACGGCATTGCCCGCTTGCGGGTCGTTGATGCGTCGATCATGCCAAGTATTACGTCCGGTAACACTAACTCGCCAACGATCATGATTGCGGAACAAGGCAGCCGATTTATCCTTGAAGATCGCCGGCTGGGACGGGTGACTGCGGATTGAAAGCGATGCGGCTCGCCAAACCTTCGCAACTGAATTCAGATGCTGAGCGCGCGTGGAAGTTGTTTCAGCTGGCGCCGGATCGGGAACTTCTAGAAGCTCCCGTTCGCGCTGAGGTATCGAAGCGCTGGCTGCCTAAGCTACTGATTCAGCATGGTGCGCTTTGTCCTTCGATACCTCAGACCCTGCCCCAGAATGCCTTAAGCTGGCTGCGAATGAATGTTAGGTTTCGAGAGGTTGCCAATCGCGAACCACCAATAGTGGCGGGGCCTGCAGACCATTTACGCCCGGAGCGGCAAGCTGGACGGGCACTTTTCACATGAGCGATAAATCTTGAAGCAGCCAGTCAGCGACGCGCTTCTCGCTTGGTATTTTGTGGTCATCTGGGGCTCAGGGTTCATCGCCACCAAGATCGGTATTCAATACGCCGCACCGTTCACGTTTCTGTCACTGCGCTTTGCATTCGGCATTCTGTGCCTCATGCCGTTGGTGTTATGGCTGAAGCCAGCATGGCCGCGAACCTCGCAACAATGGTTGCACATCATCGTCGCCGGACTGTTGATGCATGCGATTCATCTTTCCGGCAGCCATTACGCCCAGTATCTGGGCATGTCCGCCGGCATCGCTGCGGTCATACTGGCGCTTCAGCCTTTGGCTACGGCCTTCATCGCGCGTGGCAGCGGTGATCGCATCACGGAGCGGCAATGGCTGGGTATCGCGCTGGGTTTTGCCGGTGTCGCGCTGATCGTCTGGCACAAGATCGATATTCGCGCGGTCAGCGTCGGCAGCTTGATCGCCGTACTTACCGGTCTGGCTGCCCTCACCGTCGGCACACTTTATCAACGAAAATTCTGCCCGACAGTAGATCTTCGCTCCGGGGCACTCATCCAGTTTGTGTTCTCACTGGCGGTGGTGGCGCCGTTGAGCTTTGCGTTTGAGAACGCGCAGATACAGTGGGCCTGGCCGTTAATTGGAGCAATCGCATTCCTGGTGATCGGCGCCTCCATCCTTGCCGTCAACGCCCTCCACACGCTGATGCGCCGCGGCGAGGCTACCCGTGTGACGAGCATGCTTTATCTTCCGCCGATTTTTGCCGTAGCGATGGAGTATCTGGTTTTCGGCGTTACACCAACAGCCATTTCGGTAGTCGGCATTGCCGTCACGTCCATTGGCGTGGCGCTGGCAATGCGGCGCGCAAGTTAACAATAGTCGTGCGGCGGGTCAAGGCAGTTCTTGCCTCGTTCATGTAAAAGTGGTTCATGCCAAACACCGCGACCGCGATACGCCCGCTGCCCCTGATTATTATCCTGATGGTGCTGGACCATATCGCGTTCACCGGTAGCCGAATTTCGGTCACGCTATATGCGATTTTTCTGGGTGAATCGACATTCACGGTGGGAACCTTGCTTGCGTTGTACGCATTGCTTCCGGCAGTGTTCTCTGTCCCGGCCGGTCGCTGGATTGACCGTATCGGTATCGCCAGACCGCTGCAAATTGGCTCGCTTGGTGTGGGTGTCGGCGTGCTACTGCCATTTTTGTGGCCGGGGCTCGCGGTCCTCTACGCAGCCAGCGTCATCGTCGGCCTGTCGTTCATGCTGGTCAATGTCGCCGCGTACCATGCCGTCGGCGAGCTTTCGCAGCCGGAAGATCGCGCGGTCAGCTTCAGTTACGTGGCACTGGGATTTTCAACCTCGCTGTTCATCGCGCCGATACTCTCCGGTGTCAGCATCGACAGTTTTGGCCACCGCGCGACGTTCGCATTGCTGGCCGCATTCACGCTGCTGCCCATCGTCGTTTTGTCGCTCAATTTATTGCCGATACCCGCGCCAAAGCCCAGGCCGGAGGGCAACGCCGGCGGCCACGTACTCGATCTGCTGAGGGATGCGCATTTGCGGCGCCTCTATATTGTCATGGCGGTGCTCACCGTTGCGTGGGATGTCTACAGTTTTGCGATTCCCGTTTACGGGACCACGGTAGGCTTGTCGGCATCGGAAATTGGCCTGGTAATGGCGTCGTTCGCGGCGGCGACATTTGTCGTGCGATTGGCGATGCCATTTTTCGTCCAGACTGTCCAGCCATGGACCCTGCTGGTGGGTGCACTGCTTGTCGCCAGCCTGAGTTTCTTCCTGCTGCCATTTGCCAGCAAAGTCGCCCCAATGATGGCGTTGATGTTCCTGCTGGGTCTGGGACTGGGATCCCCGCAACCGATGATACTCACGCTGCTACATGAATCCGCCCCAGCCGGGCGCGCTGCCGAAGCATTGGGTCTACGCACCACACTCATCAATGGCAGTCAAACCATCATGCCACTCATTTTTGGCGGCCTCGGCGCAGCGCTGGGAATGATGCCGGTGTTTTGGACCATGTCTGCCGCCCTGGTGTTGGGCAGCTTCTACGCCCGGCGCGCTCGTCGCTTGACCAAGTCGTCCGACCTCGGCGGCTGAACTTTTTACTGCTTTCGCGCACAAAGCAGGGTGCTTATTGTGGTGGGAGCGTGTTGCGCAGCGGCGCTCGAAATGCCCGTTGATTTTCCGGGTTTTGCCCGCATTTATGGCGTGATGGACGGTGGTGCTGCGGGTAAAGGGGTTGCAGTCACCACGGTATAATCGTTCAACCACTCTTTTCGGGAATGACTAAAATATGAAACGCGTATTTCTCTTTGTCGCCACCAACCTGGCCGTAATGCTTGTGTTGGGTGTCGTTACCAGTTTGCTCGGTGTAAATAAGTTCCTCACCGCCCAGGGCTTGAACCTGCCGATGCTGCTGGCATTCTCAGCCGTCATTGGCTTTGGCGGTGCCTTTTTCTCACTGCTTATTTCCAAGCCCGTGGCTAAATGGAGTACCGGGGCGCAGGTTATCGTGAGCCCCCGAAATGAAACCGAGAAATGGCTACTTGGAACGGTCGTTCGGCTGGCTACCAAGGGCGGTATCAGCGTGCCGGAAATCGCCATTTACGAAGGCGCGCCAAATGCGTTTGCTACAGGCGCATTCAAAAATTCTGCACTTGTTGCCGTCTCCACCGGTCTGCTGGAATCGATGACGAAAGAAGAAGTCGAGGCCGTGTTGGCGCATGAAATCGCTCACGTGGTCAACGGCGATATGGTGACGCTCACGCTGGTTCAAGGCGTGCTGAACACCTTTGTGGTGTTTCTGTCAAAAATCGTTGGTTATTTTGTCGACCGGGTCGTACTCAAGAACAACAGCGACGCGCCAGGCATTGGCTACTATGTAACGGACATTGCCTGCCAGATTTTGTTCGGTTTTCTGGCAACGTTTATCGTCGCATGGTTTTCCCGCCAGCGGGAGTTTCGTGCAGACGCCGGTGCTGCCAGCCTGATGGGAACGCCGCAGCCGATGATCAAGGCGCTGGCGCGTTTGGGCGGTGTGGCGGCTGGTGAGTTGCCGAAGTCGATGGCCGCGTCGGGTATTTCTGATAAAGTCGGCATCATGGCGCTTTTGTCCAGCCATCCACCGATAGAAGTGCGTATCGCCGCTTTGCAGAATCGCCGCTAATTGCGGGGAAACCAAAAAAATGGCCGCATCTGCGGCCATTTTTTTCCGGCCTAAAGAGGCTTCGTCAACACCGATTTCAACGCGCCGAATAATCCGGTTTTCTTTTCCTTTTCCTTCTCCGCTTCCGCTTCGGGTTCAGCCGGCGTATTTGCGTATTGCGGAACCTTCATCTGCGGTCGGGCGAATTGCCCGGTGGCGCTGTTGCTCGTTGACGGACGCCGATTCAGTTCCTTAAAATTGGATTCTTTGCCAATGAACAGCTTGGCGAGTTCTTCCAGTGCCTTGTCGGTCACGGTATCGGGCTCAAGTGTATAAATGGTTGGACCGAACTCTTCGATATTCTTCAGCTTGAACCGAATCACGCCGTTTTCATAATCGCCAACGACGTCAGATCCGCACAATACCTCGCAATTGATCTTGAACACCTCGTGGGTCGCCACCCGGCGCTCGTTTTTGAATACCTCAGACGTGAAGCGCATGTTGTTCTGCCACAGCGTGTCCCGGAAGCGCTCGATCTGTTCCGCTTCGCGCCTGACCGTAAATTGCTCCGGCTTACTGCGCTTGAAGTTGATGGTGACGTTTTCGTAGTGCTCAGTGTTGTCGCGCTGCGAAGTGCGGAACTCGACGCGATACTCAGTCTGGATCAAGCCGTCAATCTTGCCGACCAATGGCAAATCATATACGAGTGCGCAAGGGGGCTTGACCACGTTCAACTGCTTGAACAGTTCGGCCATGTACTGGAAAGTCTTCCGCAGCGCGCGATCAACAGCCGCCGAGTTGGCTTTGACCGATTGCGTCTTGGCAGCTTCCTGACTTTTGAGGGTCTCCGCCTCTTTTTTGAGGTCGTCGAGCAGTCCCATATGGTTCTCCGTTATTCCTAATGTGCGCTATGCTGCCGAAAATATTACTTTTTTTAGCCTATGTCGCATTTTACCGCACCCGCCACCCGCTGTCAGCCTCCAAATCGTTAACGTCCCCTTGCGCCCGCCACGACATGAAAGCAATTCTAGCCTTAGACCAAGGTACCACCAGTTCGCGCGCACTTGTATTTAATCGCGCAGGCGAGATACTGGCGGCATCCCAACGTGAATTTGCCCAGCATTTTCCGAGTCCCGGCTGGGTGGAACACGATCCTCTCGAAATCTGGCAGACGCAGCGATATGTTGCAGCCGACGCCATCGCGAAAGCCGGGTTGACACCCGCCGAAATTGGCGCCATTGGCATCACCAACCAACGCGAGACGACCGTACTGTGGAATCGACGAACCGGGCTCCCGCTCGCGCCAGCCATCGTCTGGCAGGACCGGCGCACCGCCGAATTCTGCGCCAATCTCAGGGCTGGAGGGCTTGAAACGACAATTCGAGAAAAAACTGGACTGGTCATCGATGCATACTTCTCCGGCACGAAACTCAATTGGCTGCTCCAACATATTCCCGGTGCACGTCAGCAAGCGATGCGTGGTGAACTTGCGTTCGGCACCATCGATAGCTGGCTAATCTGGCAACTTACTGCAGGCAAAGTCCATGCCACGGACGTTTCCAACGCGTCGCGCACGATGTTGTTCAACATTCATACTCTCGACTGGGACGACGAGCTGCTGGAGGCGATGGACATTCCGCGGTCTGTCCTGCCGAAAATTGTCAGTTCCAGCCAGATCGTTGGCGAGACGGCGTGCGAAGGTCTGCCGCGCGGAATGGTCATCGGCGGCGTTGCCGGTGATCAGCAGGCCGCCTTGTTCGGGCAAGCTTGTCACCGGCCTGGCATGGCGAAGAACACTTATGGCACCGGCTGCTTCATGTTAATGAATACCGGCAACGTGCCGGTAACTTCGAAGCATCAGTTGCTATCGACGGTCGCGTGGCGACTCGCTGACGAACCGGCGCAATTTGCCCTGGAGGGCAGCGTGTTTATCGCCGGCGCTGCGGTGCAGTGGCTACGCGACGGCCTCGGCATTATCGAGAAATCCGCTGATATTGAAGCGCTCGCGGCATCTGTGCCCGATTCAGGCGGTGTCGTCATGGTGCCTGCATTCGCCGGTCTGGGTGCTCCGCATTGGGACCCTGTAGCACGCGGTGCGATATTTGGCCTTACGCGCGGCAGCACGCGTGCCCACATTGCGCGCGCAACGCTGGAGTCGATCGCGTTTCAATCAGCCGATCTGGTGAGCGCAATGGCCGAAGACGCTGACGCCATCTTGGCCGAATTGCGCGTAGACGGTGGTGCATCCGTAAATGACTTTCTCATGCAATTTCAAGCTGACCTGGTTGGCGTCAACGTGGTGAGGCCAAAAATTACCGAAACGACCGCGCTGGGCGCGGCCTACCTTGCCGGCCTTGCGGTCGGTTTCTGGAAATCAACCGAAGAAATAGCTGCATTGTGGGCGATTGATCGTACGTTCGTGCCGAGCAGTTCAATAATTGATGTCTCCTCGCGTATTGCCGCATGGCGGCTTGCGGTCGCTCGCACGAGGCAAGCTTAACGGCAACTAGACTGCGGCCTAGGCGGCATCCCCGGGAAACGCCCCAAAGCGTGTTGACAGTAGGCGTTTTTTGGCTTAACTTACCCATCGGTCAGTTATATTTCACCGCACTTGCCAACGAGACATTTCATGCGCCCGCCCGTCAACATAGACAACATTCTTTTCTTAAACAATAACTTAACTAAAATAGCAGCTATATTGCTCAGTGTTGTGTTTAGTGTGGCAGGCTGCGCTGAGCAGGAGTCGGGGATAGCAGCCGTGCGTCCAGCTCTTGCCTATAAGATACCGGCGACCTCTGGTGTCGAAAGCGAAGTTTTTGCCGGCGACATACGCGCTCGAATTGAGGCCGACCACGCCTTCCGCGTAGCCGGAAAGATCTCGCAGCGACTGGTGGATGCGGGTGCGACTGTCAAAAAAGGCCAGCCGCTGGCACGTATCGACCCGCAGGACGTGCGGTTGGCGGCCGATGCCGGGAAAGCGCAGGTAGCCGCACAATTGACCGAGGCCGATTTTGCCGATGCCGAATTGAAGCGTTTCCAGGATCTGTTCAACAAAGGTTTTGTCAGCAAGTCAGCACTGGATCAGAAAGCAAATATTGCGAATGCGGCCAAGGCCCGCCTCGACGCTGCCCGTGCCCAATCGAGTGTGTCGATCAATCAGGAAGGCTACGCCACGTTGTTGGCGGAAACCAACGGGGTCGTGACACAGGTGATGATTGAAGCAGGACAAGTGGTCGCCGCCGGACAGGCGATCATGAAGATCGCCAATCCGCAAGAAAAGGAGCTCTCCATCAGCGTTTCAGAATCAAAACTCGGCGACTTTAAAGGCAAAGGTGCTGCGCCCCGCGAATTGCGGGTCGCGCTGTGGTCCAATCCAGACAAATATTACAAAGCAAAGATTCGCGAAATAGGGGGTGCTGCCGATCCGATTACCCGTACCTACGCGGTGCGCATCAGCTTGCTGGAACTCGATGAGGCAGTACAACTTGGCATGTCGGCTTACGCGGTATTTGTCGGTGCGAATCAGGCAGACACACTGGCTGTGCCACTTTCTGCACTCTATGTTCGCGACAAGACCACCGGTGTCTGGCAAATCGCGGCCGATGGGAAGGTTGCTCTCAGACCGGTCACGGTCGTTCAGTACCGTGAGACGTCGGCCATCGTAAAAACCGTCAACGGTAGCTTGAAGCCGGGCGACATCATTGTCGCAGCGGGTGTACACAAACTTCGTGAAGGTGAAATCGTCAAGGCGGTTATTGATCCGGTGGTCACGGGTGATGGCAAAGTCGCATTCGCCCCTGTTCCTGTGCCGCCCTCCGTAATGGTGGACGAGAAAAAACAAAAACTGGCGCTATTGGAACGAATTTTCGGCCAGTAAACGGGTGAACAATGGACACTCACGACGGCGCAGCGGTAGCCATGAGCCGCATCAAACCTGCCAGTGTCGACGGCACATGAACACGCGAAATTGGCCAACTTTCCAATCATGAAAAATTTCAATCTTTCGGAATGGGCACTGAAACACCAGCCTCTGGTGCTTTTCATGATCATCCTGCTTGGCGTTATCGGCATCGTTTCCTACGGCAAGCTGGGACAGTCGGAGGACCCGCCGTTTACCTTTAAGCTCATGACCGTACGCACCATCTGGCCCGGCGCGACAGCACGGGAAGTCGAGCAACAAGTCACGGACAAGATCGAAAAGCGGCTTGAAGAACTTCCGCACTTTTATATCAGGAGCTACTCCCGCCCCGGCGAAAGCCTGGTGTTCTTCTTTATCGATGATGCCGTGGCGGCGTCCGACGTGCCCGGTCTTCAATATCAGGTCAGAAAACGCATCGGCGATATTCGCCACACGTTGCCTTCCAGCAGCCAGGGACCATTCTTCAACGACGAATTCGGCGATACCTTCGGCAATATTTTTGCGCTGACGGGCGAAGGTTACAGTCACGCCGACAAGAAAATCTATGCCGACCGAATTCGCAGTGAGCTGATACGGATCAAGGGCGTTGCCAAGATCGACATCTTCGGCGAGCAGGAAGAGAAAATTTTCATCGAGATTTCCAACGTCAAACTCGCCACGCTGGGTGTTGACGGCACCGCGATCATTGCAGCCATGCAGGCGCAGAACGCCGTCACACCCGGTGGCGCCTTCGAGACGGCAACGGATAAAATCTACGTGCGTACCGGCGGCGCATTCGAAAACATCGACGCCATTCGCAATTTCACGCTGCGTGCCAACGGCCGCAACTTCAAAATCGGCGATATCGCCACCGTGTCCCGCGGCTTTGCCAATCCACCGTTTTCACGCATGCGCTACAAAGGCCAGCCCGCCCTGGGGATCGGCGTATCGATGCGCGCAAATGGCGACATTATCGAGCTCGGCAAGCAACTCGACATGTCGCTGGCCAAGCTTGAAGCGACCTTGCCCGTCGGGCTCGAACTGCATCGTGTCAACGATCAACCTCGCGCGGTCTCAGCCAGCGTCCGCGAATTTGTGCGCTCGCTGGCGGAAGCCGTCATCATCGTTCTTGCCGTCACATTTTTCAGTTTGGGCGTGCGCACCGGCTTCGTGGTGGCGCTATCGATTCCGCTGGTGTTGGCCGCAACGTTTCTGTTCATGTCGCTGTTCGACGTGGGGCTGCACAAGATATCGCTGGGCGCCTTGATTCTATCGCTGGGGCTGCTCGTCGATGATGCGATCATCGCCGTCGAAATGATGGCTATCAAGATGGAGCAAGGCTGGGATCGGATGCGCGCGGCAAGCTTTGCCTATACGTCCACAGCCTTCCCGATGTTGACCGGCACCATCATTACGGCTGCGGGCTTCCTGCCGATAGCCACTGCCAAGTCAAACACGGGCGAGTACACACGCTCGATATTTCAAGTCACTTCTCTGGCGCTGATTATTTCCTGGTTCGCAGCGGTCATTTTCATCCCCTATTTCGGCTACAAATTTCTGCCCGACTATAAAGACGGCAAGCCGGTCATCACCCCGCGTATACGCCGGATCGCCGGCTGGATTGCCCGCATTCCGGTCGTCGGCGCCAGGCTGGCGCTGCGTATCGCCCCGGCTGACGCAACAAACTCGAGCGACCACATTGCCGGACACAATGCGGCGCAACATGTCGATCACGATGTTTATGGCAAGCCGTTTTACGTCCGTTTTCGCCAAGCTGTCGCATGGTGTGTCATCCACCGCAAAACCGTATTGTTTGCGACGCTTCTGCTGTTCATTGGCTCCGTGTCCGCATTCAAATTTGTGCAGCAGCAATTCTTCCCCTCCTCCACGCGCGTTGAATTGCTGGTCGATATCAAGCTGCCAGAGGGCTCGTCATATCAGGCCACCGAAAAACAGGCGTTGATTCTTGAAGCATTCCTGGACGCCGAAAAGGACCTTCACACCAATTATGTGAGCTACGTGGGCGCCGGCTCGCCCCGGTTCTATTTTCCGCTAGACCAACAACTGCCAACGCCGAGTCTCGCCCAGTTCGTCATCACGACCAAAGACGTGAAATCGCGAGAGGAGCTCCGCGGTAAGCTGATCAAAATTTTTGACGAGCGTTTCCCCACCGCCCGCACCCGTGTTCAACGGCTGGAAAATGGGCCACCGGTGGGCTTCCCGGTGCAGTTTCGCGTCTCGGGCGAAGATATCCCCACGCTGCGTGCACTGGCTGAACAAGTGGCCGTCGTCATGCGCGCCAACAAGAGTCTCGTGAACGTGCAGTTTGACTGGGATGAACGTTCAAAAATCGTCAAGCTTGATGTTGACCAGGACAAGGCGCGCTTGCTCGGCACGTCTTCTCAGGAAGTTGCCGCGTTCGTGAACAGCTCACTCAACGGCACGCAGGTAACTTTCTTCCGGGAGCGCGATAAACAGATTGAAGTCCTGCTGCGCGGTCCCGGCGACGAACGTGCCAAGCTACACTTGCTGGAAAGCCTCAATGTGCCCACGCGTTCCGGGCGCGCCGTACCGCTCACACAAATTGCCAAGGTGCGGTACGAGTTTGAAGACGGCGTCATCTGGCGCCGCGATCGCCAGCCGACCATCATCGTGCGGGCCGACATTTATGATTCTTCGATTCAGCCGGCAACGGTCACCGCACAAATCAGTCCCCTGCTGGATCCGATACGCGCCAAGCTTGAGCCAGGATACCGTCTCGACGTGGCGGGTGCCGTTGAGGAAAGTGCCAAGGGACAATCCTCTATCGGTGCTGGTGCACCGCTGTTCCTGTTCGTGGTGGTCACGGCGTTGATGATTCAGTTGATGAGTTTCCAGCGCGTGTTTCTGGTGTTGCTCACGGCGCCACTTGGGCTAATCGGTGTCGCGCCGTTCCTGATCATCTTCAATAAACCATTCGGCTTTGTCGCCATGCTGGGAACGATCGCTCTGTTCGGCATGATCATGCGTAACTCCGTCATCCTGATCGACCAGATAGAGACCGACATCGCCGCTGGCCACCACCCGTTTAACGCGATCATCGATGCCACCGTGCGCCGCCTGCGACCGATCGCACTCACCGCGCTGGCAGCCGTCCTCGCGATGATTCCATTGACCCGCTCGGACTTCTTTGGCCCCATGGCGGTAGCGATCATGGGCGGATTGTTTGTGGGCACCTTGCTGACGCTGCTTTTTCTTCCGGCCTTGTATGCGGCATGGTTCCGCATCAAGCCGATTGCCGACACCAAACTCCATATTCAGAGCGGCTTCCAGGCAGAAAGTGTCTGAAACACCCCGTCAGTGCTTGTCTTTGCAGAGCTTCTCCACTCACTGTCATTTCGAGCGAAGCGAGAAATCTGCTTTTTGCGGTCAGGTCGATAAAGCAGATTTATCACCCGGTGAAGCTGGGTTCGAAATGACAATAGCTGGGTTGGATACGCACATCCTGCGCATATTTCCTGCCTGAGCCACGCTGGTGCCGCGCTACAATGTGCCCATGATTTCACACCGCGCTTTTTTCACCGCATCATCGTGCTTTGTCATCCTGTTGATGGCTTTCCCGTTGGCGGCACAGGTGGTACCAAACGAGACGTACAGCATTCCCACGCCACGCCCCAAAATTGGCCTGGCACTTTCCGGCGGTGGCGCACGCGGTGCGGCACACGTGGGTGTGATCAAGGCACTGGAGGAATTGCGCATCCCCATCGACTTCATTGCAGGCACCAGTATGGGTGCGGCCGTCGGCGCAGCTTATGCATCCGGCACGTCCATCGACGAATTGGAACGCCGGTTTGAGTCGGCCAACTGGGATGATTTGTTGACCGATACCAGCCCCCGCGAGGACCGCAGTTTCCAGCGCAAGGAAGAAGACCAGAGGCGTTTGTTAAAGCTTGAGCTCGGCGTTAAGGACGGCGGCGTTCGTCTGCCTGCGGGAGCAATCTCCGGCCAGAAGCTCGACACGCTTTTCAGTCTCGTCACGCGCAGCGCACCGGGCTCCACCGAATTCGACAAGCTGCCAATCCCGTTTCGCGCTATCGCCACCAACGCCGAAACCGGACGGATGGCGGTGTTTGACCGCGGGCGTCTGCCGGACGCAATGCGCGCATCCATGTCGGTACCCGGCGCCATCGCGCCCTATCCCATCGGCGACAAGATTTATCTCGATGGCGGCCTGACCCGAAATCTTCCGGTCGACGTCGTTCGGCGCATGGGTGCAAACATCGTTATCGCCGTCAACATCAGTTCGCCGTTGCTAAAGCGTCACGAGATTCAATCCATCGTCGGCGTGTCTCTGCAAATGATCAACATCCTCACGGAGCAGAACATGCGTGAGTCGCTGGAGTCACTGGACCCCACCGATTTCCTGATTTCTCCCGCGCTCGATACCATCGGCTCCACCGATTTCAACCTGGTAGCCGACGCCATCACTCTGGGTGCGGCGGCAACGCGGGAACTTGCCCCGGTACTGAGCAAGCTCTCCGTGTCAGCGCCGGAATTTGCTGCGCATCGAAACATGCAGGTCGCCCGCGCCGCCGTCCCGTACGCGGCAACTGATCGCATCGATGAAATTCGTGTGGCGGGGCTGCGATTGGCCAACGAGCAGGAACTCAAGCGCACGCTGGGCGTAAAACCCGGTGACCCGGTGGACTTCAAGAAACTCAATGTCGGCATCAGCCGCGTTTATGGCAGCGGCTATTTTGAGCGTGTCAACTACGGGCTCATCACCGAAGGCAACCGCAACATTCTCGAAGTGAATGCGGTCGAAAAACCGTGGGGCCCCAATTACCTGCGTTTTGGCGTAACCATGGCCGCCGACACAGCCGGCGAAGGTCGCTTCAATCTGCTCCTCCGCTACCAACAGACACAATTCAATTCAGCCGGTGCGGAGTGGCGTCACGATTTACAGGTTGGCCGCGACAATCGCATTGCTTCGCAATTCCAGCAACCCTTCGGCGGCGCGGGCATTGCCAACGCGTTGAGCATTGTCCCCGCTGCGGAAATATCGCGCCGTCCGATCGATCTCTATTTGGACGGCAAACGCGCTGGTCAATATCGGATTACCGGCAAGACGGCGAGCTTTGACTTTGGCGCAGACCTCGGTCTCAATGCCATCGCCCGCCTGGGTGTCGTGCGAGGCGATACGGATGCATCGGTGAGTATCGGTGCGCTGCTGCCGGATTTCAAATCGCGTCAAGGCGGCATTCGTTTCCGGCTGCTATACGACAATCTCGACGACGCAAATTTCCCGCGCGCCGGGCGCGTCGTCGGTCTCGACTATCTGGCGAGCATCAAATCGTTCGGCGCGACCGACGAATTTCGCAAGGCCGAATTCAACTATCACGACAACGTCTCATTCGGCCGCCACACCATTTCGGTAGCCGCGCGCTTTGGGCGCATCTCGGGTGGCGTTGCGCCTATTTTTGATCAGTTTTCGCTCGGCGGATTCCTCCAACTTTCGGGTTACCGGCCGGGTGAACTGATTGGCGAAACCGTATCGTTTGGCCGTGTCGCCTATTACCAGCAGATGAGCAATCTGCAAAATCCGTTTGGCAAACATATCTACGCTGGCGTGTCGGCGGAAGTGGGGCGTGCATCCGGAATTGTGAGTTTCCTTTCCGATGGCAAGGTGAAATCGTCAGTCGGGCTGTTTGCAGGATTCGATACGGTGCTGGGTCCACTATTCCTGGGATTCGGAAAAGCGCCGCAGCGCAGCGCCAATTTCTACTTTTTTCTCGGGCAGCCGTAAATGTCACAACCTACACTGGATCAGTTGATCGCATTGCGTCTGTCGCGACGCGATGTACTCAAATTCGGCGCGGCGACCGGACTGGTCAGTCTGCTCGGACTTTCGCAGACGGCTTGCAGCACGCTGGCCAAAGGCAACGGCAGCCCGGTAACATTGGGCTTCAAAAGTGTTGCCATCTCCGCTGCGGATACAGTCGTTGTGCCGACGGGCTATACCTCACAACTATTTTTTGCGTGGGGCGATCCGATTTCTGATGGGCCGGCTTACAAGCCGGATGCATCGAATTCCGCTGCGGAACAAGCCGTGCAGGCGGGAATGCACCACGATGGCATGAACTTTTTTTCCTTGCCATTGGGTGCAGAGAATTCCGGACACGGCTTGCTGGTGATTAACCACGAGTATCTCGACCAGCGTCTGCTGTATCCCGATGCAATGAAAACCTGGACCGCCGAGAAACTCCTGAAGGCGCAAAACGCCGTTGGCTGCGCGATCATTGAGGTCAAACGCGAAGCCGGACAGTGGAAGGTGGTGCGCCCTTCAAAATACGCGCGCCGAATCACCTCGCGTACGCCGATCGCCATCGGTGGCCCGGCACGCGGATCGCTCCTAATGCGGACCGCTGCCGACCCGGCGGGTGTTGAGGTGCTGGGCACCAACTCGAATTGTGCAAACGGTTTCACGCCGTGGGGTACCTATCTCACTTGCGAAGAAAACATGCACAGCCATTTCGCGCAGCCCACCGGCAAACCGTCCATCCAGCAAACGCGTTATCGGGCGTGGCCAAGCTCCGGCTATCGCTGGCATGAACACGACGAACGCTTCAATATCGACAAGCACCCGAACGAATTCAACCGCTTCGGCTGGATCGTTGAAATTGATCCATTTGATCCGTTGTCCAAACCGGTCAAACGGACTGCGCTCGGCCGGTGCGCGCACGAGAGTGCATTTCATACGCTGGCACCGGATGGCCGGGTGGTGATTTACACAGGTGACGACACCCGCTTTGAATACATATACAAATTCGTCTCGCGCGACGCCTATAACCCCAAAGATCGCGCTGCCAATCGCGATCTGCTGGATCACGGCACGCTATATGCAGGCAAATTCAACGACGATGGGTCGGGCACCTGGCTGCCGCTGGTACACGGCCAACTCGGTTTGACGGCGACCAATGGTTTTGCCGATCAGGCGGAGGTACTGGTGCACGCCAAACTGGCCGGCGAACAGGTTGGCGCTACAAAAATGGACCGTCCAGAGTGGATTGTGATCCATCCGAAAACCGGCGAGGTCTATGCCTCGCTCACCAACAACAGTCAGCGCGGCAGTGAAGGCAAACCGGGCAAGGATGCGTCCAATCCTCGCGACAAGAATGTGTTCGGACAGATCGTCCGCTGGCGCGAAGCTGGCGGCAATGCTGCGGCAACGACATTCAACTGGGATTTGTTCGTCCTCGCCGGTGACCCAGCGCACGCCGATCCAAAACAACGCGGCAATATCAACGGCGATGCGTTCGCCTGCCCTGATACCCTGCGCTTTGCGCCGGACGGCACGCTCTGGGTCGGCACGGATATCGGCGTTCCCGGTCGCGGGGATTACGTGAATCTCGGCAACAACCAATTGCTCGCCGTGGACAGCGTCAGCGGGCAGTTTCGACGTTTTCTGACAGGCCCGCGCGGTTGTGAAATCACCGGGCTCACATTCACGCCGGACGGCAAAACTGCGTTCCTCAATATCCAGCATCCGGGCGAGTTTTCGGAGGACCGGCAGTCAGACCCGATCAGTAATTGGCCTTCGGGCGTGGCCGGTGCGCGCCCACGTTCAGCGACGATTGTGATTACCAAGGACGACGGCGGCGTCATTGGCTCGTGACCGCCCCCATGACGATCAAACTTGCGGTTAACTTGGGCGCGCGTTTGCACTACAATCCGGCAACTCCTGCGGAAGCCCTCCATGCTTAACGTATTCGTACTCAATAATCGCCGACTCAACCAGCTTCAGGTCGATTCCCTGGATGACCTGAAGAATTCAGAGCCGATCTGGATCGACATGGTCGCGCCGACCGAGACCGAGCGCGAGTGGGTGAAATCGCTCTACGCGTTTGAATTGCCCTCGCCCGACAACATGCAGGACCTGGAAGCGAGCGCGCGATTTTTCGAAGGTGAAAGCGGCGAGCTGCATCTGCGCTCCGATTTCCTGCTGGAGCTCAACGAAGACGATTCGCGCAACGTGCCCGTCGCCTTCATCCTCAAGAACAATACGCTGCTCTCGCTGCATCTCGAAGACCTGCCGGTGTTTCGCCTCGTGCGCATGCGCGCCCGCACCCGGCCCGGCTACATCGAGGATGCCCGTGAAGTGCTGCTCGATCTTTACGCAACAGACGCCGAATATTCGGCCGATGCGCTGGAAAGCGTCTACGCGCAGCTGGAAAAAATCAGCGCCTCGGTGCTCACCGAGAGAATGACCGACGTCGAAGCCGCCAACGTGCTCGCCCGCATCGCCAACGAAGAAGACTTGAACGGTCGCATTCGTCGCAACGTCATGGACACGCGCCGCGCGGTGTCATTCCTGATGCGGCAAAAACTTCTCGAGGGCGATCAGATGGAAGACGCCCGCCAGATCATGCGCGATATTGACTCTCTCGACGGCCATACCGCCTTCGCCTTCGACAAGATCAACTTCCTCATGGACGCGACTGTCGGTTTCATCAACATCAACCAGAACAAGATCATCAAGATTTTTTCAGTGGCGTCGGTCGCCCTGCTGCCACCAACCTTGATTGCCAGCATTTACGGCATGAACTTCAAAGGCTGGTTTCCAGAGCTCGGCTGGGAATACGGCTACCCGTTTGCGCTGGGCTTGATGCTGGTGTCGGTGGTGGTGCCGTTTACTTATTTCAAGAGAAAAGGGTGGCTGAATTAGCCCGCAAAAAAGTAGTGAAACTCTAATATGGGTGCGGGTTTTCAGGTGTTTTTGGATTGAGATGCTCTTTAATACTAGAGTTTCATAATGTGCGTAGCGAGTGAAGATCGCTTTCCCCAACACGCCGCACAAAATCTGCCCCTCGTCCCAGCCTTCTGCTTCGCTTCAAGTGTTCCCTTGTCGCAAGGGATGGAAAGAACACCTCGCCGCGCTCAAATTTGGCAAGGCCATTGAACCCTCATCTCCAAAGCACGCCATGCAAGATACCCTTGACCTTTTTCCTGACGAACCCAAACCCACGCCGAGCATGCTGGAGCTGGTGGCGCTGCAAGGCATAAAACTCTCGCCCGCACAGAAAGCATTCAAGCAACTCGTTGCAAATATCGAGGCGCTCGAGTTGCGCATCAAAGAAACCGCCGCACTGGTCGATACCTATCGTCCACAACTTCACAAAAAATTGCGGCCATTGCAGGACGAGCGCGATAAGTTAAACCAGGAAATGGTGCTGTTTCTCGATGGTCAGTTGTCCAAAAAAGGCTGGGCATCCAATCATCGCAAAACAATGAAGGAGATTGTCTGTGCACTCGCCGAGCAACTGTTCGCCACGTCGTACGGTGAAGAGATGACCGCGATATTCAATCGCCACAGCGAGTTCGCTGCGGACGAACTGCCCGCGATGAATCGCGCGGCGTTCGCAGCAGAAATGGAGGACGAATTTGGCCTGGACTTGGGCACTACCGATGGCGAACCGCGGTCTGACGACGAATTGTTCCAGGAAACGCTGCGGCAGGTGGAAGAACACATGCGGGAGCAAGCAGAAAAAGCCGAGGCGTACGCGGCTTCAAGACGAGGCAATAAGCATTCCGCCAAGCAGAAGAAGACCGCCCAGCAGGCGGTGGATGCGGGCAAGCTGTTAAAGGAAATCTATCGCAAGCTCACCAGCTTGCTGCACCCGGATCGCGAACCAGACGAGGCCGAACGCTTGCGCAAAACCGCACTCATGTCGGAGGCAAACAAGGCCTATGAAAGCAAGAATCTCCTCAAGCTGCTGCAGCTTCAGCTGCAAGCCGGCAAAATCGATTCACTCAGCGCCGCCGCGCTGGCCGATGAAAAACTGCAACTCATCAACCACACGCTGCGCGAGCAATTTTCGGAATTGAAACTTGAGCACGATCAACTCGAAATGATCGTTCGCGACGAGTTCGATGTACCGTTCTACGCCGAGTTGAATGCAGCCACGCTGCAAAAAGTGGTGAGTGCGGCAACAGCTGCCGAAAAGGACCACAACAAAATCATGCGAAGCGATCTGGTTCAGATAAAGCGCAACGATGCCTCGCTGAAAGTTTGGTTGAAAGAGCAGCGCGAGATGATGCAAGACGACGAATCGCTTGACGACATTTTCGGGCAGGCGATGATGGACATGCCGAAGCGGCGGCGCTGAAGTTGACCGAAAAATAGATTCAGGAAGGGCGGCGTTTCTGGGGTTTACCTTGGCAGTAGCCGTCAGTGTTCCCCTCATCCCTGCCCTCCTCCCAAGGGAAAAGGAAAACACCGGGGTGCTACCAGGCGACTAGCGTGATTCGAGCAAAAATACAGTAGACACCAACATCTACGGGTATCTTCAACCTAGAATCCTCAGTTGGACGGGTGTGAGTGTATGTTTTTGCGGCTTTCTGGCAAGGGTGTAGCAGGGAATTCGGTCAGCATGCTGACCGCCTGCGAAACGGTTTGCACATGCATGTGCAGACGCGCCCTGCAAGGGAGTCGACGACGCAGGCTTCACCCTGCTAGGAGAAGCAACGCCACCAGGGAGCCGCAAAAACGTGCAATCACACCCGTAGCGCTCTCACTGAAAAGGTGATCAGCCAGACTGCGAAACTTTTCAATCTTATCAAGCGCATATTGATAGCGATAAGCGGTCAACTGAGGATTCTAGGTTCAAGCACTTTACTTCCGTGAGCCGCACCAGTGCTTGTGTTTCATAGCTTTTCGCAGCACGAATCGAGGTGTGACCGCTAACCTGACATTACCCCAACTGCAAAAAATGCTCCCGGTAATACTTAAGCTCTTCAATGCTCTCGTAAATATCCGCCAGCGCCTCATGCTTGCCGTGCTTTTTCATGCCTGACATGATCGATGGCTTCCAGCGTTTCGCCAGTTCCTTGAGCGTTGAGACATCGAGGTTCCGATAGTGGAAATGCGCTTCCAGTTTCGGCATCCAGCGCGCCATGAAGCGCCGGTCTTGGCAGATTGAATTGCCGCACATGGGCGATGAGCCGACAGGAACGTGCAGTTTCAGGAATTCGATAAGCTGGTTTTCGACTTCCGAATCGGTCAGTGTTGATGCCTTTACGCGCTCGATAAGTCCGGATTTCTTGTGCGTGGATTTGTTCCATGCATCCATCGCGTCTAACACCGCGTCTGGCTGATGCACTACCAGCACCGGGCCTTCTGCAATGGTATTGAGATTGCCGTCAGTGACGACGATGGCAACCTCGATAATGCGGTCGTTATCCGGGATCAGGCCGGTCATTTCCATATCGAGCCAGATGAGGTTGTTTTGGTCCTGTGGCATGCTGATCCCGGTCGCGTTTCAAATGGGCTACATGCGGGGCGCCAAATGCGCCGTAAAATGTAACCACCTGTCCATTTTCTCACGATTCATCACTGGCCCTTCAATGACTGCACCCGCCTTCACGCTAATTTTCCTGCTGTTTGCTGCACTGAGCTTCGCATTCGGCAGCATCCTCACCATACGCCATGTCGCGCACATACGCGCCAATCGCGCTGCCGTGCCTGCCGAATTTGCCGAATCGATCACGCTGGAAGCCCACCAGAAGGCAGCGGACTATACGATTCAAAAGAGTCGCCTTGGCATGATCGAAAGCGTAATTGATCTCATGCTCCTGCTTGCCCTCACCCTCGGTGGCGGCATGTTACTGATCCATCAATTCGCGGCGCAATGGTTCAGTGGGCCGTACACACTGGGGTTGGCGATCTTTGCCGGGCTGATGATCATCTCGTCCATCGTGTCCACGCCATTCGATCTGATTCGCACCTTTGTCATCGAACAGAAGTTCGGTTTCAACAAGATCACCTTCAAGCTCTATCTCATCGATGCCGTCAAAGGTTTGCTGCTTGGTGCCGCGATCGGCGTCCCTTTGCTACTTGTCACGTTCTGGCTGATGGAAAAAATGGGCAGCTTGTGGTGGCTCTATGTCTGGCTGGTGTGGCTGGTGTTTAGCCTGGCGATGATCGTGGTCTATCCGACCTACATCGCACCGCTGTTCAATAAATTTTCGCCGCTTACCGATCTATCGCTCAAGGAACGCATTGAGAGCCTGCTCACGCGCTGCGGCTTTACGTCTAGCGGCTTGTTCGTGATGGATGGCTCCAAGCGCTCCAGCCATGGCAATGCCTATTTCACGGGCTTGGGAAAAACCAAGCGCATCGTATTTTTTGACACACTCATTTCCCGTTTGACGCCATCAGAAATTGAAGCCGTTCTCGCGCATGAACTGGGGCACTTCAAACGCAAGCACATCACCAAGATGATCATCGGCCAGTTCGTGCTAACACTGATCATCCTTGCACTGATGGGCTGGGTGATTGACAAACCGTGGTTTTATGCGGGGCTGGGTTTCCCGCTTGCGGGAGCGGCGCCTCACGTAGCAATTTCACTGGCACTGTTCTTTCTGGTGCTGCCGGTGTTTACCTTCTGGCTAACGCCATTGAGCAGCCTCATTTCACGCAAACACGAATTCGAAGCCGACGCCTATGCTGCACAGCAGACGCATGCCGGCGACCTCATCACCGCACTCGTCAAACTCTACCGCGACAATGCATCCACGCTCACGCCCGACCCGCTTCACTCCGCCGTTTATGATTCTCACCCACCCGCAGCCATCCGGATTGCCCACTTGAAAGCCATGCAAACATGACCACACTCGCCCACAAGCACTGCTCGCCCGGTGGCCAGGCGACTGCCCTCTCGTCTGCTGATATTCAAACTTATCTTGGCGACTTGAGCGGCTGGGAGAAGATCGGCACGGAGATCCGGAAATCATTCGGCTTCAAGAATTATCACGAGACGATGGCATTCGTGAATGCCTCAGCCTGGGTTTCGCACCGCGAGGATCATCATCCCGACATGAGCGTGCATTACAACAAATGTGTGGTGGCGTACTCAACGCACGATGCAGGTGGAATTACGTTGAATGATTTCATCTGTGCGGCAAAGCTAGACGCTTTGCTGGCGGATTGATGCGCGCGCTTGTCACCGGCGATTTTGGCCGTGAGTATCTGGCCGAAACAGAAGATGGAAAGCCGCTGGTCTGTACGCGCAAGGGAAAGAAACAGGATGTCGCCTGCGGCGATGAAGTCGAGGTCAGCATGTCCAGCCCCGGTCACGCGCGCATCGATGCCATCCATCCGCGCCGCAATGTGCTGTTCCGCAAAGATGCCTGGCGCGAAAAAACACTGGCCGCCAATATCGATCAGGCCGTCATCATCGTTGCACCGCGACCGAGTTTCTCGGAGATGTTTTTGAACTTATGCCTGGTGGCCTGCGAGGCCGCAGGCATCAAGCCGTTCATCATGCTCAACAAAAAGGATCTCCCGGAATTTGAGGAGGCACGCAAAAGCCTGGCCTACTTCGAAAAAATCGGCTATCCCGTCATGCCGATGTCGGCCAAGTTCGATGTCGAGCCGCTGCGACCGTACCTGGATGGCAAAACCACCTTGCTGGTAGGCCAGTCCGGCATGGGCAAATCTCGCACCGTGAACAACCTGGTGATGCGCGACGTGGCCAAGGAAGCCGATTTCTCCGAGGCGCTCGATTCCGGCAAGCACACTACCACCTACACGCGCATGTACCGCCTGGACGAAAAGACCGCGATAATGGATTCGCCGGGGCTGCAGTCGTTCGGCCTAATGCACCTGCCCGACGACGATGTCGCCTACGCCATGCCGGATTTCCGACCGTATATCGGCACCTGCAAGTTCAACGACTGCGCGCACATTGACGAGCCCGGCTGCAACGTGATCAAAGCCGGCGTCGAGGGAAAAATCAATGCCGCGCGACTGACTTTCTATCAAGTGCTGGTCGAGCAGCAGCGCGAACTGCGCATTACCCATCCTGACTGGAAAACCTACGGGAGGTGAAGCATGTTCAAAGGCCTGCGAACCATTATTTACCTTACAACTGACCTTGCCAAAGCCACCGCCTGGTATACCGGCGTGGTCGGCCATGCGCCGTATTTCAACGAGCCGTTTTACGTCGGCTTCAACGTCGGCGGCTATGAGCTCGGTCTGTTACCACCCGGCGATCAGGATGCCGATGACAGCCCCACCACCTATTGGGGCGTGGACGATGCTCACACGGAATATGCGCGCGTGATAGTGCTTGGCGCCAGACCGCACATTGACGTCAACGATGTTGGCGACGGCATCCTCGTGGCGAGTGTCATGGACCCGTGCGGCAACATTGTGGGGCTGATTCAGAATCCGCATTTCAAGATTCAATAGTGCAATAAATGAACGCCTGGCGCCGAATCGCTTCAAATTGGATTGTGCGCGATCGGTGGATGAAACTACGCGCCGATACCTGTGAACTTGCCAACGGTCAGCTAATCGATCCGTACTACGTCATCGAAGAGCCCGACTGGGTGCACATATTCGCGCAGGATGATGATGGTAAGGTGTTGATCGTCAAGCAGTATCGATACGCGGCGGAAATAGAGTGCGCCGAACTGCCTGGCGGCGTCGTGGACGCGAACGAAGCGCCCCTTCAGACAGCGATGCGCGAACTAAAGGAAGAGACCGGCTACGTTGCTACGTACTGGCGCAAGATTGGACAGGTTTACGCTAATCCTGCGAGGCAAACAAATTCCATTCATATTTTTCTTGCACATGGATTGAGTGCGCAAAGTGAACAGCACCTTGATGCAACCGAGGAGATCGTTGCTGAATTGGCCAGCATCGCCGATATCAAGGCGATGA